>VMHT01212611.1_pt1 | contig 18963 bp, 23 predicted proteins | sample 4693611 | NCBI WGS metagenome assembly VMHT01 (sample SAMN12280063, study PRJNA550983) | marine metagenome | isolation source: seawater sampled from same location over 5 years 0.02-0.2 micron viral filtrate | place: USA: collected off the coast of southern California halfway between the port... ...
CACTGAAGATGCTTTGTTATTTGAGATTGCAGCTGTAGGATTAGCAAAGAAAGATATCGAACTTAACGTTGAAGATGGAAACTGTTTGAAAGTTTCTTATACAAAACCAAGTATCGAATCAAACAACTCAGACCTCGATGCAGGAGAATATATCCACAGGGGTATCGCAAAGAGGTCTTTTGATTTAGGATGGAAGATTAGTCCTAAATTTGATTTAACAAAAATTGCAGCATCAATGGAGAATGGGCTCTTGAAAATAGAGATTCCAGTTAATCCAGTGAGTATGCAAAAAACAATAGCAATTAAGTAGGTTATAGATAACAAATAAAAACTGGCCCGCAGGCTAATAGTTATGGTTAAAGAAATATATTATAATGGTGATCAGGCATACCAAATAGTACGAAAGATTAGTGTTGAAACATGTAATCCTAGAAGATATGGTATACCTAGAGACGATGAACAAGCATATATGATAATCCTCCAGCTTTGGAGAGATGAACATTATTGCGATCATGTCTTAAGACAGAACAATAATTTTTTATTGTGTAGAACCATTAAAGACGCTAAAATTATAGAATAATGACAAGTAAAATGATATTTATATATGATCGTTAGTAGTTATATAAGCTGCATTGTTGGACGAGGGTTCGATACCCTCCACCTCCACAAAGAAAATTTACACAACATGGGGGTGACTGGATTTGACACAATGATAAGGATATAACGAAGATCACGCATAACAGGCGAACATGTTGAAATGGCGATGGCGGCTTAGGCACCCTGACCCAACGGCAAAAAGAAGCCATGTCGTATAAGCTTCGGGTGGAGTATTCAAGAGGTAATAATATACAGAGGGTATTAGGAACTCTCACCCTCTATCATTTGCGTCTGAGACGTCGCGGATAGCTAAAAGAGTTCAGCTGGGTGGGTACACAATAATTTGTGTGGTGGAAATAAAAAAATATGACTAAAAAGAATTGGACAATAGACGAAGTACTTGACCCATCATCTAAATTTTGGGATAAAATATATATTGATATAGAATTATATATGAATAGTCTAGAGTCAGATGAAATAGAAGAACTTGGAAAATCTCCATTTACAGATAGAATAACTGACTTTATAGAATATTTCAAATCAATATCTCCAAAAAACAAAGCATCAATCCATAAAAATATTGAAAAAACTGAAAATTTAGTTGTTGGTGTTTTATGGAACCTCATATGCCAAAAAGATAAAGAAATATTGTTTCAAAATAATATTGATTATTTTAGTGATTGGATAGATACATGTCCGCCAGAACTATTGGATATGTATGTACATAAATTAGCAAACGGCGACCCGTTATCAACTACAGCATCATTTGCTAAAATACCAGAAGCAGCATCAATTTTAGATATTATTAAATCTTCAATAACCCAAACAGATGCATGCAATGTTAGTATATATGAAGGAAAAATAATTTTATCGTCAATGACTAAACAAATATTAAATAAATTTAAAGATTTAATGTTGAAGTCTGGTAATAGTTTATATGAATATAGATATGATAGAGTTGATTCTGGAATTCTAATGCATTCTTATATATTTGAAATAAATAAACTAAAATAGATACTTATATTAGATGAAAAATAGATTATTCCCTCTTCTTATAGCATTTTCTGCGTTAGCTGTTTCAGGTTCAGCTGCATTTTATTCTGTATTTGGACTAAGTAAATTATTTGCAGGAGCATCTACCCAAGTTATAATAATGGCTGGCTCACTAGAATTTGCTAAATTAGTCACTGCATCTTTATTATATCAATACTGGGATACTATAAATAAATGGTTACGCTCATATCTTGCCATTGCCTGTTTTGTTTTAATGGTGATAACTTCCGGCGGTATATATGGATTCTTATCTGGTGCATATCAATCAACAGCGACTCAATCTGAATTACTTGACAAATCCCTTACAATTCTTGAACACAAACAAACTAGATTTAGTGAGACAAAGGCAGACTTAATATTAGAGAAATCTCAAATAAATAAATCAATTTCAGACTTAAGAGTATCACTATCCAATCCACAACAAGTATCATGGTATGATAAAAATTCCGAAACAGTAATTACATCAACATCTAGTTCAGCAAGAAGAGCACTACAAGCAGAATTAAAAACTACAATTGCAGATAGAGATGAGATAAATCTAAAATTAGAAGCTATATTAGATTCAATAGGCAAAACAGATGTAGCTTTATTAGAAAAAGAAATATCTAATGAAGATGAACGAGAATTAGGACCGCTAAAATATCTAGCAGAAACTACTGGTTATCCAATGAATGAAGTTGTTAATTGGTTCTTATTACTTATTATATTTGTATTCGATCCATTAGCAATAGCACTTGTAGTAGCTGCTAATATGGCATTCGCTCAAATAAAAAGAAAAAGTACTGATTTTGTTCCTCCGCCAGGAATGTATGTAAAAGAACCAACCGTAAAAATGTCAGTACCAGACGGGATGGAATTTAATACACCATATCCTATAGATGAAAAAATGACCTATCCAGCATTTGTAGAAAAATATTATGATGATGACGAAGTAATTACATTGGATGGCGGAGAAATAGAAGTCACAGTTGAGCCAACTAAAGAACAAATGGAGGAACTGCAAAAACATGAGGAAGTAAAAGATGAACCTAAAGATTATAAATTATATGAAGGACATGATCAGGCATACTGGAAAAAACAATTACTAGCTGGTAAATTAACCCGAGTTCAGGTAGGCCAATTACAACAAAAGGGAATGTTATGAAAAAAAATGACGAACAACCAAAATACGCAATAGAATATAGATACGGCACAAAATGGAATGAGCGACCAGAACACCTATATAGGTTTATGGAGTGTAAGACTTGTGGTCAAATGTCAAAAGCATCTGAAGAAGCAACAGCAATAACCTGCTCAGATTGTGTAATGGATATGTGGGAACCACTATCTTCCAACTATATAAAATCAGATAGACCAAGAGGTTGGCCGCTTATGTCAGAATTTATTGATAAAGATGGCAATGTATTTCATAGAGGTGTAGAACAACCAGATTTAAAGGGAAAATTTGAACCCACAATAGTTAAAAAAACAACTAAAAAGTCTAAGAGAATGACAAAAAGGGAAAAAACTGAACTTATAGCAACTGCAGCAATAAACTTACATAAATTGAAAAAAGAGCTCCAAGTTGCACGCTGGAAAAAAGATAAAAAAATAATACTTTCTGAGATAAAATATCACACCAAAATAGCAACAGCTAGATTCCCAAGAACCTTTAATAGAGAAGAATATTTATTAAAGTATAAAAAAAATTAGCCTAAATTTTCCTGTTTGAATTATTTTTATTATATTACTATAAATGAAAGAATTACTAGAAGAACTTATAGTCGCAATATTAGCTTTATCAATAGCTACAATAGTTTTATTTATTGCCTTTATTGTTGTATTAGTATTATTACCTGTAAAATTATTTGAGAGAATAGGAAAATGGATACAAAAAATTATGACTTCTTAATATATAAAAGAGGTACTGAAACTAAAGAAGCAAAATCTATTGAGTTAAAAATACCAAATGGAATGACGTGTACAGAATTCAAAATAATGTGCATAAGAATGGCTCATGCTATCGGATATCATGAAAATTCAGTTAGAGAAACATTTGGCAAGATTGATGATAAAAAATCAAATAAAAAACAATTAAAATTATTATTTGACTAATAATATAATATAAAAACAAAAAATACAAATGCAAGAATTATATAACCTAGGATTAAAGCACGGGGCAACAAAAATTAGCCATAAAAGTTATTTTGTGGAATACTCAACCATATTAGCACCGATGAGAGATAAAAACATAAAATTATTAGAAATTGGTGTTGATTTAGGTGGTTCGCATAGAATGTGGAAAGAATACTTACCAAATGCTGATATATTTTGTTTTGATCCATTTAAAGATGGCCAAGATGTTGGTTTTCAAGAACAATTAGAAAAAGAAGGAATAAAAACATTTAATGGCAATCAACTAGATAGAGAACACCTAAATAACTTTATAAAAAAATATGGGCGTGATTTCGATGTCATAATTGATGATGCAGCCCACATGCCAGACGCCCAACAAACAAGTTTAGGATTTTTATTTCCCTATTTGAAAAGTGGTGGAGTATACTTCATAGAAGATTTATTAAGTGCACAAAGTAGACAAGGTAGAATGATAGTTGAAACTGGTCAAGGTAAAGAAGCTGAAGTGAATAAAAACATAAAGGGAATATTAGATATTCCTCATGTTGTTGATTACCAAATACATGAATCAAATGGTCAACTAAAACTCAATAATAGGTGGAAATCTAACACCCAATTAACTGAAGAAACTGATTATCTAACTGAAAATATTTTTACATGCAAATTTACTACTGATAGTCAATTATGCACAATAATTAAAAAATAGAAATTTATTATGGAATATCACGATCAAAAAACACAAGTATTAGAAAGAGTTCCACCTGGTGATAGGTGGAAGCCAATAGGTAAATCTGATTTATTATTTGAATCATTAACAGAAGGATTAGAATGGTTTTATCAAAAAACAGGATGTAGAGATTACTATCTAGCAGCATTAGACGGTAAAGTATATTCAATAGATAAAGTAGAAGTATCACCCGAACCACCAAAAACATTTAGTTTATACGGAGAATAACATGAATTTAACAGAAGAACAAATACGAGATAACTGGATAAAGTTAATTGGTGTAATAGACAACAACTTTGCCGGTGAAAGACACAAAAATTTAATTAACCTATATGAAGACCTACAGGAAACAGCAATGCTTGCGCCAGCATCTGGAATAGAGCATTTTCACAATTGTTTTCCGGGTGGTTATATAGAACATGTATTAAGAGTTGTAGATTGTACAGAAAGATTATACTACCAATGGCAAGAAATGGGAGCAGATTTATCTGGTTATACATTTGAAGAAATCATGTTTTGCGCCCTTAATCACGATTTAGGTAAGGTTGGAGATAAAGACAATGAATATTATGTACCAAACCCAAGCGAATGGCATAGAAAGAACCAGGGAAAGATTTATGACCCTAATCCAAATATTCAACACATGACAGTACCACATAGAAGTATTTGGCTATTACAAGAATACGGTATTACTTTTTCTCAAAACGAAATGATAGGAATACTTACACATGATGGAGTCTATGATTCAGCAAATGATGCATATCTAAAACCATGGGGTAAAGAAAAAGCACTATGGAACAATTTACCAATTATATTACATCATGCAGATCACATGGCTTCTAGGATTGAATATGAAAATTGGAAAAATGGCAATAAGATTACTAAAGCATTCAGTAAAAATCCAAAAATACACACAAAAACTCCAGCACTATCCTCTCAACCCAATTCAGCACAAGATATGTTTAAAGATTTATTTGGAGATGATAAATGATTTTAGATATAATATTATTTTTAATTATTTGCGTAAGTGTTTATGTTAATTGGAATCTATTTAGAAAAATAGAAGTATTAGAAGAAGCCAATGAAGAAGCAACACTTTGGGTTCAAGACTACAATGAATCACTAAAACATATATTAAATACTATAAGAGAATTAGATTCTAAAAAAATATTTGAATCAGATGATGAAGTTGGAGCAACATTTGATGCAATATCAAAAACAATAGAATCTTTGACGGAGCTGTTAGATAATGATAAAAAATAGTCCCGTAGAAGAATTTTATATTGAAATTGAAAAATTAAGAGAACAGGAAAGATTAGATGCATTATTACCAGCAAAAGCTAGAAGAGGCCGCCCAAGAACCAAAAAAATGTATTTTACACCTGAAACAGAACTAGCAATAATCGCATATAATGGTGAAAAAAACCAAAGGCTAAAAAATAAGGTATATAACGAATTTATAAAGTACCCATTTGAAAAATTAGCAGAAAATATTATCCATACATTCAAATTTTATTATTTTGATGGTGGAACAAGAGAAGTTCAACAAGAAGTGATTGCTTTTTTAATTGAAAAAATGAATAAGTTTACTCCTGGAAAAGGTAAAGCTTTTTCATATTTTGGACAAATTACTAAAAATTATTTGATACAAAACAACAATAAAAATTACAGAGACTTAAAAAATAAAGCACCAATAACAGTTATAGATTTTCAAAGAGACTTAGGAGCCGAGCAAGCTCTAGAGGAAAAACGAGACGGTTTAGATATTTTTATGACTAGTTTTACTCAACATTATCACACTAAAGTTGAAGAAAGTTTCAAATCTATTAGAGACAAACGAATAGCATATGCTGTTCTGAAGCTGTTTGAAGATAGAAAAAACATTGAAATTTTCAATAAAAAAGCACTATATATTATGATTAGAGAGATGACTAACACTAAAACTCAACACATAACAAAGGTGGTTAATGTCATACGGGCCGATTTCGCAAGATTATATAAAAATTTCGAAAACGGAGCATCCTTTTGATAAAAAAAGTATATTTATATTCGGTTATAACAATAGGTTATTAAATAAAGGTTATTAGAATAGCGCGAGGTTATTCAATAAAGGCTTAAAAGAAGAGAGCATTCAACTAAGCAAATTAAACAAAGAGAGGAAATTTTATGAGAAACATTATTTTAACAGTAGTTTTGGCATGTGCAACCATATTAGGTACACAAGCACAAACATCAGGCGACTGGTACGTAGGTACTGGTGACGTAGCAAACGTAGCTTGGACAGATTGGGCAGTTTCGCCAACTGTTGGATATGGCGTGACAGACAACATTATGGTTGGTCTATCCGTATCACAAGCAGACTCAACACAAGACATGGAGTATGACCTTCATGCAAGATACTATATGAACAATTTGTTTGTATATGTAGCAACAAACGGAGCAAGCACCGAAGGAATTAAATACGGTGTTGGCAAAATGTTTACGATCCGCAATGGGATATATATTGACCCAAAAATCGTTTACGATTCAGGAGATAAGACTACAAACCTTACATTAGGGTTTGGTCTTAAATTTTAACTAACCCAAAATGGGTAAATGCTCTCGGACGAATTATTAACAATTAAAAAAAACGGAGAAACATAATGGATAACGTAATTAAACAAATTACAGGATTTGTTGGAGGTTTAGGAACAGTTTTAATGGCTGTGCTTCCAGTGACAATCTTATGGTACATCTTAACAGGTGGATCAGTATTTGGCATGGATGTAGTAGCTAACTTAACTGCTCTTATTACTTCACTAGGAAATGGTGGATTTGTAGGATTAGTAGTATTAGTATTATTGGCATCATTTTTTGTCAAGAAGTAGACATTTTAATACATATTGATTAAGAAGCCTGGAGTTAATAGCTCCGGGCTTTTTTATTTTCCCAAGACTCTGATATTTATAGTAAACGAGGAGATATATTATGTTCGATGATGAAATATTTGAAGGAAAGCGATTTTCTGATTTATTAAAAGAAATACATACTAATTCAAAGAAAAAGGATAAACAAATAAATTCTTTAATTGCACAACTACAACCATTAGTTAAAAATATAACTGATGCAACTATATTAGTACCACTAATAAAGGATTATATAGATGCTGGAATAAAAAATGATGATGCGCTAATTAAAATGGCAAGTATAATACAAAGAGCAAATGCTAGGTCAACAATTGAAGGAACAGATTTTAGTTTATCAGATGACGAGAAAAAACAATTATTAGAAACAGTTAAAGACACTGCAAAAGTAGAATGGGAAGAAGAAAATGCCAAGAGTAGCGGCCAGTAAACCGAGCAATCCAAATCCACAAGGCCAAAAAAGCCAGAATGCTCAAAATGTAATACGACAAGTAATTGAACCAGCTGAAGTTGTTGATATTATTATGGATCCATCTCATCCAGAATGGAGCCCAGATAAGCGTAGAATAATAGGAACTATAATGGCTAGACCACTTGTTAGACAATTTGGTCAACCAATAGATAATTTACAATGGTATGCACCATTAAACGCTAATATTTCTCAACCTCCATTACTAGGAGAAATAGTACTCTTAATAAATGCCCCTTCAAAGTCAGCACAACTAATTAAAGAAGGAACTTCAAAATATTATATGTCTATTGTAAATATTTGGAATTATGTTAACCATAATGCACTTCCAGCTTCTAGTTATAATATAAATGCTCCTGATGAAAATACCACTCAAAATTATAGAGGATTTACTGGAAATTCAAGAGGTGGATATAATGATGTTCCTTTTGGAGAAACTTTTGAAGAAAAAATGATACCAAGAGTTTTTCCATTTGAGGGTGATATTATATATGAAGGTAGATGGGGTCAAAGTATACGCTTTGGTAGTACTGTAGCAGGATCAACTACTGATAATTCTTGGTCTAGTGCTGGAGATGATGGAGACCCAATAACAATTATTTCAAATGGACTATCAACTGAAGATAGTGCATATCACCTAGAAAACATAAATGATGATTCATCAGGTATTTGGCTATGTGATGGCCAAAGCGTACCAATAGATGTAGCCTCCCAAAACGCAGACTCATATGCTCAAAGCTTTGCTGGCGCAAAGAGTGCTGAACGACTATCAATGGCCGGAGCAGAAGGTCCATCTACAACAACAGATGCCGGTGCTAGTTCTGGAGGAGCTTCTTCAGCAAATGCAACTTCATCTCCAGGTAGCGAAAATTCAACTGCTGAAGATTATGCTGCAACCCCAGAAACAACCGTTGTTGAACCTGACGCAGAAATTTCAGAAGCAGTAGAAGAATTAGAAGAAGCTGGAGAATTTGATGCATTTAGAAATGGTAAATTTGTTGAAAAGATAGAATGTGTTGTAATAGATAGAAAAATTGTAAATAAGAAATTTGCAGATAAAATATTAACAGTAAAACAAGCGGCCCAAAAAGACGGAGTATCTGTTAAATTAAATAGTGGATTTAGACCAATGGAAAAAGCTTCAGGAGATGGGTGGGCAACATCTGGCCAGATGACACTTAGAAGACAAAACTCTGGAACCCAGGTTGGCGGTAAAAAATCAGGCTTAAAAACTCCTGCAGGAGAATATTCAGACGGATTCATCGCCCAAAGTAGGACCTCAGGATACTTTAAACCCTTAACTGCTCGTCCAGGATATTCAAATCACCAAAATGGAAAAGCCTTTGATATATCAACAGGAATGGGAAAAAGCCTAAGTGCTTACTCAACAACTACAAAAACATGGAGATGGCTAGTTGCAAATATGCATAAATATGGCTTCATACGATCGGTTAAAAAAGAAAGATGGCATTGGGAATATGCTCCTGGAAAAGGAATGTTTTCAAGAGTACCAAGAGACCACGGTACATGGGACAATTTAGTATAGGAGAATAATTTATGGCATACTCACCAACACCACCAAGTGTATATTCTGGCAAACAAGTAATAATAAATTCAGATAGATTACTATTTAACGCAAAAGAAGATTCTATTTTAATAATTGCCGATCAATCTATAGGAATGTCGACAAATGGAACATTTAATGTAGATACTGGAGAAGAAACAATAATAAATAGTCCTGAAATATTTTTAGGATTAAATGCTGTTGAACCAGTTGTTTTAGGAGATACTCTATTAGGTTTATTAGAAGAATTATGTGATGCACTCATTGCAGAAACTCACCCAACCCCATGTGGCCCATCAGGTCCACCAATAAATTCATCTGACTACTCATCAATCAAAAGCAGACTTAAAGAATTTTTAAGCCCACAAAATTATACATTATAGATATGCCATTTTTACCCCCAATATTCAAATCATCTTTAACTGCAATAGAAGCAAATCCTCCTGCAACAAGAATGGATTTTGCAAATGTTTGGGCAGATGCATTTTTTAATGCTTTTGGATCTGGACCAGCACTTGCCCCATCATTATCAGGTGTGGCTGCAAGAGCCGCGGCTTTTTCTATATTTTTAGGAGCATTTGAAGATGCAACCCCTGCAGATAATCCTCCGGGACTAAATAAATTAAAGTCAGGAGCGGCCGCATTCGTAACAACATTAGCACTTGGTACTTTACCTGCATTTGCATCTGTACCCCCATTATCTCCATGTCCTACATGGGATAAATATGCTCAAAATGGATTAGACACAAATGAAAAAGGAGTTTTACCCGGCCTAATGACTCAAGCAACATATACTTGGTTATTAGAAGGATTAGCCGTAAACACAGTATCCGGTGTTACTGTACCCTGGGTATAACAAATTATCTAATACTTTGATATTTATATAGGAACAACTGCGTTAATAATAATAGGAGAAATAAAATGAAAAAATCTGATTTAGTAAGAGTAATTAGAGAGGTTATACGCCAAGAAGTAAAAAAAATTGTTAAAGAAGAACTTAAAGCTGTATTGCCTAAAAAAGAAAATAATCCAAACGAATTTTCTAATATGATGGAGCATGCAAACGAATTATTTAATGGAAAGAAAAAAGAAGACCGTAATTTCACGGACAATAAAGTATTAAATAATGTATTAAACGAAACAGCAAATAATTTAACAGATTGGCCAAAGATGGGTAATAAAACACTAACATCTAAAGATGCTATTGCCGGCCCCGATCTAGCTAGTAAATTTGGATTACAATCCCCAAATGAAATGTTTGGATCAAAACCAACAGCACAACAAATGGTACCATCAGATAGACAACATGTTGAAGTACCAAAAGAAGTTGAAAAGGCGCTAACACGAGACTATAGTGATTTAATGAAGGCAATTGATAAAAAGAAAAAATAAACGAAAATGGCCGAAAATACTCCATATACAGAAACACAGGTTGAAGCAAAACTATCTATTGGTCCAGATAGACCCAACTCTGAGGGAGGAGGATACATAACTGACGGTATTATAAGTACTGAAAGACCATTGGGTAGAAGCTCTTATAGAGCTAGACAATTCGGCCGAGCAAATCCTTTAGATTTTGAAGTTGATGTTGCATTAGGATTAAAATTACCATTTAAAGATAGTAATGGAAGACTTTTTGATGTGAATTACTTATCTATAGACCAAGCAGTTGATAATCTAAAAAATTTATTATTAACATCGAAAGGTGAAAGAGTAATGCATCCTAGATTTGGAACAAGACTCAGAGAATCATTATTTGAACCAAATTACCCAACACTAGTTGCATTTTTAGAAAAAGAAATATCTGAAGCCCTAAAATTTTGGATGCCATATATAGAAGTTTTTAACATGGATGTTTCTGTACCTGAACATGGCGCAAATCAAACAACATTTATAGATAGACTACATGGTATAAGTATAACATTAACATTTGGTTTGGTAAATAATAAATTAGATAAACGAACAATAGTACTAGAAATTAAGGCAGATTAACTATGGGAATACAAACAAGTAAAAAAGATTTAAGATATTTGAATAAAGACTTTTCAAATTATAGAGATAAGTTAATAGATTATTCTAAAACTTATTTTCCAGATACATTTACAGATTTTAATGAAGCTTCTCCTGCAATGGTGTTTGTAGAAATGGCTGCTTATGTAGGAGATGTATTGTCATATTATTTAGATAACCAATTAAGAGAAAGCCTACTTACAGAAGCACAAGAACGATCTAATGTGATGTCTATTGCTCGTGGAATGGGATATAAAACTCCTCCATCAATAGCTGCTAGTTGTATATTAGATGTTTATTTATTAGTACCAGCACTAGGAACAGGAATAAATGCTACTCCAGACTGGAGATATGCACCCACAGTTGATGCCGGAATGAGAGCAAAAGCTGCAAAATCCACTGTAGAATTCTTCTCACTAGCCCCTGTGGATTTCCAATTCTCTAGCTCTATGGATCCAACAGATGTTTCAGTATATAAAATAGATGGAAATGGTAACCCAGAATCATATCTATTAAAAAAACAAGTGTCAGTACAGTCAGGACAAGAAAAGGAATTAAAATATGAATTTGGCAGCCCTGTTAAGTTCGATAAACTCAGAATAAGTGATAAAAATGTTATTGAAATATTTGATGTTAGAGACTCAGACAATAATAAATGGTATGAAGTAGATTATCTGGCACAAAACACAATATTTGAAGATGTTAGAAACACAGCCTTAGAAGATTCAGAATTGTCCCAATTTAATGACCAAACTCCATATCTATTAAAATTAAGAAAAACAGGTAGAAGATTCACAAAAAATACAAAACCAGATATGTCAACTGAATTACTATTTGGTGCTGGTAACTCTGGACAAGCAGATGAGTTAATTGTTCCAAATCCTGATAATATTGGTTTACAATTACCATATGGAAATACCTCTGCAATGGATAACGCTTGGGATCCATCAAACACTATGTTTACTAGAGCATATGGACAAGCCCCTGCAAATACCCTTTTAACTGTTAGATATTTAGTTGGTGGAGGAATAGCCTCAAATGTAAAGGCTGGAACAATTACAGACCCAACAAACGTATCATTTACAAAAGATATTGATGGTTTAAGTTCTGCAACTTTTGCTTTTGTAGAATCATCCTTAGCAGTTAGTAATCCTGAACCAGCTACAGGCGGCAAATCGATGGAAACTATAGAAGAAATAAGACATAATGCAATTGCATATTATGCGTCCCAACAAAGAGCAGTTACCCGCGAAGACTATATAATTAGAGCTTACACAATGCCACCTAGATTTGGAAACATTGCAAAAGCATATATTATACAAGACGAACAAGAAAATCCTAAATCTGGAGCAATAGTAAGCAACCCTCTAGCACTAAATTTATATATCTTAGCATTTAATAAAGATAAACAATTGACAAATGCAAATAGTGTGACAAAGGAAAATCTTAGAAATTATTTAAGTATGTTCAGAATGTTAACAGATGCAGTAAATATTAAGAATGGTTTTATAGTTAATTTAGGTATAGATTTTTCAATAATACCTTTACCTGGCTATCAGGGAAAGGAAGTATTGTTAAGGTGTATTGATAAATTAAAGGGTATTTTTAAGATCGATCTATGGCAAATGAATGAACCAATAATATTAGGAAACGTTGCAACTGAATTAGATAAAGTTGAAGGAGTACAAACAGTTGTTGAATTATCAGTACATTGCAAACATGACAAAGCTTCAGGTTATTCTGGAAATTTTTATGATATTCAATCTGCAACTAAAAATAAGATAATTTATCCATCTCAAGACCCATGCATATTTGAAATAAAATACCCAGAGTCAGATATTCGTGGAAAAGTTGTGACCTTTTAGGAGAAAATAAATGATATATTCAATAAGAGCAAAAAAAGATACAACACTTTATGAGTGGACGTCTAGTATAAACACAGGAATAGACGAAGTATTAGAAATAGAAAAAATAGTTTCTTCATCCCGATCAACCAACATATACAATTCTAGATTGCTTGTAAAATTTGACCTAACAGATATTTCTAATAATATTGTTGCAGGACGAATACCACACCAATCAGAATCTAAGGCACCAAAATATTACCTTAATTTATATACACTATCTGCAGAATCTCTAGCATATCAATATGGACTAGAAGCCTTTCCTATTTCTCAATCTTGGGATATGGGTAAAGGTAGAAGAATAGATAGAGGTAGCATTGGTGGAGTAATCAGCCATGATACTGATGGTGCAAGTTGGAATTATAGAGATGGTGAACATCATTTTGGTACTTATTGGCCAACCCAAAGCGCGGCTGGTACTCAATTTGAAGTTAATTCAACTGGTTCATATTCAACCGTTCCTGGTGGTGGAGTTTGGTATACTGCTTCTGGTAGTGCTTCTCAATCATTCGACTATGAAGAAACAGATATTAGAATGGATGTTACGGATATTGTAAATAATTGGCTAACGGGAAGTATGCCAAATGATGGATTTATTATTATGAGAAGTGGTTCTACTGAAGTAGGTATTCATGATGAAGAAAGAAGTGGTAAATCTTACGGTAAACTCCAATTCTTTTCCACAGACACACATACAGTATATCAACCAAAACTAGAAGTAGCATGGAACGATTCATCTAATGCAGGTGGAACAAATACAATAACAGTCACAAACGATAATATAGTAGATATTAGAAATAGAGGAGAGTACAAAAAATCTGATAGAGTAAAAATAGAACTTATTGCTAGACCTAAATTTCCTGCAAAAACATATGCAACAACATCAGAAGCCTTAACAAAATATAGATTACCTTTATACTCTTATTGGTCTGTTAAAGATATGATAACAGAAGAAACAGTAATACCATTTGACAGTGAATCTACTTGGATAAGTAATGGTGGAAATGGTAGTTATTTTAATATATGGATGGACCAATTTTATGAAGAAAGAAGATATAAGTTTGTATTTAAAGCCACAACTGGAAATTATAATTACCCAACTACAGAAACAATATATGATAACGACTATACTTTTAAGGTGATTAGATAATGAGATACAACAGAAAAACTGCTAGAAAAAATGCTGTAAAAAGAGCAAGGGTAAAAGATAGAAAATTTTTTCGCTCTAAAAAACCGCTATTTCCTACTAGTCCAATAATACCTAAAGCAAATAAAACCATACGAAAAATTGTAAAGCAAGTACCAGGCCATTCAGATAGATTTGAAGCCTATGATGATATAAGAACTCCATTTGCAAGAGCTTGTGTAATTGAGTCATCCCAACAATCAAAAGAAGAATTTACATTAAGAAGTGATTTTGATTATTCTATAGGTTCTTTTTCAATAAAGCCTGCAGATAAAAATAGAATTTCAACTGATGGAGGAGATGATGATGGTAATGAAGTTGTAAAAACAGAAAAAGTAATTAGAACAGCAACAGGCGTAATAGTTTCTACAGAAGATAGTGATGATAACCGCGAAAACTATATTGTTGCAAATGCAAGATATGTTTTTGACCAAATGGATTACGAAAGAATAATAGATACAGAAATAACTGAATTAGCATTAACACCCAAACCACTTGACGGTCCAAATAAGTCTCCTACAGTTATTGATTTGTTAATATATCCGGCCCATGGAAGTATTGATGGTGAATTTTCAGACGGTTGGTCTATCCAAACATTACTTGAAATAGGTGAACCAAGTTATCAAGTACACTCAAACAATAATATAGTATTAGTTGCAGACGCATATAGTTATATAGACAATGACGGTACTAGAGTAAATGGAGATTTATCATTTACTTGGAAATTTACTGCAGATGGAATGGGTAAAGCTATGAATTCTGTTGTTGGAAACCAACAAGTATTAAGATTGTATAATTTACAACTTGCCCAGCGAGGCAGATATACTTGTGAAATAGCCAATGAAAAAGGGGTTAGTTATACAAAATCATTCTTTATAAATCCAATTGGAGGATTATTACAAGAATTAGATGAAAATGGATTGCCGCTTGGAACATATATTAGAGACCATAACCATGATAGTAGATTTTCTCAATATGATGATTATTGGGACTATGACTTAGAACTCGAGAGATGGTTTTTAGCAACCCGAGTAGGTAATAAATGGATCGAAAAAGTAGGTCACAAACCAGGAAGATCCACAAGAGCCCAACAATATTCAACAAAAGAATCTCCAATAATGATAAGCAACCCAGACGAAGATATGAGAAGTTATGGGGAGTCCCCAGCATAATAAATAATGGCTACAAGAATAGAAACATATAATCCAAACGATATAAAGTTAATTAAAACTAGACCAATGTTTACCAATTTTGGTACAGTTGGCGAAGATGACTATGTAGAATTACATATTTTAAGTGGCGACAATGTATTAGAAAGCGAGTATAATGTTACTGGCTGGTCTATATTAAAAGAAGATACTAAAAATTCTTCTCCAACAATTAAATTAGATATACACAACGACGTAAGAGATTTAGGATATAGATCAGGAAGATTTAACGTACAATATAATTTCTTTAGAAAAATTGTAGGTGATAATATTAACTCTCTTATTATAGAAGAAATATCTAAAACTCGAAAAGAAATTAGAGTTAGACCTAAAGACCCATTCAACAATCCATTATGTGAAGAATTATTATCTTTTGGAAATAGAGAACACGATCCAAATAGAATAGATGTAGAAGTAGATTTCTTTAGAGATGTTAGATTAAATTTTGGAGAAGGATTCACTCCTCTTGCAATAAATTGGATGGTAGATTATCAAGTTTTTCCAACATATCCATATTCTCTTGTAATTAAATTATACGAACCATTACCTAAAGAAATTGAAGAAAAAGATGAGTTATGGATTGTTAAGGCAATAATAGAATCTATAATAGAACCAATACTTATAGAATACGATGCACCAGGATCAAGACCAAATCATCTAGCCCCTGCTGACTTTACAATACCTCACAAATATGATTCTCCAGCCCCAACAGGATATAAAACTTGGGACGATATACTTGGAACAACTGATTCAACAAATACCGTAAGAAACAAACTACTATCAAAATACTTAAACACCTCCTCTAGTTTAGGTGATTCAGAAATAAATTTTGATTTCGATATACAAAAACATGATTTTTCAAACCTAGTACATTTCGGAAGCGCAGTTGAAAAACTTGAAAATTTCAAATTTAAACTAAATAAGTTAGAATCATACTCAGCATCAATAGCTGGCCTAACAACAGATTTAATTGGTCTTTCTGGAACAGGTGCAACTGGTTCATATGAATACACAACAAATGTTTCAAAATATAGAAATCTACAATCAAGTTTAATTTCAACATTTGATGAATTTGAAAACCATCTTTATTACGAATCAGCATCTTATAAGTCTTCTTCTTTTGGAGAAGTATGGCCAATTACCTGGCCAAAAACAAGTCAAGTAGAACCATATACTTTAGCTCGCGTTGACTCACTAGAAGTAAAAGACTGGTATGGTAGTTTAGATTCTGGAGAAACTGCATATTATGGTAGAGGTGCAATATATTCTGCTTCTTTATATGATGCTTCAAATGACAATAGACTATTAAGGCTTATTCCTACCCACATACAAGAAGACACAGACAATAGTTCATATTTATTATTTACAGAAATGATTTCCCAACATTTTGATTATATATACTTTTACATTAAAGCATTATTAGATATACACAAACGTGATAATCCATTATATGAAGGTGTATCCAAAGACCTAATAAAACCTATATTAGAATCTTTTGGTTGGTATCCTCACCAAGGATTTGACTTTGATGATTTATGGACATATGCAATGGGAACAGATACAGCTGGTAGCTATGGTGCAAATGAGATTAAATATACACCAAACTTTACTCAATCCGTAACATATGCAAACAACTCCCAAGCCAGCCAATCTTTTTCTAAAGAAGAAATATCTAAAGAACTATGGAAGCGAATATTAAATAATCTTCCTGGAATATTAAAAACTAAGGGATCAGAAAGAAGTATACGAGCACTAATTAGTACTTATGGATTACCATCAACAATATTAAGAATATATGAACATGGTGGTCCACAAAAATTACCAAATAGAAATTCAAAAATTATTTATGATAGATACAATTATGCTCTAAAAATAGATAGTGGATCTTCAGCTGCAGATACATATTTAGAAGCCCCATGGTCTGTAGCTACCGCAAAAGATGGCCCCAAAAGATATCCGGATACTGTAGAATTTAGATTCAAAATTCCAGACAGAACAGACCCAGGAGGACATTGTGGTGGAGTAGTTAATGATGCCCAGTTAAAAACAAACACTGTTCTTTGGAATAACCACAGTGGAAGTGTATCTATTATAGCTGAACATACTACATCCCAATTACCATCCGCTCCACGCCATAGTAAAATTGGAAGGATCGGTTTTTTCTTAAGTGGTAGTCAAACTATATATAGAGGAATAACAGAATGGGGCCCTATATTTGATGGAGATTGGTGGACAGTTGTATTGTCTAGATTTGATGCAACAAAAGTTGCAGCTGATGAAGATTATGCTTGGCCAGAAACAACAACCCTATCCACTCACCATAACAACCCAAACGGTATTACATACCAACTATTTTGTAAAAAACAAGGAGATTTTTCTCAATTTGGTAAAATAAGCCATGCTCTATCAGCTTCACTTAAAGTAACAGGAAATACTGCAGATAAATACGCAGTAAATTCTGCATGGGGTACCGATGTTGTATCTTTAAGATCAGGGTCAACGGGTTTAAGTTTATCTGAATTAAGTCGCTTTAGTTCAAGTGGTACTGAAGGATATGCTTATGATACCGCAGCCTCCCTTTCTCCAGATACTTCTGGTTGGAGGTCAATTGATTTTACATATCCAATAAATCATGCAAATTCTGCTAGTACATTAAAACAATATCTTGGTGGAAATGTAAATGGAGACTGGATAACTAAATTTACAGACTCAGGTATTTTTGGTTCAGATACTATGGGACATGAACCTAGAGGTTTTTCTGGTTCTATGCAAGAATGGAGAACATACCATCATCACATATCAGAATCAGTAGTAGACATCCACACAGGGGCTCCTAGATCTATAATAAATAGAAAAGTAACGGCTTCTTATACTGATTTATTGGCAAGATATTCTCTTGGTTGTGATATGAAAAAATATGATTTTGTAAATGGTTCACATATATCTTCATCAGCCCCAAACCAAACTGATAATCCTTGGTTTTTAGGTTCAACTCTTGGCGGTCTAAGCACCGTTGCAATAGTTAAAAATTTTAATAGTGTTGGTTTAAATCAATATGAAGCAGTAGAAGAAAGACACTTTACCTTAAGTCCAAGAAATATTGGACCATCACCATACCAAGAAAAAATTAGAATAGAAGATAATGGTTTACTAGGACAACTTAGCGTAGATAATAAAGTTGAATTTAGTTCATTTGATAAAAATCCATTAGACACAAATAAATTAGG
>VMHT01034862.1_pt1 | contig 18959 bp, 10 predicted proteins | sample 4693611 | NCBI WGS metagenome assembly VMHT01 (sample SAMN12280063, study PRJNA550983) | marine metagenome | isolation source: seawater sampled from same location over 5 years 0.02-0.2 micron viral filtrate | place: USA: collected off the coast of southern California halfway between the port... ...
CTTTTACCGTATACATTGTCAGCTACAACACCATAACCAGCAGCGATCTTTTTAATTAAAGGATTAAGCATACCTCTATCAATGTTATCTATAACTTTGATTGCCACTTTTTCTTTAAATTCTTTATTAGTCGTGCCTGCGGGTACCATTTCTTTTAGCTGATCACCAATTCTTTTTTCATTCTTTTTGGTATCGCTTTTAACTTTTTCTTTAGCCTCGGATGGCTTAGATAACTCTTTTTGTTTAGCTTTTTTAATTTTTAATTCTAAATTAGCCTTAGCATCAGCAAATGCGTATTCATCGTTATCAAAGTCACTTAGATCTAAGTCATCTAATTGTTCTTGAAAAGTATTTATAGAAAGTGTTGTTTTAGTTTTTGGTTTAGCCTTACTAGTATCAATGGTTGGCTTTGCAACTCCTTTTGCTTTACCCGACGCTCCAAATTCTTTTAACGCTCCTTTAAATTTACCTTTGCTGTAAGCTTTATTGTAGTCTATTATAAAGTTTTTAACTCCTTCTCCTGTTTCAAAATTAATGTTTTTTAATCCTAGATTTTGAAATAGTTGCCTAAAAATATCTGCTATTTTTTGTAAAGCATTAGTATTCAGTTCTATATCTTTATTAGTTAAAGCTTCAGAAAATAAAGGCAATCCTTCTTCGTAAAAGCTATCCATGGTATACGTTCCATCTTTTACTTTTTTGTTATATGCCATCCATCTTTTAGCCCATTTAGTACCTAATACCGCTTCTTGACTTCCCACTATATTTGTAACTTCTTTAAGTAAAGACTCGGAAGCTTTCTTTATTAAGGTTGGATCATTATTTAATGCTTGCTTTAAAATTTTGTGCATAAATTCATGCTGCCCCGTAGTAACTACTGCGTCTTGCAAGGAAGAGTCTTTATTAACTACAAGAACATCTCTACCGTCTTTTGTAGTTACAAAAAGACCATAAGAATCTTTTGAAGCGTTAGCTTTTTCCTCAGTGTACCCCGCTTCATTCATTAAAAATTCCTTCTGCTTACTACCAGCGCTAGAGTTTTCTTCTCCTTCAAAAACTATAGTGTCATCAACTTTTAAACCTGAGGATTCTATAGACTTATTAAGAAGTTTAATATCTTTTTCAAAGTCTTTTGCAATGCCTTGTTGTATGGTTGACTGCTTTATTTCATCGTTAATATTGGATATTTTATTATCAATACTTTCATGAAAAGCACTATCTGTATTTTCTTTTTCTTTAAGCAATTTACTTTTTTCTACCAGCAATTCTATTTGCTCAGCTGTAACATTTTCTGGTGATTTTTTAATTGCTTTATGTATATCGCCCGCAAAATTTCTAGCAGTTTTTAATTCCTCTTTAATATCAGGATCAGTAACGGTTTCTTGCATTTTTTGAAGATACGCATCAGTAGATTCAATATTGCTAGAAATTTGATTGTATATTAATTTTTTTTGATTACTAAAAGTTTTTACACCTCCAACAGTACCCATACCGCCGCTTAGCATAATAGTACCTGCTGCTAGTTCTATTTGTGCATTTAAAAATTCAGATCCTTTCGGTAAAGCTAAACCAAAAGAAGTATCTGTCATTAAGTTAAGACCGTAAGTAATTTCCTCTTCAACAAATTCTTTACCTATGTTTGTAAAAAATTCTTTAGCTGCAGTACTAGCTGCTTTTTTATTTGCAACATTTTTTAAAGATCCTACGAAAGCATCTTTGATAGCTTTACCTTGTGTACCTTTTAGAAAGTTAACATCAGGCATGATAGATTGAACGACTCCTTCGGTTAGACTAATTGTTGTTGCATAAGTGTTAGCTGCTACGCCGTCTAGCCCTTTATTTTTTGCTTCTTTAGCGTTGTCCAATATAGTAGCTCTAAAAGCTGCGTCTGCTAAAATTACTTCGTTTTTCAAGCTTTTACCTAATGGAGTTAAGATTTTTGCACTACCTTTTAAACCTTGTAAGTATTTTCCAACGCCTTGTTTAACACCTGATATGTTACCTTTTCTAGCTTCCATCATTAAATAACCGGTAAAAGGAACCATTTGCATACCCAACTTTAATAAACTTCTCACGCTGACGTCATCTTTAAAACCTCCTTCTTCTTTCGTTATAGAAAATTTTTCATCTTCGGAGGCTGGTAATAGTGAATAATCCGTAAAATTAGTTATTAAATCTCTAAACCCATCAATTCTATTGTAAGAGTCTTGATCTGTAAAAGCGTCAAAGTAAGCTGTAGAAAAGAAAGTAACCCCACCTATTGTACCTTTTTTAATAGTAGAATAAAGACCACCTAATCCTTCCCCAATTACTGCGTCCCCTATAAAATTCCAAAAACCATCACCTGAAAATTGTTCTCTGTATTTTTCTACTTGATTTGTTAACTCAAAATTATTATATATAACATTTTTAGAAAGATTAACATTGTAATCTCCCTCTAATATTTCCTTTCTAATATTTATAGCTTTAAAATTGTCTTCAAATTTTTTACTAAGAGCAGGTTTTGAGTCTTCTAATTGTTTAAATTCAGCAGATAATTCATTATACTTGTCAACTTCTTCTTGTGTATAATTTTGATTTGGCCTGCGATTTTTAATAATACTTAATTCCTTATTTATTTCAATCTGACGATTTTTTATTTCACCAAAAGAATTTTCAGCTTGTGCTTTTAAATCAAGCATTTCATCACTGAGGTCTTTTGTTTTCTTTTGTATTATTGGTAATTTATATTCGTTTATTAAATTTTCTTTCTCCTGCAGAGTGTATACACCCATAGCTAGTTTTTGCAAATCTTTTTTAGGTAGAGAAGTAGCGATAGCGGTTTCTACATCTTTGTTAATTTTTATAACTTCACTAGCTTCTTCAGTTCTTAAATCAATAACTCCAAAAGCTCTACCTATATATTTAAAATAATCTATGACGTCTTCTCCTCCTCCAAAGCCTCTCCCAGCTGCTTTGTTACTTCCTGTATCTTTTCTTAACTGTTCTAATGCTTTTTGCTGTAGTTCAAATTCTTTATTAGAAAATATTAAATCTTTTTCTGTTTGATTATTTTTATCAAAATCATCTAAATTTTTCTTTATATAATCAGACGCTTGTTGTTCATCTTTTATTTCTGTTTTTGCAAATTGAATAAGTTGATCCTTAAGCTTATTTCTTTTATCATCAATGATATTAAGCCTAGCTAGTCTTTTATTGTATTCTTCTTCGCTGGTATCTATTAAATCAACACCTGGAGGTAAAATCTCAGCAGGCTTAGGATCTTGTGAATCCAAAGGAGTATCTACCGAGGGTGATTCCGTAAAACCTGCTTGTGATGCTGTCATTGGTTGCTGCACTGCATCCGCATCCTCTACAGTGCTTGTTGGAAAATCCTGTGGTTCGTCTTCTGATTGTAGTACATAACCTGCCATTTCAGCGTATTCAGATATATCCATTCCATTTCTGTCAGCAGCTGCTTGCATGGCTTCAGTAGATAACGTAGTACCTGTTTTTTTATTTTTATACATATGATTTAATTATTATATCTTAGTTGCTTTTAATCCCATAGCCGCCCTTAATCCGGTGTAATTTATATTCTTGCCTTTAATGTAAGGCACAAATACAGCTTCAGGTAAATCTCCTGTAACCGCACTAGCTGGTGGTTGGTATTCGTAACCTTCAACTCCGTCTTTCGTTTTAAACTTCCATACCATTGAATTAGGGCCTGTCCCCATTCTTATTATAGGATCCTTTGCTTTCATTGATTGAGTAAACTCATACCTAAACTTTCCGCCTGTAGTTTGTGGTTTTACTTTCCCAAAATTAATTACTTCCTCGGCTAATCCTTCTTTTTCTACAACAAACCTAGCATAAGCGTTTTTTATCATCTCACGTCTAGGATCATTAACTTTACCGGTTTTATCAGTGCTCCATGTAGATAACTTAGGGTCTATAAAATTTAATTTAAACCCTTTACCTCCTGCAACGCTAAAATCGTCTTCGGAAACATAATCTCTAATAATGTTATTAAAAAACCTAGCAGCTTCATTAGGGGTTAATGAGTCAATATAACTGTCAGTATCAAGATTTTTCCTAGCGTATTGAGCTAGTTTTTCAGGGTTTATTTTTTTACCATACTGAACGTTTCCTTCAGGATCCTTTTCTAGTTCAATTACTTCCATGTCATCAAAAAGAGAAGCCATAGGATTTCTAACTATCGGGTCTTTTTTAAACTTTGTACCTGAAGCTTGTACTTCTTTAGTAGCATTAGGCACCACAGGATAGTCAGCTATATCAAAATCAGTATTTAAACTTCTACCTATTTCTTTTCCGCTACTATCTCTCATTACAGTATAGGGTATAGGTCCTCCTGGTTTAGTCATATCAAAATCAATTTCACTACTACCAGCTGTTCTACCGGACCTAAATTGAATGTCAAATTTTTTGTATACGTCAGGATCTGCATACAAATCTCCACCACCCATAGTTCCTAACGGTTTTTCTTTTACTTCACTTATTTGTTGAGCTAATGCAGAGTTTGACTCACCTTGCATTCTAATAGCGGTACCCATAGTTTTAACATTAGCCATAAAGGTCTTAACCTCAGGCGGCCATTTATAAGGCTCATTCCCATACTCTTTAAGTAAAGTTCCCATTTTTTCCAAATTGCCTTGTATCGCTTTAGATACATCTAAGCCAGGGTTAGCAAGAGCTACCTGATTAAGTTCGGTTTCTGCAGTAAATAATCTATCTGCTTGAGCCTTTCTATCAGCTAAGTTTTGTTCTCTTTTTTTATCTGCGTCTTTTTTTATTTGGTTTAATGCGCCAACTGTAGCACCGGATATCTGTTGTAACATGTTTCTAATATGCTGCCCCGACTGTGTATCTACTACTTGTTTTGGGTTTCTATAACTCATGGATATACTTTTATTTTTTAAATTTTAAAGCTAAAAGCCAAACTTGCTATTACCTACTGCTGCTCCAGCTATTGAAGTAATACCTCCTAGCATACCTGTAAAAGCACCAGTCCTATCGGCCCCTGCTTGAGCTTGCCTAGCTTCAGCACCTGCTATTTGAGCAGAGACTCTGTCTAGCTGTTGCATTTCTCTATTTTCTTGTGTTTGAAAAGCAAATTGACTTCCTTGCATTTTTAAACCTTGAACTCTACCACCTTCTTTAATTTGTAAACCTTGAACTCTTTGTTGTTCAGCCATTTTTAATTGTTGCATCTGCTGTTCACCCTGAGCCCTCAATTTTTCATTTTGAGCTTCTTGTTGCTCTATACTGGCTGACACGCCTTTTTTACTTTGTAAAGCCGCTTGAGCTAAAGCAGTTGCTCCACCGGCACTTGCTCCTGTTGCTCTTATGGTATCTAACGTGTTAGCTAATGAAATATCAGCTTGCTCTACTTGCATTTCTGCAGCCTGTGTAGCTACACTTAAATTAGCCATAGGATTTGTTATTTGACCGCTTAAATCCTGAGCTAAACCGCTTAAGTTTGTAACTCCTGCTGATGGATCTATAATATCTTGCCTACTATTTTCTAAGTTAGTTAATTTTCTTTGTAATCTAGCTTTTTCTCTAGCCGCTTTTCTTTCTCTTTTTTTAGCTGCACCTGCACCAAACATTCCGCCAATTACACTTAGCGCTGCTCCGGCTATAGCTACTGTTGCTCCTGCCATAATTTTTCTTTTTTATTAAATTCGTCTATAGTAAAAGAATATAATTTATCTTCAACGAGACTCATGTCTTTTGTGTTTGTAGGGTTTTTATGTACATTTATAAATATACAATCCTCTATGCAATGTATTAATCTTTTTGCTCCCTTTATTGATAATTCATAACAAGGAGCTATGTGCTCCACTGTTTCTCCGTTTGTAGTAACTAATATTTTACCTGTCATTAAAAACCAAAAATGATCTGTATGATGAACAGCACTTACTACTATAGAGCCAGCCGGCATACACATTTGACGCATATATAATTGATCAGAAAAATTATGAGTAATTGGTATTAATTCATTATTTACCAAAGATTTACCGTCCCCATAAACACCTTCTATATCGTTATTAGCTATCATGGTATTTTGGAACTCTTCTAATCTTTTTGTAAAATTACTTAATTTATCTTCCATATGTTGCGCCTACTGCAAATAGTTCTTTTAATCCACCTGGATCTGTTGTGGTATCTGTTTTCATAGTTACTGTGGCATAGTAAGCTTTTATACCTGTACTACTAGGCCCCATTATTACTTGACCAGCTATAGGTGTAGGTGAATTGTTTAGTATTGCTGCTACGTATCTGTTTTGTTTTCTGTCGAATCCTGCTCTGTACTGAACATTACCATCCAAGTAAGCTCCTTCATCGTAGCTATATATTTTAGTATAAGTGTTAGGATTACCAACATCTACTGTTGCTTGATTAACATTGTTGGTCCAGCTGCTATTTAACTCGTCTGCACCTGTTTCATCAGAAACTAGGGATATAACTTCCCATCCATTGCTGCCTTCGTAATTAATCGTTTTGAAAGTCTTCATAGAGGTAGGCTCTGGATTTAAAACAAATTTTACAGAAGCAGCATTGTTTACTCCATAGAATCGACCTCTTGGCACAGGGTTATTACTATTATCAGTTAAAGAATAGTGTTTATATACAGAATTTGAATTAGTTGTATAAAATTGCCCTTGAGAACCAAACATAAAACTAGGTTTGTAAGTATAGAAGCTATTCCATCCATTTATATTTTCATTAAATGACAATGTTTTGTAGTTTCCATTTGATTGTTGTAAAGACAACGTGTAACTTTTATTATATATGTCATAACCACCTATTATCTTACCTGTTGATGAAACTAAACCAGCCTGATCTCTAAAGAAATCGACCATACCGTAATTTGATATTTCGGTTATTCCATCCATAGATAGTCTAAGTACAGCATTCCTGTTTCTATCAGTAAAATACTTTTGATAACCATAAACAGCAAAAGACTCAGGGTTTGTAGATATACCAAATTCACCTGCATAAGCTATTATTTGTCCTATAACTAATTTAGCGGATGTTGTTATTGCGCCGCCTTCAGCAGAGTATATAGCGTCTTTATCTATTAAAGCTCTATTTACTTTTCTTTCTTGGAATATAATTAAGTTAGTATCTTCAGCATAAAGCTTTTGTATACTACCATTAATAGGGTCTACACTTCTAGTTATTTCTTCTGCAACGCTAAACTCATTAGTCCTATTTATACCTGTCCTTGAATTTAATACACCTGAATATATTAATGAATTTGAAAGTCTTGATTGATCGTCATTGTCCTCAACTAGATAAGCCTTGACTCCATAGTCGGTAGAGGTATTGTTATAACCTCCTCTAATTCTAGATTCTTCAATATACCAATCTTGATCAGTATCTGCATCTGCGTCTGCTGCAACCCATGGTAATGAATTTATATTACTGTCCACCAAATCTTGATAAGGTACATCAGATATCTTCTTAACAACATAAGAGTTAAAGTATGGTACTTCAAGTGTTATAGACATATTATATTTATTACTTGTTTTTTACTATTATTACTTAAGGCTTTTTTTATGTTAGGATGAACAACTACTTCCTGCACCTGTTCCATATACAGCATCGCCAAACTTAACGTGAAAAAGACCAGAATTAGAACCACTGCCGCAATTATCACCAGCCATTTTAGAAGCAATTACCCTATATTCTCCAGGCGTATCAAATTCCCAAGAATCCTCAACGAAAGCAGGGCCCGTGTTATCAATTGATATTCTCTTATAACCAATAGGAGATCCAAAAGTATTGCCGTTAGCTAGCTGAGCAGTGCCCCAAGAAGAACTGCTTGTTGCTCTGTATTGAACTAAATAATCAACATATATATCATCGCTTAAAGTTGTTTCTCTTTGTAAGTGAGGTTTTATATACATCTTACCTTGCGTCAATGCACCCGTTGTTTTAGGAGTAAAAGTAGATCTGAATTTAGCATTGTATATTTTATTTGGAGGATACGCTGTATTAAACGGTGTTCCTGCATAAGTACCGCTAACTTGCTGAACTCCGGAAGCAAGAAATTGATATTCTATATTTTCATTACATTCAGCATTGGTACCTCCTATTCTTCCCGCACATATAGTTTGCGGAACTGGATCTGTACCAACATTAAAATTGACTACGCAAGTGTTTGATAAACCAAAACCGTTAGCATCTGTAACTTTAACCTTTATGCTATACGTATTTTCGTTCACTAAAGTACCTGAATTTGCTGTTAAAACACCTGAAGAACTTATCCTAAATCCATCTAATATAGCTTGACTGTTGCTAGAATCTAGCTCAAAAATTAATTGGCTATCTGAATTACCCCCTGATAAATTACTACCATTCTTACCTGTAAAACTGTAAATAGTAGATGTACCTAAAGTAATCCCAGTTAGTTGTAACGGACATGAAGAAGGTGCTGTGAATGTTGGTTGAACATTTGTAAGCGCTGCGGTATATGTTGTATTATCGGTATATTCTTCTCCAGACGTTGGCTCATACACTGTTTGAAAAGTAAAATTGTAAACGTCATTTGAAGGATTGCTAGCTGAACTTTCGCTGTACCAAAAATATGCTCCTGATGCTGTTTTTAATTTGTATTCAGCATTGCTACCCCCTGAATGAACCAATTGAAATTTATTAGCTACATTGTTACTTTGTCCCACATCACTAGCTCTATAAACTGATAATATAGCGGGTGGTGAAGTGAATAAGGAATTGTTTGTTATATTATTTCCAGCTCCATCTTTCCATATTATATTACTACTGCCTATTTGACTTCCTGGAGCAATACTTTCCGAAAAAGAAGCAAAGTTATTTCCATCAATACCTATAATTCCAGCATATTGACTATTTATTATTTCATTCAAAACAGCAACTTTACCTTGAAGTGACGTTTCGTAAAATAATTCTAGAACAGATTCAAATGGCTTTGTCTCAGCTATTGATAAAAATGGCTGCATGCTTACTATAAGCCCACTTCCGCTAGCTGTTGACCTATCTTTGTTTGTTGTATAAGCCCCTATAGGACCAGGGTAGGTGGGTCTTGGCTGCGGTTTTGGTGTTTTTCCGTTTTGTACAGTACTTATTTGCATTATAAAAGGATTAGAATCCGAATCGTATAATGGCTGTAATTTAGGTGCTTGCCCCCACGGAATAGACCCAGTAGGCTCTGTAACCTCTATAACCTCTGTTACCACATTAGGGTTTGAGCCACCATAAACGTACTCGCTATTTGTATCTATAGATCCATATTCACCTTCAGGAGCATTTGCCACAAAAGGAATAGCTGAAATTTCTAAATCTCTAACTGTAGATATATTTGTTACTTCTTGGCTTAATAAATCCGGGTAATACTGTTTATTCCAAGGTGTAAATTTTTGAGGATATCCATAAGGCCTAGCTCCTGCTGATCCGTTTGTATTTATAGCTGGATTATTTACTCTTATAAAAAGAGTTTCACTACTACTGTATTCTCTATCATTGGGGCCTACTTCGTTTAAATCTCTAGGTACTTTGTTTATATTGTCACTGAGCAATACAGAGAAAGATGTTTTATCTTTTTCCGATGAATTAACTATAGGATAGCCGTTCACAAAACCCGGTAGATACACATTATAGTATTCTTGCTCTTGTTGTTTAACGACTACTTTATATGAATACCAACCTAAAGGATTATAATTACTAGACGTAGGATCGCCATTATATACCCCGGGTTGACCCCCTGTGTTTTCAGTACCTATAGCGGAATCTACTCTAACACTTAAAGCATCACCTAACCAATCTATAACTTTAGAGTTATTTTCTTGTTGAGCATAGGTCTTGTATGGCGCATATACAGTTGATCCACCTTCTTCATTTTCATTGTAGTCATGAGAAGATAATATAACATTTGACTGTCTACCGTATCTGTCAACTAATATAAAACCTACTTGGTAAGTTCTGTTTTGCTTTAAAGTATGAGCTGGGTATTCTACTGTATTCACACTATAAGCATCTCTGTCTTTTATTATAGCAGCATAAGGTATATTAGATGGGCTTGAATGTTTATCTATGTAATTACCATAAACAACTCTATTTCCTATAACTTCTTGTGACAATGCTTTTACAGGCACTTTGTCATATACCCTGGTAATGTCGTCGTTAGGAAGTGTTTTATAAGGCTTGCTAGAAGCATAGTTATAAGGATAATAGTAGGTGTTATTATCTCCATGAACAGGATCATGCCAATCTATATAGCCTAAAGTGGCGGACTTATTAGGTAAGTCATCTATATCTACAGTGTTTAAAACCTTTACAGCTAAAGCATCAGACTCTTTGTAAAGTATATCTATATCTTTTATTAAAAGATTATCTATGTTTTGTTGTAAAGTACTATAAGGAAGAGGTATTTTTAATAATATATTTTGAACATTGTTTTCAAACCAAGCTATTATAGTAGATTTGTAAGCATTATCCATATCTTCAGTTGAAGAATTATTCCCACCTCCGAAGCTACTAAATTGCTTAGGTATGAATATAGGCTGTGTAAAAGGAGCCATTAAAGAATGCTCGTTATCTTCAAATTTAAACCTGTAACTGAATCTAACAAATTTATCTTCTAAAAATTTAGAGTTAGAATCTTGCTGGGACCATAAAGGATCATAATCTGGATTTGCGCTAAGCGCCATAACAGCAGAGCCGGGCCATGGGGATGGTAAATTTATAGGTGCATTAGATAACTTTACTTGCCAAGTCAAAAACTCTCCGTTTCCTGAAAAAGCTGTAGCTGTTGCGCTTACTATAGAGGTGTTATTTGGAAGATAACTAGTAGTTCCAGCCACGTTTGTCATTAAAACTAAATCCCCTAATTTAGGTATAACAGAAGCCTCTTTGTTTAAAGCTGGAAGAGCAAATTGATAAACAGTGTCAACACCAGTTCCTGAGGGTATACTAATTCCTTGAACTTTAACGCCGTTAGGATTATACTCATTTGTTTTGTTCGTAGCTGTTGACCTTGTTATAGATAACTTTTGATTAGCGCTAACTGTAACCTGTTTAGATAAAGTTATTTTGTTAGCTACTCCTCCTGGGTTTACTGCTACAACATAAACTCTATTGTCCCATCCGCTAGGTACTGTTATTGTTTCTAATGGAAACACAGCGTCACCTGGATTTATATCAGCAGAGCTATTAATAGTTAAAACACTTATATTTGTACCAGCAGTGGTTACTGTCCGCACAATCCTATCTATAGTTATAATAGGCTCACAAGGAGCATACTTAGCTACCGATATTTGGTCTTCTTTACTATAATGAGTGGGACTTGCTACATTTTCTGGATTAGCAAGTGTTACATTTATTTTACGAGGTTGATTTAAATTATCGGTAAAAAACAAAAGGTCTTCTACTAAATTAACACCAATTATTGGAAATGATTGATTAAAATTTAAAAAAGCACCCTTCACTAATGTCTTTCTAGCGTAGTTACCGGATAAAGATAATTCGTATATGTAATTTTTTGAAGATTTATCATAAGTGCCACTTGCGTTATTGTGATCAGTTGCAAAGATAAACACTCTGTTCTTAGATTCATCTATATAAAATCCTATTATAATAGCTGAATTTTCTGTCTGTGAAATTAATTTATTACCTAAAATATTCTCAAATTCACCAACAGTAGATCCTTCTGATCTGCTTAAACATAGGTTAATAGCTTCTCTATATTCACCGTTAGGTAATATACGAGAGTCAAGATCTTGATTCATCTTGCCCTTAAGAAATGTATTTTTAATTTCAGCCATTTAGTTTAATGTTTTAACCATTTAGATTTACCTCTCATTACTTGAACTATTTCATCAAGTTTTATATTTGATAATCTTAATTTAGCGTTTCTTAATTTAGCGCTTCTCTCTTGCTTTAATCTTCTAACTATATATTCAGGTTGGTTTATTCTAGAAGCTACAATAGCGTGGCTTATATGAGCATATAGAGCCTCTTCTGCTAGCTTAGGAACTTGCGTGTCCATATCGTAAGCTAATCCGTCTGATACGTATTCTAAAACTATTAATGCCTCTGCTAAATTACTTGAAAAAGATATTTTGCCTTCTCTTTGATTTATAGTAAACCAGCCGTTTATTTGAGCATGTTGAGGATCCATTCCGTAATTTTGTCCTAATAACTGTTCTCCCCATCCCCAGTTGTCATATCCTTCTGTAGTATCCTGGTTTATTAAATCATCATTTGCTGTCCTCCATCTTTCCTCTGTTACCGATGTACCTTCTATATTTTCACCAAAACTGTCTTGTGTTGGAACACCTTTAGAATCTTGTATAGGACTTTCAAATGGGTTTGTAGTTAAATTGTTTGCAGGATATATAGGTCTTTTAACACCTAGCTGATCTATCCAAGATACCTTTGTGTAGTTTACGTAATCTTGTGGTATCACAACGCTTAATTCAGGGGGTACATTTAATTCTTGTGACTTAATACTTTTTAATGTATCATAGCTAAATTCTTGCATCCCACGTTTAGCGTGAAATATTATATCAGTTCTTTTACAACTAGGTATTAACTTACCTGTACCAACATAAGCTATTTGAAAGTTGTTTATTATATCCTCTAAAGATATATAACTGTAGCTACCATAGTTTTCTTCAACAGTATTACCGTAGGCATCCCTGTTTCCATATTCACCACCACTTAGTATTTTTAATTGAACAACCACACTTGTGTTAGCTCCTAAATTGCCGGAAATAGTTATTTTATTATCAACAACAGTATATGTACTAGTATACTCTGTATATGTTGAAACCCCTGCGTTTGCGGTATATAACTTAAAGTTGTTTAAGGCATAATTTGCATTAGAGGGATTATAACTACCAAGCACTAAGTCTGTATCAAAGGTAGTCGTAAAGGCTTGATTTTCCCCAGCTGCAGATAAAAACTTTTGTACACCTGCGTAATATTGCTGATTATTTTCTGTGATTAAGCCCATGAATTATTAAGATTTTTCGTTTATGTCTTCTTGTTGTATTTTTTGAGATGCTACTTGTATTATAGTAGGGTCTTGTATTATAACTCCTGAATATAATAATATACCTGTAATAACATCAACTTGTTCAGACGGATGTAATTCAAAGTTGACTGAAGAATCAGCATTATAAATGTATTGACCTAAGCTACCAACTGAATATCCCCAATTTATCATCGCAGGCTGCTTCAAGTAAGATACTTGAATATTAGAGGTTATACTTGTTGGGTATACACTTATCTTAGTGTCTTCGTATAAAAATACAGGTTGTTTTTTAGTTGGTGCAAGTAATGGTGATTTCTTTATTTTATACCATTCATTTCTTTGCACCATTTGAGCTTCAATGGTATCGTCATATATAACAGTGCCTAACCTATAGAAGTTCGGCAATGAAGCAGTTGTGAAGTGATTTGTTGAAAAAGTAGGTGTGGCTATTTTTTTAAATATATCTAGTTTTTCTTCTAGGTTTTTAACTCTGTTAGCATACTCGTTGTCATTTTCCGGTATACGAAGCTGTTGATTCAGGTCACTCATATATTTTTCAAATATACCCTGCTGAACTTGATTACCTACTTTATTAAACTCGTCTGGAGTTATATAACCTCTTTGTTGTTGGTTAAGTATTAATAAGACAGTTTTATAAACTAAATCTACATTTATAGCCATTATTTATTTTTTTATTATAATACCAGCCGGCCACGGTAAGTAGCCAGCTAATATTAATATTACATGTTATTCTAAGTTTTTCTCTACTGACCTATAAACTTCTACACCTTCATCGGTTTTAAAGTAAGATGCCATAGCAGAGTATGGGTTTTCATCAAAAGGTACAGTCATTAATTTTCTACCGTTTGATCCCCATGTGAAAGTTCTTTGATCTTGGGATAATACAACAATACCCATTTCTGTAGCTTTTATAGCTACATTCCTTAATTGTACGTTGTCGTCACTTGCTAGCTCCATAAATAAATCTGGATTCTTTTTAGCAAATAACATAAGGTCCCTCTTAAGTTCTTTTGAACTCATTTCTGAAACCTTAGATCCTAGTTCAACCCTTAAAATTGCTTCAGCGTCATCTATATCCATAGACCTAGCTGCTACCATAGCTTCTATTTGAATTTCTAAATCGTCTAATTCATCTTCTGCTATTTCTATTGGTTTGTATTCATAATACAAAACATTTCTTTTAGGGTGATATAAAGAAAGAAGCTTTTGTAAATTCTGCCTTTGTTTTGGCACTGTTAAAACGCCTTCTTTAAAAACTATATGCCCTAAAGTTGACTCTCCTTTTTGTTCTTCTTTAAACGGAGAGTTTTGATTTACAGCATATCTTAATTCTTTTTGAGTAGCTGTTTTATCATCAAACCATAATAAAGGGTATCTGTGTGTATGTCTTGAATTTAATGTAAAAGTTACAGGGCTTTTATTACCCTTCAAGAGATAAGTTCTATCTTTTATTTCCCAACTTGGTTTAGCTGGTTGTGCTTTTGCAGGGGCTTTTGCCACTACTTCTTGCTGAGGAGCAACCTCAACTTTCTTTGCTGGTGCTTTTTTTGCAGCCATGATATAATATAATTAAATAGTTAAGAGTAAGGTCTACCCCTGTCAGTTCAACAAGGGTAATCCTTACAAAATTATTATGCTCCTTTGAATAACACGAAGTTATTAGCAGCTTGAGTTACTAAACATCTTTCAGATAAGAAGTGAACCTGCATTGCATCTAAATCAGAGGTAGAAGCTCCACCAACAGATCCAGTGATCCAGTTTTTCATTCTTCTATCATCAGCTTGAGAAGCTCTATATCTTACGTGTAAGAAAGGTCTTCTGATGTTAGTTCCTAATATTTGATCGTAAACTGTAGAAGTTCCAGCAGGTACTAATACACCATCAATTCCAGAAGCAGCAACACCTCCACGAGTAGAAGCATCGTTTAAGTATTTCCAGTCAGTCTTGTAGAAGTCATAAGAACCTCTTCTGAATCCAGAGAAACCTAAGTTCAATGCCATCTCTTCAGAGTTTTCAAATAAACCATAAGCAGTTCCACCTTGTGCTCCAGCAGAAAGGCTAGCTAGCATATCATCAAAGTCTAAAGAAGTAGCTCTGTTTAAGAAAAGCATATTTTCTTCAATAGCACCTTGAGTATCTAAGTTCTTCAAAATATTGTCAAAAGTAGCTAACTGATCACCTGCGTTTGCAGCTGTGAAACCAGTAACGGTGTTACCTCTTTCATCAATAGCAGAGAAAAGCCCTTGAGTACCTTTTACAGTATTTCCTAAAGTTGATGTAGATGATTTTAACTCACCTTCAATAACAGACATTTCTAAGTAATCTTCAAAACGTAATCTTGTTTCAGATTCAGCTTTTAAGTACCATAAGAAACCTCCTTGACCAGACTCAGTAGCTACTTCAACCCATCCAATCTGAGCAGTGTCAGATCCATTGATTTGGTAACGATCTCTAATAATAATTGGAGAATTTGAGTATTGTTTAAATTGAGGAGATACTGATACAGGATCGTAACTTGCTCCATTTCCACTTCCTTTAGCGTACTCAGAACCGTATACAAATACTTTTAAGTTACTTTTTCCAGCTAAATCTGGCTCAGAACCGCTAGTACTATCTAAAGTTGCTTGAGTATAAGGTTTTATGGTTAAAGTAACAGTACCGCTAGCTCCTGAAGCTCCTGTCTGACTTACTACAAAACATTTAAGTTCATGCCCTGTAGCAGGATTCATAACTACGATAGTAGCATTATTGCTAATAACACACTGCTTATCAGCAGACTGAGCTATTGCTAAAGTTGTTCCTGCAGCATTTGAAACTACACTATCGTAAGAAATATGTAATCTGTTTTGCTCAGACCAAACGATCTGATCAGAAGACATTGGCATCTCAGCCCCTACCATTCTTAAGAATCCAGATAAAGTTCTGTTTCCGTAACGCTCTACTTCAGCCTCATAGATCTCTGGTAAGTACTGTTGTGAAAAGTTCTTTCCTGTTCCATCGGTAAAGTTTAAATAATTGTCCGCCAAAGTCTGTTGTTTTTGACTTGGGGTGATTGATCCAAATACTGGATCTACTGGTATTGCAGCCATAATTTTTTAATTTTTTTAGTTAAATTTTTTTGTTTTAATTCTAAGTTTAGAAGAATCAGGGCCGCTTAGTGATTTAACTTTTATTCCGTTTACAAACTCACCAGAGCTAGTTTGTCTTGGCTCTGTGCTAGGATTTTTAGAACTACTAACTATTTCTTTAGTAGCATCTGTTCTCCCTTGTTCATAAAAATGATTAATAATCTTATCAGCATTTGAAGCGATGTAAATAGCTTTGTGATAACCTTTCGTGTCTTTTATATTACCGCTATCGTCAAGAAACTTTCCTACGAAATTGTTAATACTTGATTGGTTCTCTGCAACTTTGTTAGGATCTTGTAAACCATATCTAAACTTCTTTTTACCTACATTGAAGTCAAAACCTTTGAATTCATTAGTAAAGTAATCATTTGTTTTTGATTTAAAGTCCGAATGCTGTTGCTCAGCTATCTTCTGATCTTCTTGATATCTGTTGAAAAACTCTGTTGCTTTTTGTTGTTCCTGAGTAACGCCGGGTCTCAACTTGATTTCGTCGTAATATTCACTCTTGGTTTTTTCCAAAAAGCTTTTAGCTTTTCCAACTTCTTCTTTAAACGCAATTTTCTTTTTGCGTATATCTCTTTCCTCATCTAAGTCTTCGTCATAATCGTAGTCTTCTAATAGTAGGCTAACGTCATCTGATTCTAGATAAGGTTTTGTTTGTTTGTAATATTCTCTTAATAGTGTTTTATCATCAACACTTGAGTAGTCTGCGTTTAATCTAACGTAGTCCTCCACTGATCCACCTGTCTCTTCCATAAAGGTAACAAGTTTATCTATGTTTTCCGGTAACACTCTTTGCTCAGCTACTGGTTGAGGTTGTTGTTCAATAACTTTTTCAGGCTCTTGAGTGGGTTCTTCATCTACAATTTCTATAATACCATCTTGTGCAGTGTCGTCCGGTGTATCGTTAATTACAATAACAGGTTCTTCAGCTACATCTTCTTTAACTTCTGGTATTACCACCTTAGCAACCTCTTCGGCTATTGGTTCTTTTATTTCATCTATATTAACCTTTACAGGTTCGCTAGATTGATTACCTAATTGCTTAGGATTTTTTTTCTTGGATTTAATTTTAAAATCCCCTTCTTTTTTTACTTCTGACATAATATAATATAATTAAATAATTGTTTATTAGCTAGGGCCGAATTCTTCTATCCCAAATCCACCTAACACATCGTTTCCTGATGATTCAAAGTTTTTAGGTAATCCCTCTGTTTGTCTTTGTTGTATCAACTCAGACTGCTGGGATCCCTGCATTTTTATTCTTTTATCTTTTCTATCTTCAATTTCTTTTTCCTTAGCTCCGTCTGCGTTTGCTCTTACTTGAGCTAACTGCATATTAAAGTTGAACTCTTCAGCCATTAACTCTCTTTTTATTTGAGCTTCAGTTTGCATTCTTTGTATTTCAAACTGCGACTTAGCTTGCTCTATACTTACTTTTTCCTGAGTAAGTGCTTGTTGTTTTTGCACCTCAGCCATTGCAGCTTTTTCAGCTGCTTCAGCGTTTGCTTGCGCTTGCGCTTGGATGTTAGCTTGTTGCTGTTCTTGTTCTCTTTTTATTTTTTGTTTTTGTCTAAGCTTCAAGAATTGATTAGCTAACTTTATATTTTTTATTTGTCTAATATCAATTGCATCAGATAAAACAATCGCTTGTGTCTGCAGTGCCACTTGTATATTTTGCTCTAGCAAAGCTTTATCTTCCTCTTCAGGTTCTAGCTCTAAATAAATACCAAAGTCATGCAACTGTAAGTTCATTAACTCCTCAAGAGTTTTAGTGTTAAATGTACTTATAGCGTTTGTTAAAGCATTTTCTGTTAAAGGATTTTCAATAACATCAGCTACCTTCAAACTTATATTTTCGCATGTTCTAACAGTTAAGTACAACAAAGAGTCTAGTACGTGTTTAGTTGCAATGTTAGAAGCGTTAGCTGCCATTTTTTGTAAACCTACAAGTGAATCTTTAGCTGGTGCACTACCGTCTCTTGCTTCATTTAACCCGGTTACATCTCTTATCATTTGTAAATAATACTGATATGTACCGATTAAGCTTTGTATTTTTGCTTGACCACTTGAAGATGATAATTCTTGTACAGGTACCTTACCTCTATTTAATTCGCCATCTTGAGTAAGTGATCTACCTACAACAGAACCTGTTTGAAAGTACATGTTTAACGCCTCGGCTGGATTGTATGTTGTACCATTACCTAAGTCAACTTCCGCTAAACCATCCATATCTAAGAATACACCATCTGGTACTATTCTAGACATTACTTGTTGTAATTTAAGATGCGTTATTTGTATCATATCAGCAAAGCTAGTAATTTTACTAACTATAGATTCTATACGTCCTTTGTACATTCTCGGTGCCGATATACAGTAATTCATCATTACTTTTGTAGTATCAGCTGTAGGCCTTGTCATATTCTCCGCTAGCTTCCAGTCTAACATAATATTTGTACCTAATACTTTTGCTCCAGTATATAAAACTTCTATTGTTCTAGATATCCTTTCAAAGTTATCATTAGCTGGCGGATTAAATGTGTCAGGTTTTTCTAATGTTTTTTCTAATCCTTGATCTGTTTTCTTTATTTTGAATACTTGATCTGAATATGTTTTGTATTCAAAGTATAAAACTTGAACGGTGTTAGCATCGTAATTACCCCAGTTTGTTACATACTGTGAGTTACCAGGCATATTTTGTATTTTTTCTAGCTCTGACGCTGATAATGATGGAAATTGCTTTTTAAGTTCCGATAAAGATATAGACTTTACCTCACCTACATAATATA
>VMHT01221908.1_pt1 | contig 18958 bp, 28 predicted proteins | sample 4693611 | NCBI WGS metagenome assembly VMHT01 (sample SAMN12280063, study PRJNA550983) | marine metagenome | isolation source: seawater sampled from same location over 5 years 0.02-0.2 micron viral filtrate | place: USA: collected off the coast of southern California halfway between the port... ...
AGTGCCGTTTATACCGACGTTTAACATATCGCGGATTTCGTCACGCCGTTTTTTCCAAGCCTTTTTGCAATTAGGCGTGATGGCTTTTCTGGAACTGCCTTGAAGGTCGCGGTAGTAGATCACCCCGACTGTTTTGCCGCGCTTGGTTGTGGTAAGCATGCTATCGGAAATAATAATGTCATTCATTACAAGTCCCCTTTACTCTCCTTTGCGGCGGGGCGTTAAGCCGCCGCCTTGTAGTATGGAAAACACTCGCTGCGGTTGTCGGGGTCAATGCCCCAATAATCCAGCGCATCATCGTTTGCATCTAGCGATATTAAATACTGATATGCGTAGTGCTGAACCTGATCGTTTAGCATTGAAGTAATGCCAAGATCGCAAGCCTTCATCCACATTGACAAAGCCATTGGGTCAACAATTGGATCAGGGGTGCGTCTTTTAGACATTTGAAACCGCGCAAATCGCTCACTGTCACGAATTACATCACGCAATAATTCTTCAGCAAATTCATATTTAAATTTTAACATTTTACTCTCCCTTCACTTTTGGTCTGTTGATAATTGTTTGCTTGGCGCCTTTATATTCGCCATGCTCTTTAATGGTTGCCTTTAAGCAAATAGAAGCCCCTTTTTCAGCCAACCGCTTGCCGCCCTTGTAAACAAAAATATTTCCGTCGGCGTCGGCAATTATGTTGATGTATGTTGTCCCGTAAAATCCATCGAAACAAAAATAATGGGTGACTGTGGCTTCGATGTCGATACGGTCACCAATCGCGCCAACGTGGTCGCTAGCAGCGGCCTTATGTAATTTTTCGATGTTCCAAAAGCCCTGCCGAACTTTGTGTTTAAGTTGGGCAAGCAAGCTTAATTCTTCCGAAACGTGCCTGCGCTCCATCGCAATTTTTTCGGCTTTTGCAAACCGGCGTAATTGCGAGGCGTTTTGCGCTTCGGTATAAAGACGAATTGTTTTGACGCCGCCGCCAGCGCAGCCGTAGCACATGCCGCTGTCGTGCCACGCATAGTAAGCAAGGTATCCTGTGCCTCTGCAACGCTCGCATTTTTCGGCGGCGGCAGGCTTACCATTTTCGTCATAAAAGACTTTGCCCTTAAAAGGATCGGTTGCGCCGTAATCAAAAAACTGGGGGTTCATTTTACTCTCCCTTAACGCCGGCAAATGGATTTTCCCAGTCAGCACCGACACCCATGCAAACATCGATTGGATAAAGAGAGATGCCACGCTTGCCAATTTCGATTTTCATCATCTCAACATTGACGGCGAGTGCTTCGGCGGCGGCTATATTTCCAGCCCGCAACTTTTCAATCATCCTGATTGCATCGTTATAATATGCATCTTGTAAATCAGCGGTATCCCAATCCTTAAACATTTTGCCCTCCAGCAAGTTCGTTTCCATGTGACAAATATATGCGCCTATTTACTTTAATGCAAGCATAAAAGCGCATTATTTACGCATAAATCCGAAAAAGCCTAACGGCTTGGCGCTATGGGTGGCGCTATGGGATAGGCTTAAAACGCAGAAAAGCCCCGCAAACCCGAAGGTTTGCGAGGCTGTAAACTCATTGAATTTGTTAACTTATTTGGTTGCGGGGGTAGGATTTGAACCTACGACCTTCAGGTTATGAGCCTGACGAAATGTTAGGGTTTCTGCGGGGTTTTTAATGGTGGCGCTATGGTGGCGCTATGGGCGATTTACTTTGAAAGTTGGCGCTATGGCGGCGCTATGAAATGCGCCGCAAACCCAAGCTGGACACTAAAAACGCCACTAGCTAATTTTGGGCATAGATGTGCTTAAATTTACTTAGAGGCGTTGTGTCGGCGAATTGTGGCGAATAATGGCTATTCCATATTTACGCGCGCGACTCCACGCGATTTTTCCCAAGAACGCATCCCCGACAACCCTAAAAGCGAAAGAGTAAGGCTCATTAATTCTTCGGTTTGCAGTTTTGGCAAAGTTATTTCCGGCGCCCAAATCGTAACAGCCCATTCTGCTATCGGCATAATAAAAAACTGCGAGGCCAAACCTAAAGCGCATATCCACATTATTGCCGGACGAGCGCCGCTAACAAAAATTGATGGGTGTTTTGCTTGCTCAAGATTTGTTGCCGCTTGGGCAGCTTGCAGTCCAACAAGCTGCGTTTCTAATTCTGCCGCAAGCTTCATTTTGGTGTCGGCATCTGGCACAAACTTGTCAATTATTGGGCCGGCAATGCCTAAAATTTGTCCGATCATTTGGCAACCTGTTCTAATGTCATTTTCATTTTGGCTAATTCGATTTCTAAATAATGCACTCGCACAATAGTATCTTGAACGGATTGTGGCGGCTCAAACTTATCTATCCATTCATCGTTTTCTTCGACTTCTGCCATCGTCAATTCAAGGTTATGTTCAAGGAAGCTGATGCGCTCCGTTAGGCCAAAATAAACCCAAACCGAAACCGCAGTGAAAGCAATCATGCTAATAAGATTCCGCAACGGAATTGTCACTTCTGAACTTTCGTTCAATTTATGCGCAACAGCTTTCATTTTATTTTTTGGCCTCGCTACCCATCCACACCGCAAATGCGCCGGTAGCGGCGCCAACTATGGTGCTAACGAAAGCGGTTTGTTGGGTGGTTGCAGCCGCGCCCAACCCCATAAACCAATCGCAAACATTCCACGCCATAAATGTGAAAGCCAACATCATAAAGCGCGGAATAATTTTGTATTCTAAAATTATCTTGCTCAATGCCATTCCCCCGTTTCCATCATTTTAGAAAGCTCGACAGCCCGCCCCTTTACTTGATCAGCCCACCGGCTTTGCAGCATCTCCGATGCCGCCAAACGATAATCGCCAACTAAAAGTGCAGCTTGAAAATTCTGAAACTTGTCAAAATTTGGTTTTCCCAAATTAAACAGCATAGAAATAATGACGGCTTTTCGGGCTTCGTCTAACTTTGCATAAAATGAATATGTCACCGCCTCATCTTCACAACGCTGCATGTCATTACTTAGCAAATAGTCTATTTCGTCGTCAGACAAACCACCGCCTAAAGTTTTATCAATTAGCCTTCCGCATCCAATCGTCAAATATCCACGACTGTCTGCATAAGCATGCTTGACCACCCCCTCATGGGTTTTAACTAACTCTAACAGCTTGCTCATCGGATTCTTCCTTTTGCATCATTTTGCTTGCCACAACACCAAGCCTATAAAGCGCCTCAGTCATTGGGCTGTCAGATGCTTTAACCCCTCGCCCTGTTAAAAAAACCTCAACAGGCTCACCAGATTGCGGGTGATAGGAAACTGTAACAGTCATCCCTTCGCCAACATCTTCGCTTGTGCAGGGACGGCGGTTAGGAAGTTCGGGCATCTAAAATCTCCATAGTGTTATTTAAGGTTTCGGTTTCTAAATTTTTTTCATCAATTGTTTCGGCGGAACGCGATAGCGTTAGTGTTTCGATTTTTTCTATTGGCAGGAAAAAGCATTTGCGGTGTGGGATGCTGACGCATGCAGCAAAATCATAATCTTTTATCGTTGGGTGCCGTTTGGCTCCGCCAACGCCAAAGTGCCATTGAAGTTTTCCGCTTAAATATCGGCGCCCGTCTGGCTTGTGGAAAGTGCTGGCTTTAACTTGGCAACGATATATTTTGGCGCCGCGCGTGGCGATCATGTCAAATCCAGCGGCGGGAGAAATAACAGTTTTCCAGCCATAAAGTTCTAAAACGGCTGCGGCTATATATTCGCCGATCCGACCAGTAACTATTGCGCTCATGGCTAGCGGGGCATAAACCCCAAAAGCATAAATATTTTAGCGCCTAGCGCGCCAACAATGCCGGCAAATCCAGCGACCATCATAAGCGTTTTCCAACCGCCCTTCGCCTGTAAAGCCATTTCGTGAATTTCTTTTAAGGTAGCTTTATGTTCAGCCATTTCGCGCTCTAATGTGCGCAACCGGCTTGACATTTCTCCAAGTTCCCGTTCAACGCTCATAATATCGCCTTTGCTATGGTTGTGAACATAAACGCAAAAAAGCCTAAACAGATGATGACCAAACCGGCGACAAGTAAGAACGCTTTAATCGCCTCCTCGATCTCGTGCTGTTTTCTAGCCGCTTCAATTTGTGCTTTTTTCTTCGCAGCTTTCTGGTCGCGGATAGCCTGATTATGATGACTTAAAATCTCCTGCCATGTCGACGGCTGGTCGGCGGATTTAGGCCACCGCATGTTTATCATGGTGGCAATTTCATGCATTTGCTCGTTCAGACGCTTTGCCTCCAATACAGCGTCAATTGAACTACGGATGTTTATGTCGCCAACCCCCGCTTGCTGATTGCGTTCCTCATTTAGCTTTTTTTGTGCAGCGAAAAGCGTGCCGATTTGATCGCCAATTTCAGAAACAGATTGGACATCATTAATGCGGGCTTTGATGAATGCTATTGCATTGCTCGCAGCCGTAACTGCTGCAATTGCTGTTGAAATAGGTTCCATCATTGCACCTTAAAATTTTGCGGGGGGCTGGCGGCAGGGGTTAGTTTTTTTTGTGCAACTGAAAAATAATGATGACCAAAAGCACAGTCTGGATTAGGTCAACAATTGGGAAAGGAATCGAGCTAATCATTATGGTTTCGGATTATCTGCTTTAATTTTGGCAACTTTTTCTTGCCATTTATCCAGCCCGTTTTCAGTAATAAACTCGATTTGACTTTCGATTGTTCCATAATCATTTAAACGCGCTTGTTTCCACTCTGGTATAGGTACGATTTTACCTTCGGGTTCTATTGCAACCGCTGATCGTTGCGTTCCAACAGATAAAAAATCAGGTGCAGAATAACTTTTGGGTGCATATTGCAAGGCTAAATCGTCGATATCAGCCACTTCCATATTTTCGGTGACAGGCAAAACAGCCCAACTATCATTTTCGTAGCGCACTTGAACGCCATCAGAAGTTATTTTTTCAACGGTATAAATTGGGTTAGCCATTATAAAATCCTTATGCTGTTGAACCGTGAACGGTTCCATTTTGGGTTAAAGTTACGTTTGAGACACCCCTAATATAAACGCCCGCAGCGCCCCCAACAGCGCCGACCGCACCGTTTGTGTGGTTTCCGTTAGCGCCGGTAGCTCCCTGCGCCCCGCTTGCACCAAGCCCGCCGCCGGTTCCGCCGGTTCCGCCGGTGCCGGCGGGTGATGTGGCTGTTGAAGCAGTCGAGCCTGCCGCGACGTTCTGGTTATATCCAGCCCCAACGCCGCCAGCACCACCGGTTGTTCCATCAGTATTTGTAGTCGTCGTCGATGGCCCTGTTCTTGTAATCTCGTAATGGTATGTTCCACCCGACCCGCGCTTATATGCTCCCACTGAATAGGTGTAGCCAGCCTGATAGCAAGCCGAACACTGTGGATAACTTATTACCGTTCCACCCCACCGATATGTCCAACTTCCTTGCTCGTCATTAAACTGAGCATCAGTAGTTCCACCATACACCGGATGCTGAAAATCAGTGATTGTGGTTGTCGTTGTAGTGCTTGTCTGTCCGTTTCCACCCGTTCCCCCTGCTCCGCCGCCGCCGCCGCCAGCTGAGATGGTTCCGTTATTAACAAGTGTGCAGGCGACACTAGCCTCAAAAGCATCTCCGCCCGCAGCGCCAGCCGCGCCACCAGCGCCGATGATCGTGCCGTTGTTTGTGATTGTGATAGTGCCAACCCCGCCGCTATTGACTTCTAATGCTTCGTTTGAGGTCGAGGTCGCGCCAATGGTCACGCCGGCATTAATTACCACTTCTTTAGGATAATTTTCGCCCCAATCACTGCCAAAAATAGTTGACAAATCTTGGTCGGTTGCGCTGGAAGTATAAGTTTTTCGGAAGCCTTTTGCCGCGCCGTAAAAATTGGTAAAATTTATCGCGCCGCTCGCAGGCACATTTGCAGCTAAATTTGTGCTGCTATTGTTGCCCGCGTTCGCTCTAATTGTAGCCCCGCCGCGATACAAGCTACTAAAAGAGATTGCCGATGCGCCACCAACAAACTCGGTGCGCAAATCGCTGAAACTAACAGCGCCGCTTGCTGTAATAGCCATTAGATAGTTCCGAAAGCTGTTACGTCGGACGCCGCAACAATGGCACCCGCGCTTGTTACTTTTAGGACGCCGGTTCCACTATATTTTAACAACAAGTTATTCGAATTATCTTGCTCTATAGTCCAGCCCGCGCCAATTGCCAGTTTTGTGATACTGTCTGACCCCTGCTCAAAACCTTTAATATGGCTCATTAATTCACGAAAGGCGTTGTTCACGTCGGATGGGAGCATTGAGTTTTCAGCAAGGTTTACGCCACCGACGTCAGTATTGTTTGCGGCGGTTGCATCGTATTGACCAAAATTATCTTTACTCATTTCATTTTCCTTTTTCTATGGATTATCTGTCGCCGGTCAATAGACCACTGCCAGCCCCAATAAACCCGCCATAGGCGCCGGTTCTGCGCCCACTTCGGGCGAGGCGCGCGGTTTCTTCTGCTTGGCGTTTCGCCAGCCTGTCAAGAAATGCACGTTGCTGTTGTTTGTTAGTCGAAAACAAATCGCGGGATAATGCGCTGCCAATTTGCTCTGGCATACCGCCGCGCGTTGTTGCTCGCTCAAATATGCTGCGGGCGGTTGGTAATGGATTGCCCATTAAAAGCTGTCCAACGGCGCTAGCGTCTGAACCTAAATTAGCGACATCTTCTTGTAAAGGAGCAGTCCGGCTTCCGGCTGTTGGCGCGGCTCTAGCCCTTGTCTTAACCTGACTTGCTCGCTGCGTCATGCGCTTTTCAAAAGCCTCAAATGAAGCATCATCGTCAAAAGCTGCACGCAATTGCTTGCGCTTTGCGGGGCTTCCAAAAATGCGTTTGCCGGCGTCCGCCATGTCAGCAACTTTGTCAACATTGTTGCGGATCGCTTGAGCCACGCCGATCTTAAACGCTTCCTTTTCGCTTGATGATAATTTGCTCAAGTCGGAGGCAATATCGTCAGCGCCAGACTTAAAAAATGCCTCGCCGTCATCGAGTGCATCCTTTAGGCGTGCATCACCGGCAAATTTGTTGCGGGCAATTTTATATGCGCTAACCTCATCGCCCGCATCGTTTAGGACTTTTGGTGATGCGTTGTCGATAATGTCAATAAAGCTTGCCCGCGCATTCTTTAAGCCGCGCTCCATACCGCGACCAATACTTGTTTTTGAAGCGCCACGCTTGCCAAGACCCATAACTTCATCCAGCCCCATTTTAATATAATGCAATTCGCGGACTGATAGATTGTCGATTGCGCCGCCATCAATTAAGCGTTGCGCGCTTGGCAATTCAACGCCGTCAAACTTTGCCAAATTAGCCGCTTTTTCGACGGCTTCATCGAATGCGGGCAGGGAAAGAATACGTTTAATTTCTGGCGTAACTGGCACAGATGCCGGCCTGCCATCAATATTAAAAGCCGCATCATAATCATCCGCAGCGTTTTTTGCTTGGCGGTCAGCTATAGTATCAAGCGCTTCTTTTTTAGATGTATTGCCGCCCAAAACAAAGCCAATATCATCAGCGATGTCATCGCCTAGCCCTGCCATGCGGTCATCAAGTGCTTTCTGCGCAATGTCGGCGCCTTCGCCCGATACAGTTGCAGAACCGCGCGCAAGCCGCCGCGTTGCTTCGCCAGCAACATCAGGAATCATCATGTTTGGAACAACGGCGTCATCTAAGCTTTGTTGTACCGCCGCAGGGGTTGTGTTGGCGTTTTCTAGCGCCTGCACAGCCTTTAAGTCTGCCCCGCGTTGGATTGCATCATCAGACTTTAAACCAAGCGTGTAAGCAGCCCTGTTAAGCCCTTTCCCAATTGCGTTGATTGCAAGCGGTGCGCTGCTACCTAATGCCCCGCCAAGACCAAGCCCAACAAGACCACCAGTTAAACGCTCGCTGCTATCTCTACCAGCGCCGACGCCAGCAATAGCGCCCTCAGTAGCGCCGACAGTGCCGCCAAACCCTGCGGTGCCAACTTTGTTAATTAATTTTCTGCCAAGCACTGAGCCAGCCGCCCTAGCGCCACCAACGCCGCCAGTTAGCAAACCGCCGCCAATTTCAGCCGCAAGGGCTGTTTTGGGGTTTGCTGCCCGAAAGTCGTCGATATTTTCGCGAATATCATCGCGGGTTTTTCCATAATCGCCGGCAAAACCAAATCCAGTTCGCAAGCCTGCTTCTATTTCATCGCCAAAGCCTAACAATAAACCTTGACCGCCCATGCGCGCCAAGTTTGCGGCATAACCATCATCGCCATCACTTTTTTCTTCATTCTTTGGCTTGATTTTTTTCCGTTCTCTTTGCGCGCCACTTTTTGCAATCTGGTTGACGTAACGCTGTTTTTCTTCTTTAGTAAGGGTCTTAAAGGTATCAGGGACAGTAATGACGCCCAAGCCGTCGACTTCAATTTTTGCCATCAGTCAATTTCCTTAAATTTAACATCGTTGTAAGTGCTAAAATCAAAAGCTTTGACACCTTCGTTGTTGCGCCTGCGATTAATTGCGCGTTTGCGGTTTTTAATAGCGCGTTCGTTTATGCGCATGATTTCCTTTAACCGCGATATAACGATCTTTTCGTCATTTAGGTTGGCGAATAATTCTTGTTTAGCGCGTTTAGCATCGCCTTCAGTTTGCGTTCCTTTATTTAACCTCAAGCTGTCGTTGGTTAGCTTTGTAATAAAGGTCATAAAGTCAGCGCGATTTGCGGTGTCTTGGTTTGATGTTCCCAAACCGCTAGAAATCGCATCTTCTATGCTGTCTGTGATGCCAAGCGTCATTTCTTTATTTTCTAACAGATTGATATATTTGTTTACGTCATCATTAATGCCGGCAGACAAGTCCAGAGCCGTAAAATCTTCATTTTCAAGTTTTGATGCTGCGGTTGACATGCGCACCGGTTTTTTATCCGTTTTAGTTAGCGCCTTCATTTCTTTTTGGTATTTAATGATTTCTTCGTTTGGTTTGATCGTTTGTTCGCCGGTTATCGGATCGGTGACAACAGTAAACGCGCCGTTTTGGATTTGCTCCCGCGTTGGCGTTTGCAACTTTCTATCCATTAGATCGGCCTGCGCTATTTTGTAACGCCGGTTGATCTCCGCATCTTCTGCCGCCGCAATACCTTGCTTTGCGGTGCCATAGGCGCCCATGCCAGCGCGCAAACCCTTACCAAGCGCTTGCCCTAACGATGGGGCTGGAGCGCCAACAACAGGGGCGCCAGCTTCCAACAAAGCGGCAGACGCGGCAAGAATGCCTTGCGTTTTTGGATCGTCAAAACCGCCACCTAAAAGCCCATCAAGAAAACCAACTGGCTGCGCTGGTTGCTCTGGTGAAGCTGGTATATTAGCGGGCTGGCTTGGGCGTAACATTTGCGCAGTGCCAGCCGCAGGCGGAAGCGGTGTAAATGGTTTCATAGGCCTGCCGGTAGGCAGAGCGCCGGTATATGGTTTGCTTTTAGGCAATGGGATTGGGCTGTTAGACTTTCTTTGCCTGACCGGCGAACTTGTAGGAAGCGGAATAGGGCTGTGGCTTGTAGATTTTGGGATTGGTTGACCTGTTAAAGCTGCAAGCATTTGCGGGGAAAGCTGGCTTCTTTGAGCGCGCGCTATTGCCGGTGGCGTAATGTTGCGGCTAATGGGCGGCAATGCTTGATCTAAAAACGATGTGCGCGGTGCTGCAAAAATTATACTTCTGTCCATTATAAAAACCCCCTAAAGCAATCCTAAAAGGCCACCGCCAATGGCGCCCATGCCCGCACCAAATCCAGCGCTTTTAGCCAATTGGGCGCCGCCAAGCGCACCGCCCAAAACAGATGACGCGGTGTTGCGGTTTACCGGATTGACAGTAGTGCTACCCATCGTTCCGCCACCAACCAATGACATATAGTTTTGAAGCTTTTGAGCATCGCGATTTTGCTCAAAATTGAACCTGTCAATTTGCGCCTGCAATTCAGCCTCAGATTGTTGTTCGCGCGCTGCACCAACGCCGGCAAGTGCTTGCGCTCCCATGTTAGCGGCTTGCGGGGCTTGGCTAATAGCGGCTTGTTGCGCTTGGTAACTAATTGGCGCCAAAGCTGTCGCAAGCGCCTGTTGGTTAGCCCCTGACCCGTATCTGCCAGCTTTTGAAAACTGACTTTGAACTTGATTAATGGCTGGCTGAAAAGCGGCATTGAGTAACGGGTTTGTCCCCATTAAATTTGACTTAACAGCGTTTGCCGTTTGGGCTGTCATGCCTTGCGGGTCAAGCGCCTCGTCGCGAACCATGTCAAGCGCCATCGTTGTTTCCGGCGCAAAGCCGACAACAGTTTGATTCGGATAATATGATGGAGTTGAAGATGTATATTGATCTTTTGCTTGAGCCAAACCATATTCCAGAAATGGCATTGCATATTCCGGTGGTCTCACTTGGGTATTAACCGTCTTTTGTCCGCCGCCTTTACTCATAAGCTATTTCCTTTGTCATTATGGTTGCTGTCGGCCTATAACCATTAAGTGCGCGGTGCCAACCACGCCGCCCGACTATTTCAACAGATTTGCATCCCCAACTTTTTGACCAATTTATAAGTGTTGGTTCTGCCTCAAATAATGTTTTTAGACTCCCGCCTGCCAGCCAGAAACGCAAAGTTCTGCACTGCGGATATTCGACTATTTCGGTGACTATTGCAGCATCATGCAAAGGCCAAAACTGCGCATCGCTGCGCTCAACCATTTCAAAAACATCACGCATCGAATGGGTGCCATTTGCATGCTCTAGCGCTGCCGCTATCCAATCAGCGCAACGCGACCATTCAGCCGATAATGATATAGTCGAAGGATCTTGTGGCTGATGCTGTGTTTGCATGAGTGACCGTAAAAGTTTGTTTGCCGCGCGAAGAAACATACATTGTTCCGCCGGCATGTTCGCTTGCTGCGGCGGTTGTTTTTGGCATAAATAAAATGACGCTTTCGTATCCAGCACGATCATCTGCAACAACAGTCGTTGCAGCGTTTGCAGTTAATGTGACGGTGCCGGTTGAGTTTAACTTGCCCGCCAAAATATTGTTGACAACAAGGCTTATTTCACGCGGGTCAATTGCCTCGCTTGGCAACCGCCTAAAGCTAGCGCCTGCCAAGTTGACGCCCCTCTATGTCAACGCCTTGCGCGTTTTGCCAATTTCCGTTGATGGTCATTTGCGCGCGATGGAACCGGCCTTGCACGCGATGCTCACAAAAACCTTCGTTTGTTAATGCGCTGCCAGCATCGAAAACCACAGGGTCATCGTGCCTGTCGCGGACGCCTATTTTCATCGAAACGCTGCCGCCGGTAAAATGGGGGACTGTCCTTGTCACCAGCGCATGTTTATCTTTTGCAACAGAAAGTTCAGCCGTTTCAAACGTGGCCGCGAGCGGGGCGCCAGTAAATGCGTGCAGCATTTTGTTATACGCGCCACCAAAAACAAAACTTCCGCCTTTGAAAAGATGGCTGTCAATCAGCGAGCCAACACTGTCGATATTTGTGTAAACAGTATTGAGCGAATCCAAAGTTTGGCCTGACGTGAAAAAAGGCGCAATAATGTCAGCCCCAACCTCAACCAGCGACCAGCGATTTACCGCATAATTAAAAACAATCATACGGTCAGGTGAAGCATCAGCCGAAGAATTTGAAACGTATGACCACGCCACTACTTGTTGCGTTGGGTCTACTGCCGCGCTCATTTTACTGCTATATGCCGCGTCCATATCATCAAAGAAAAATCTGTTTACTTTTTCCGCGCCGATAGGCTGGCTTTTTGTGCCATCAAAAGCGTAAAAACCATCTTCTGATAAATAGAAAACCATCCGACCAATTTGCGCAACTGATCCGCTATATGCACAACCCCGCGCAGTTTCCACTCTGTCAATCTGATAAATTAAAGGCGAGCCGACATAACTTGCGACAGCAATTGCCCGCTCCATTAATATGACGGCTGTTTGCCCGCCAGCGAGGCCGGTAATCGCGCCAGCGTCAGGAATGTCTTGAAAGTCACTTTGATCTGTCCCAACAGTCCAGCTTGTTTCGTCATTTATGCCAGACCATTGCACCCGAAAGGGAATTTTGCCGGAACCCGTATCAACCGAAGCCGTCCAAACTTGGTCGCGCACGACCGTAATAAAATCGCATTTTGGGCAAGAGGCTGATAGGTCTGAAAAACTGGTATCTGTTCCAAGTTGCCATTTCTGCACATCTTCGGCGGTAGTGCCTGCGACCAAAACCTTGTCACCAAACTGCGTAAAGCGCCAACGCCCTGATGCACCAATGTTATAGTTTCCAGCTTTACTAGCATTTACCAACGCATTGCCAGAGCCGCCAAAAACATAAAGCTTTGCATCATCGCCAGCAAAAAGCTTGACATTGCCGGAGTTTTCCTTTGCCGCGAAAACGCCTGCAATAGTGTTTGTCGCTGCACCAGAAACCGCTTGAAAGGCTTTGACGCTTCTGTAGCCAGTTGCAGACGGATAACAGTTTAACGCGGTTGTCACGCCTTTGTTTAAATAATCTGGCTGGTCAGGTAGCCACTCGCCGAATTCAATCATTGTACGAACCAAGCCCCACTTGTGTCAGGTTGAACTGTCCAAGCTTCACCTAAAATTTGTGTGGATGCGTGAACTGATGCTGATGTTGTTATACCGGCTGAACCGACAAAAGATAGAACGCCTACGGGTTGACCAGTAGCCGAAGCCGCCGCCGTAACGCTGGCGCTAGCGTTAATCACAGTTAAAGGTGTCGGGTTGCCGGCTTCGGCAGTTGCTAATGCCGGTGGTTGTGTCGATGCTGAAACTGATATTGTATTACCCATCGCGTTCCCATGCACGGTGCAGTAATATTTAAAGCTCGCGGGGGCGTTACTTTTTACAATTAAAACCACCTTTGCACCAGAAGTTCCGGCAGTGCCGATGACTTGAGAGCCACCAGTATAAGGGTTATCACCGCTGGTTCTAAATCCTAGAGGATGCCCCGAAACCGTCGCGTCACTCACGTCAAAAATATAAACGTGTCCTTTTAAGAGCGACAGCGTTGGATTATTTGAACCATTAAGCACAAACACATTTGACCCGCCCACGTTCGCAACCGTTACGGCATAGGTAACAGCCGCCACCGATGCAACCTGACGGATATGAGTTGCAGTTGCCGTCGCGCTTACATTTGCAGTCGGTTGACCATTAACCAACCTGATAAGGAACGCTGTTGCCGTAACTGATCCGGCGGCGCCAGTTGCAGCGCTGACCATGCCTTTTGTACGTCCCACATCTGCCGTTGCTGTTGCAGCCGTTGCAGCAACCGCACTAAAACCTTTCATTTTGATTGGCTCTGCGGCGGTGGCTGTCGCTGATGTCGCGGCGGTGCCGGTAGCTGAATGAATGGTGACGTTATCTAGCTGGTCAATGTTGCCAATGCTATCAGCGGCATCCAACGCGCCAAGCGCAGCTAGTGCGTCAAGGTTCGCCATTTTTAAGCCGCAGTGATAGTCAGATCGCCAGAAGCAACCTTTAGAATGTCACCAGTTGCAATTGTTTTTGCGGTGGCAAAGGAGCCATGAAAAAGCTGGTTGCCAGAACTTGCCGCATCGTAAATCGCCCAGTGGCTTACACTGCCCCACGACCCCGTTGCAGCCGGAAACTCAGCCGCCGCGTTGCTGGCAATAGAGCCTGACGCCGCAGCCGCAAAGGTGATTGCTTGCCGCGCATATCCAGAGCCGGATAATTCTGTGCCTGAGTTATCATCAACCATAGAGCCGGTGCTAAGACCAAGATAAACGGCGTTCGGCGCGCTTGTTGCAGCCCTGCCTGTGAAGTGATCGAGGAATTTTAATTCCAAATAGTCTGACATTGCGGACATTATTTAAGCTCCTGTGTTTTGGCGTTGGTAAATTGATTGGATTTGCAACGAGCCGGTTCCATAGTGGCTTCTTTGCTCGTCTTTCTGGATTTCTTGAATCGCACGACTAAATTTTTGGTCATAAAGTTGGGCGCGTTGTTCATCCATCAGATAGGTGTAAAGTTCGGCAAGGGCGCCAGCTAAGTAAGCATCCGAATGCCGAAGCAAAATATTGTTAGTTGTGTTTGTCGCTGAAAGCGGTTCAATAGAGCCAATGTAAACAATTTCTGCGGTGTAAGCCGTATCAGGTATCGGGCGCAATTTCATTTCATCGCCGACAATACTGTAAGCCTGCGGCTTGCCTGCACCGGTTGTTGAATAATCAGTATCTAACGCCGATGGGCTTTTGTATTCCAAAACTGTTAGCGGGCTGGTGTTAAGCTTTACTTCCCTTACTTCACGCAAGTCGGTTGGCAAGCTAATATATTCATTGTTCGCTGTTAGCGTTGCCTGCGCGCGCTTTTCCTGACTGCGGCTTTCTAACTCCCGCGACATGCGCGCTTCCGCTAGCTGAATAAACTCTGGAATTTGGGCTGTTAAGTCGCTGCGCGCTGCAAAATTTGCAATCGCGGTTTGGAGCGAAGCATAGTCAGAAATAGCCATTATACGTTCCCGCCGCCTGTTCTAAAAAAACGATTGTCATAATCATTGAGCCAGCGCTTCCACTCTGTTGGGTTATCTTTTGGCTCGCCAAGTTTTGCGCGCAATTCCAAATAAACTGTCGCTGGTATTTCTGCGACATGCTGCCAATGCTTTTGCGTATTGCCAACCATGCTGCCGGCGCGATATTGCGCTGCCTGCTTTTTATTTGCGTCCAAGATGGCATCAACCTCTTGACGTTTTTCAATAACAAAACCTTTATCGGCGTCATGCAGCCAAGTTTCGGTTCCATTGGAATTACTAACTAATTTTTTGGTCATACTTGCCCCATTAAAAAGGGGCGCCGAAGCGCCCCTTTAGTTGTTATGACTTATGGTTTAAGAACCATTAAGATCGAAAATCGCACCATGTGCTTTCGGGGCTTTAACCTTTAGCGCCCATTCACAGATGATTTGCGATTTTTCAGCATCGCCTGTGTTTGCAATGTCATTTTCGGAAAAGTTACGTCCGTTAATGGTTGACAAGCAAACGAAGTTTGGATCAATCACAAAAACGCGGTCATTACCCATAAATCTTGATGGCGTAATGTCTAAGGTTCCAAAATCCGTCATGTAAACACTAACGGAGCCAACGAAGGACGGTGCCTTGTTAGCGGTTGTGTTTACTTGGTTTGTCACCAAGTTTGTGCCGGCTTGTGCAAGATCGCTGATGTTCGCGCGGTTTGTAGCTGAACAAACAAGCATTGATGGTGAACCACCATCAGCCCAAGCGTCTTGAACAGCATCGTCAAGCAATGCCAAAGTCAACGGACGCGCGGTGCCGGCGGTGATTGCGTCTGTGCCGTCACCAGTTGCGAACGCGCCGTTACCGGCGCCAACTGATCCATTTGTCACCCAACAAGAAAGACTTGCTGATTGGCGGGTTGCGCCAGCCGCGCGAGCCTGATTGGTGTTTCCAACCATATGCTCAATATCACGCCGAAGCTCAAGGCCTTTTAAGACCCGCTGGTAAGCCACTTCACGAGCGCGACCCGCTTTATCAACAGCATCGAGGGTTTTCGATACGATATAACCCTTTTGGCTAATTGTGTGATAGTTGCCAAGCCGGACAGTTGCGGTTACGCCCGTATCGGACATATCTGCGCCTTCCGCGACCGCATTTGCGCCCGCACTGGCTAATTCCTGAACCTGCCATTCGGTGAAAACACCATTGGAAGTTTCTTTTTGCATTGCTGAAAAAATGGGAGTTTCGTCACTGTCCACTTTATAAATTATGTCGGCTAGGGTTTCCCGTTCCCCGACGGCGGTTGCTGTTGTTGCAGTTGCCATTTTAAGTTCCTACTCTATCCAAGTAAAAGGTTTACAGCAGCGTTGACGCTGCGCTCAGAATCCAGAACGCTTGCTAATTGCTTTTTGCGTCTGGTTTGGCTTTCACCCTTGCTTCTAGGAGTGCCGGCTTTCGCAACCTTTGGCGCCTTTCTGACTTTCTTTTTGGCTACCTTCGCCGAATCTTCTAACTGGCTAAGTTTCCAACTGTCATAAAGTGCTTTGACCGCGCGAGCATCGCTGGCCTGCGATATTTCTTGCGGGGTATATCCCAAAGTTTGAGCATATTGGATGACCTGTTTTCGCTCTGTGTCTCTAACTTTTGGGTCAGCCCATTGCGGAATAATCTCAACCATTTTTTGCCCCTCATTTGCAAGGTGCCTTTGAAATAGTTGCTGACGTTCCGCGCTTTGCTCTGTTGCTATGCGTGCCTGTTCTTGGCGCACTAACTCAGCATCTTTAGTTTGCTGGTTAGCCGTTTGAACGAGGCGAGCGTAGTCCTTTGCATCAAGTTCCTCATAAGCCCTGTCCCAATCAATATCATTTATCTGATTGGATTGTAGTTGCTCGGCGAGTTGGTTTAACCTTGCGCCATACTCGTCCCGCAGTTGCCTCGTCTGTACGACTTCGGCGTCTAATGATTTCTTTTCTACTGCGAGCGCTTGCATGCGCTTTGTGAACGCGCTCTGTCGCTGATAACCCGCAACCGCTTCTTCGACGGTTATCTCAATTTCTTCACCGTCCACTATGGCGGTTAGGGTTTGAGGCTCGTCGTCATCGTCGTCAGGTTCATCTTCGTCAGAGGCATCTTCCCCATCATCTTCGGCGTCATCTGCTTCCGCTTCATCCTGATCTTCTTCAGTTTCTTCGGTAACATCTAGCGCCTCGTCTTCTGAGGCTTCAGCCTCCGGCTCAACGCCGTCGGCTGGTGCTGCTTCTTCTTCTGCTTGGTTATCCACTTCGGGGTCTTGCAAAAGGGAAGACATTGCATCGTTTATTGATAAATTGCTGGTTTCCTGATTGGAATTGTCAGCCATAATTTTCACCTATTTTTTGAGTTGATCCAACTGCGCCTTTGCCATTTTGCCGGTTTCTATAACCGACTTTAGATGCCCTTTGACTGCTTCTAAGGCTTGGCACAGATTATAAATGCGCTCGCGGGCTTGCGTGTCCTCAACTGAGGATTGCTTCCACGCGCGCATAAATTCAGTATCTAAATAATCAAAAGCTTCTTTTATAAGAGGCTCATTAAGTAATCGCTCCGCATTGCTGGCGCGCTCGCGCTGCCCGCGCAGTTTCCCCTCGTTCATTAGACTTTAACGAAGCCATTTAATGACATCGGGTTCACAAAGTCTTGCGGGCGATAGGCATAAGTGTCGATAAACTGCTTGTTAAGCGCGTCATAATCAACGCCAGCCGGCAAGTTTGCTGGCGCGCTTTCTAGCCCTGTCGGGCGGTAATATGCACCGTCAGATGGGTCTGCGGGATCGCCGTTCACGGGCGATGATCCTGTGTCTACACGACAAGCCTGTAAATCTTCATCAAAGACATAACCTTCTTCGCACTGCCCTGTTAGGGGGTTGGGCGGCTTAACATCTTCGGTTCCACCAAATTGGAGATTGTCAAACCCTGTCCCGACAACCCCCTCAACAGGCGTTCCAGTATAAACCTCGCCGAACCCAAACGGGCCTTTTTCAAACACGCCCGCAACGCGGCCTGTGGCATCCAAAACGGGGCGCCCGCCAGCTTGCAACCCTTTAATTATGTTATTTGCAAAATAGGAATTAATTGGCGCCATTTTCTGACCAAGAAAACTTTTGTCATTATTGTAGCCATCAATGCGGTTTTGCACTCTGTCAATTGCCATATTTGCAAACGCTGTGCGCGTTGGAATGTCATCCATCCAGCTTGAATAACTTGGCACACCAAGCAGCGATTTTAAGCTGCGGTTTTTGATTGCGTCAGGAATGGAACCGCCGATGTAGTTTGATGAATAAATTTCAGGACCAAAAACGTCGGCATAATCAAAATATGATTGAGCCACTCTATCTGCATTACTTTGCCCCGCATCAAATGCAAAATCTTCTGGCGTCATACCCGACTGCAATGCACCATGTTCTAAAATGCTTTGCGTCAAAGCGCCTTCTGCTTGTGCAATGGCAGCTTGCCTTTGGGCGTCGCTTACTCCGCCATAACTAGAAGAATCGTTTGTGTCTTCTTCATAATAGCCGCCGCCGTCGTCGCCGCCATAGTTATCCTGACCGCCATAGTTATCCTGACCAATACTTGACCCACCACTATCAACACCCATTCCTTCACTCATAAAAAAGGATGGTATTCCGTTGACATGCTGTCCCGAACCGCCAAGCGCCCGCAATAGTCCATCTTCGACATCATTAATATAAGCAAGGTGGTGCGGTTGGCCTTTAATATTTAGCTTTTTAGGGGGTGATGATTTTTTTTCCATTTTTACACTCGCGGCAAATTGGTTGAAATTTCTGCGTCGGTTATGGCTTTAGCTGCGCGCAACTGGCTTTCCAGCGCTAATTCTTCGCGCCGCATGGCAAGCTCTGCTTCCATCTTTTCGCGGTCAAGTTTGATCTCAGCCTCTATTTTCATTTTCTTTAATTCAAAGTCTTGTTGAATTTTTACCATTTCTGGTGATGGCTGTTGGCCTTGCTGCGCTTGCTGCGCCTGTTGTTGCATTTGCTGCGCAATCATTTCTGGCGGGTTAAAGAATTTGCTTGCATCTTTGAAGCCGCCAATTTCAGCAATTTCGCGCAACGTGCCGGCATACTGCGCCATCGTTACCATTGGGTTATTCGCCCCTAGCGTCGTTAATATTTGTTCTTGTTTGGCTGCTATTTGCATTAAAAAAGCAATCTTTTGTTCATCGTCAGCCGTACCAAGCCCAACATTCACAATCACGTCAAACTCGGTGTCAAACTCACGCGGGTCAACTGGCACAAATTTATTGCGCAGACGGATAATGCGTTCCTGTTGCTGGTATTTGGTAACAAGCGCCAAAATACCGCGAAACAAATCCTTAAATCCTGTCTCAGCAATTGTTCGCGCATAGCTTTCAAGCTTTTGGCCTGCGCCCTTTACTGTTGCGG
>VMHT01035674.1_pt1 | contig 18954 bp, 24 predicted proteins | sample 4693611 | NCBI WGS metagenome assembly VMHT01 (sample SAMN12280063, study PRJNA550983) | marine metagenome | isolation source: seawater sampled from same location over 5 years 0.02-0.2 micron viral filtrate | place: USA: collected off the coast of southern California halfway between the port... ...
AATACACAAGGACGACCAAGAATTAGGTCACTACAAACTCAAGGATCAACCTCCTTTAGATCAACACAGAAAGCAGAATAATGGCAAGATTTGTAACAGGCAATACATTTGGAACAACCGATACAGTGACATCGACTACGCTCAATAATGCCGTCAATAACGCTGCAATATCAACGGACTCCGTGGACGGATCCACAATAGAATTAAATTCTAATGCGCTTCGATTAAAGGACTCAGGGATAACAACTGCTAAGATTGCTGACAGTTCAAGCAAGACAACAGGCGTAACCTTTGCCAAGATGCAGCACATTAGCACAGCCAAGATACTTGGTCGAATCTCTGCCAGTGAAGGAGATGTAGAAGAGGCATTTGATTTTAAGGATGAACATGATATGTCATCCAACAGTGCTACGGCCCTAGCTTCACAGCAAAGTATTAAGGCTTATGTAGATGCTCATTCGGTATTTACAAAGAGTTTTGTTAGTTCGGACCAAACCTTTCCAAATGATAAGACTCTTTTATCTTTAGCTCACTCCTTAGGGGAAGTTCCTAAAATCATACAAGTATTTGCTAAAATTACAACAAGTACAAATGGATATGAAAGTGGAGATTTTATATTATTAAACTCTCGTGATGTGGCAGGGATCGGACATTCTTCGTTTTTCTGTACATCAAGTCATGTAGAATTTATCAGAAGCGGGACACTGAGGGTTACAGACGCTGATGGTACTACTGGAACCACAACACTGAGCAGTAGTAATTGTTCATTAGTATTTAAAGCATTTGCTTAAAACTTTTTAGAATCCGTGTAACAATTTAATAATATGGCAGTAATAACATCAGGAAAAACATTTGCTAACGGCGAACAGCTATCGGCTAGTAAACTTAATCAAGTAATAACGGCGGCGACCTTTAACGCATCCGACGCTGTTGATGGTAGTACAATGACCCTTGTTGGCGGTGCTATGGCTGTCCGTGACGACGGTATTACTACAGCTAAGATTAATACTGATGCCGTAGAGACAGCAAAGATAAAAGATGCTAACGTAACCCTGCCGAAGATTGCTACACAAGCTGACCAGACAGTTCTTGCTAATGTATCAGGAGGCACTGCTTCTCCTACTGCTGTAGATATCGTGGGTGCAACTGGCCTACTAATCAATAACGACTCACTTGGAACGGATGACACCAAGGGTGCAACCCAAGGGAACATTAAAGCCTTTGTTGAGAACCTAATTGGAACGGCAGACAAGTCAGGCTCTGGGGTGGTTACTGAAGGAACTCATGGTTCGATCACTCTAGGCGGTGGCTTAATAATAAAGTTTGGTAGCCATGATGCAAGTAGTAGTACAACCACATTAACCTTTAAGAACTCATCGGGAAGCAATTCTCCATTTCCTACTGCAATATACGGGGTGATGCTAACTTGCAACGAAGATTTTAGTCTCTCTGCAGAAACTGTGAGTGCCTCCGACTTAGCTTTAGGAAGTTGTACCGTACGAAGTTATGCCGCCTCAAGCGGTTCTGCGGCTGGCCGCGTATTCTTTATAGCAATCGGACACTAATGAATCCCCTCCTGCAATCAGTTCAAATAGCATTGCAAAATGCTACACAGAAAGAAGCCATTGACTTTATTGATAGAGTCGTGGATTTCTGTGTTGAACATGAGAACGGTAAGGTTCTAGCCGGATGGCCGGAGGATCGTATTCAGTTACTCATTGCCTATCACTTAGCCAAGCATACCTTTCTGTGCGAACAGGACGAAGAGGGTAATATACAAGGTATATTTATGTGGTATAATTGCAACGAGGACGATGGCTGGTCATTTGTAAAGAACTGGGAGGCCGATGACCCGGACGGTGACGCAATCTTTCTAGCTTTTTTGTTTGCGGACAGTACCAAAACTTTTAAAAAAATTACGCAGAACTTTATTGTTAAATGCCCAGAGGTTATACAAAAAAAATTAATCAGCATACGATACAGGAATCACAAACCTACTAGGGTAGAATATTCACCTAAATTATTTAACAGAATACTAAGCATATAATATTATGGGAGGAAAAGGAAGTACACCACCACCACCAGCACCTATTGACCCAGGTAAGTCAATGGGCGAATACTTATTCGGTAAGGACTTTGAGGCAAGCGGCAAGGGAATCACGGACCCTGCATTGCAGCAGCGATTAATTAGTGCAGAGCGAACTTTTCGTCCGCAATACACGGCTTTAGAGCTTGCTGACATAGCAACAATGGCTCGTGGTATTGAGGGTGGTCAGGTTAACCCTGAATATCAGCGTTTACAGGTAGAGTTAGCTGGACTACGTGCCGGCCAAGAGGTTCAGTCGCAGTCAAAATCGGAGCGTGATGCTGCAATTGAACGCTTTGCTCAATCGGCTTATCCTGATAAAAGAGGAAAGCACACTCAAGATTTTAATGCCAAACAAGCACAGTTACGCAGGGAATATATTGCCGCTGCTCAAGCTGGCGGTGAAGATCGAGAAGCACGTATTGCTCAGATTGAAGCACAGATGGGGGCTATGGATCCAACCTTGGACAAAACTCCAGGTCTTTTTGATTTACTCGGAGAATCATCTAGGAGGGCCTTTGAATTACAACAGGAGCAACTACAACAGCAACGTGAAGCCGACGTAGGTGCGTTAGAAGAATTTGCACCGCGTGCTGTAGAGGCTTTCCGTGCCGCTGACCCTGCTAGCACAGCAATAGCAGAGCGTATGTCCCGTAGGGCTATGGGTCAACTGACCCCAGAAGAGGAGCGTAACATACAACAAAGGTCCAGACAGGCAAGCCTAGCGAGGGGTCGCATCGGTGACTCATCGTCCTTAGCGGCAGAGGCACTTGGTCGCTCGGACTACACAGCGCAGTTCGCACAGCCAGCTTTTCAAATGAACCGACAGCTAGCCGGTGACATAGGTAGTACCCTCCTTGGTCGTCCTTCGGCGGCTATTGGTCTAGGCGGTCAAATCCTAGGACAGGCACAACAAGGCGCAGCAGGACCTATGGGACCTCAACTGTTTGATCCTAACATGGGTATTAACATGGCCTTGCAACAGCGCGGACAGGACGTTACCTTCCAAGGTATGCAAGCTCAGGCTAATGCAGCTAAGAGTGCTGGTATGATGGGTGGCATTGGTGGAATTGCCCAAGGCCTTGGTACTTACGCAGCAGCCTGTTGGGTAGCTCGTGAGGTCTACGGAATTGAGAATCCTAAGTGGCTAGAGTTCCGTTACTGGATGCTGAATGATGCACCTTCTTGGTTCCGTAACCTGTACATAAAGTACGGTGAAAGAATAGCTAAGTTCATTTCCAACAAGCCTCTTGTAAAATCAATCATCCGCAAGTGGATGAATACAAAAATTAAATAGTATGGCATTTCAAGTAGGATCAAGAATACGCCCAGAACTGGGTGACGCAGACTTCAGTGGCTTCGCAAGAGCCGCTGAGATACAGGCTAACTCAATAGCTCAGTTAGGTGCTACTATTGGTGGGGCTATTGCTGCGAGCAAACAGAAAAAACAAGAGAAGGCGTTAAGCGAACAAGCAGCTAACTTGGTATTTAGTTTTGCCAATGCTAATCCTGAAGCTGGTAAGCAGCTTGGTATTGAAACTTTGGACGATGCAAAGGTAGTAGTCAAAACACTAGGTGGTGCAAAGCCTACACTTGGATTACTTATGGAGCTTCAACCATCTCAGCAAGAGGATCCAACGACATCAACACAGATGACATCGATTGGTCGTATGCTAGAAAGACCTGAGTTCTCAAACATACAGTTTGACGAAACAGGAAAGGCATTCATGGAAGTCCCTAACAAAGATACTTTTATGCCGTTTGACAAAAAGCAAATCCCTGTCCCTGAGTCCATAAAAAATATACCTGGGTTTGAGGATTACGCAGAATCCAGAAGGACTGTTGCAGTTCCAGAAGTTAATGACAATGATCCCATGGGTATCCTTCGATAAGTGTACCTACAAGGTATTATGTCATTATGGCGATTACGGAAATAGAATTAGCCGAAAAGGTCAAAAGTAAGTATCCTCAGTACAAGGATATTGATGATACGGAGTTAGTCTCCCTGGTCCTTGACAGGTATCCGGAGTACAGCACTCAGCTGGGCGAGAAGGAGTACAGCAAGAACCTGCTTACTAACAGTGCAAAGACCTTAGTATCTGGTGGGGTCCAGGCTGCAATCAATGCAGGTGCTGGTATGACTCAGTCCTATTCTATGCTGCTCGGAGATAAGAGCGACACATCAGAGGAGGCTGTCGAGGAGTACGCATCTCAACGCCGCGTAAAGCAACGTAAGGGTGGTAGCCGCATGGCGAAAGGTAAGATCCTGGCTCACCGAAAGCGTAAGAACGAAGTCATTCAGTCACTAAACGAGAACTCTCACCGTCTTCGTACAGTAGCTAACGGCGTTGACGAACAATTTAATATTGATCCTGAGTTTGCTAACTCCTTTGGGGGCCAGGTCCTCAAGGGCTTTGGTCAGATGATAGGTAACATTGGGGCGGCTGTCGTAGGTACAGCCGTTGCTGGACCTCTTGGCGGTGTAGCTGCCTCAGTAGGAACTATTGCACCACAGATGGTCAGTGAAGCTGTCAGTGACTCCGAGTCCACACTAGGTAAATCCTACATGGACATGACCGAGGAAGAGAAGGACCAAGTAGCACTAGCTACCGCAGGGTATGCGACACTTGGCACTGCCCTTGAGTTCGCACCCGTGGCTAGAATACCTTGGGTCAAAAACTTTCTTAGAGGTAAAACAAAAGTACCAGCAGGGTTACTAAAAAGTCCTAGCGTTCGTCGCGAAATAGTTAAGGGATTTGCTGCTGAAGGATTCACGGAAGCTGCACAGGGACAGTTACTGGACAGTCTAGCTAGGGCCACGTTTGATGATGACCGTGAACTAATGTCATGGGATGTCCTGCGCCAAAGGTTCAATGAGTTCGCCGTAGGTGGTGTCGTTGGTGGCGGCACGAGTGGTGGTATTGCGACTGTACAAAAAGCAGCACGTGGTGAGCTATTCAAGCCGAAGGAAACAAAAGAAGTCCAGACGGACGGGATGACAAAAGAAGTCTTTGAGATTACTTACACGGATAAAAACACGGGTAATGAGGTAAAGGGCATAGAGATTGACGCAGAAAACCAAGAGGAAGCGATAAGGATAGCAGGAGAACGTCTATCTGAATTGGCCTTTGAAGGCACTATCGTTGCACGGCCTAAGCCACCACCTACGGGCGGTGCTGCCGATGATGAGGTTGAGACTCAGCCTGAGCCAGGTGTTACTGTAGAGGATGAGCCTACCGAAGTTGTTGCTGAAGAAGTAGTTGCTGAAGAGGTCATACCCGAAGCAGAACAAGCGGAACTACAGGAGGAGTTACAAGAAGAAGTATCAGAACCTGCACCAGCCCCCGAACCTGCACCTCAACCAGAACCCGTTCAGGAGGTTGACTCCGAGGCAGTCAAGGAACAACAAGATACTATTGATGATGCTGATTACAATATCGCTAACTTGCAGTCAGAGATAGAGATTGAGAAGAGCAACATCAAGGAGGCTAGAGCTAAGAACAAACAAGAGATTGCTGCTGTTCGTAAGTCCAAACTACCCAAGGAAGAGAAGACCGAAAAGATAGAGGACCTCAAGGCATCGCTCCAGGACGAAGTCGATGACATGAACGGAAACATCGGCATCTACAAGGAAGAGATGTCCGGGTTCAAGAAGGATCTACGAAAGGCCAAGAAAAAACTAGCTGGTCTACAGCCTGAAGTAACAGCCGGGGCTGCGCCTGTAACAACTCCGCAAATTAGTGAAGTGTCAGATGCTAACGATACTTTGAGGGTTGGCACTGCTAAACTAGGCACAAAAGCTAGGCCAGTAACAACAGAAAATACATCTAATATTGATTCTTCTATAGTGCCTGATGACATACTACAGCGTCAAATGGACTCCGTTGATTACGATCATCTTCCTGATGATATTCTTAATGAAAAAGATCCTAAGGTTAAGTACGAAAAATTAGTTACTTACATTGAAGAAAACTTGTTGGCTTTGCACGACTCCTTCCCTGCAGAATTAAGGGCTAGAGCTACACAATGGTATGATGGAGCTAATAAAATTGCTAATGATTTAGCCAATAGATACAATCTAAATCCAGAACAAGTAGCTGGCGTTATGGCGGTATTGAGTCCGCAAAAGGATTGGTTCATGAACGTTGCTCAGGCCGAACAGGTAATTCATACGTTCATAAATTATCAGAACTTTGAAATATCTGGAGACGCTATAGATCAAACTATACAAGAAATTATTGATGCGGCAGAAGCTCCTATTGCTCGAAAAAGAAAAGCTAAAAAAGGAGAAACCAAAGAAGAGATTCAAGCCAGAAAAGATTATAATAAAAGTATAGATCAGAAGGCAAAGGATGACAGGGCAGCGATCATCAATGGTATTCGTGGTAAAACAATTAATGAATTAAACCAGGACAAGTCAGATGAAGGTCAGATTCTTACCGGTTGGGCTATAAGAATTATATCGCAGACGGAGTACGGAAGATATTATAATATTCTTAGCCCAGAAGGAAACGCTCTTGGACCTCAGGTAAAACTTGACGGTACACCTTCACTGAACACATGGGGTTCTATAAGAGAAATTACTAAATCTATTTCTATAATTGAAAATGGATCCATTGATAATATCTCGGAGCAACTTGGAAATAAGCATAAGGTTAGAAATTTCTTTAACAATATAGTAGCACCCAATAGCCCACAAGGAGATGTGACTATCGATACTCATGCGGTAGCGGCTGGTTTACTTATGCCCTTAGGCGCAAGTGCCGTACAAGTCCATCATAACTTTGGAGGTCGGAGAATTGCAAACAAACCCGGCCAAGGAATAAATGGAACTTATCATATTTTCTTAGAGGCGTATCGTCGTGCGGCTGCAAAACGAGGAGTGCAACCAAGACAGATGCAATCAATAACTTGGGAAGCAGTAAGAAAACTGTTTCTCCCTAGTGATAGAACAAAATCTAATGTTGACAACATAACTAAAAAATGGAAGAATTCAAATAACAATGATCAAGGTAGACAACAAATCATCGGAGGAAAAGTTCTTAGACCAGATTGGTCAGGAGATAGCGGACGACCTGAAGTGGTCACAGAAGACCTACCAAAAGCTGGGAATCAAAATGTCCTTGGAGGAGATTTACAATTTCGAGGTCGAACCCTCGGACGAGACACCGCAGGAGTAACGGCACAAGCCGCACCTGTAGAACCAGGTGATACAACGGAGATACGTTCAGTAGTCCGTGACGCGATGAAGATTCGCGTTATAAATCGTTACTTTACAGAAACGCTAGTAGAGGACGGTGTCTACGAGACTGGATCCTTAGAAGAAATTAACGAAAAGGTAAGTGACTTTGCATTACTAAAGGAAGCTGAATACCTCTTGGACTTTGCTGACACCCCACAAGAGAAAGGCAAGGTTCAATCTTTGATAGATACGTTAAAGGCTATACGGGCAGAAGATACAAGACCTCGGACGAAAATCGATGAAGAGATTGAAGCGTTTGCACCCTTTGGCAAAAGTATTACAAGCAGACAAGAGTTAAGGGACTTTGTATTTAGCTTTTCTCCTATAGCAGAGAAACTTGGTTTTAAAATTAAGCCTAGAAGGTCAGGACATGAAGCTAGATTTTCTTCTAACAACAATGCTGTAGAAATAGTTTTTCCAAAGCTGTATCGAAGAATATCAGAATCTCTGGATTTGCAGGGTGGAGGCAGAAAAACAGGCACTGGTTTTGTTACTGCTTTGATGCGTGAAGAAATTATTCACGGAACCATGAATCAAGTATTGATAAAAAAGGGGATAAAAGATACTCTAGCCTGGTATGAACAGCTTGGCAGAGATTTAACTCAGGCTCAAAGGGATGAAGTCAACGATATTTATGGCATAGAAGTAGGCTATAAGGGACAAGAAGATTTTGGTTATGGCACTGAATTCGCACGGATGATTATACAGCGCGGCTTGTATGGCAACGTAACCGAGGCATTTACTACTTCAAATAAAGGGACGGCTTATGATAAAATGGTAGCACTGCTCAAGTCAGTCCAAGCCTACATAACTAAGGCCCTAAAAGGTGAAGTGACCACAAACCCTGAGGCTGCGGGAGTAATCATGGAAGCGGCAAGGCTTCTTCAATCAGTTGATCCAGAAGCTAGATTAGTAAACCAGAAGGTCGTAAATGATTCATTAGCTTTTTCGGTAGATGTAAGTCCAAATGCTGAGGTTACCTCAGAGCAAGTTGCTGAGTCCGGCAAACCACCAAGCGAAAAGAAACTTAACATTAACTTTGCTAGGAAGTATCTGCTCACGGTTAGTTCGTTGCTGAACTCCATTCACCCTAGACTAAAGAAACTTGTTAGGGATTACTACGGTGCTATACAGGGAGAGGTGCTGGACTATCAAAAGCGGGTGGCTCCATTCTTCAAGAAGTATCGCGGCATCAAGAACGCCGAGGACCGGAAGAGACTGAAGCAGTTACTGTCATACAGCCCAGTAGAACAAGAGGGCGTGGATCCTTTGATCGAAGAGAGGGACGCGTTACTTCGTAAGTATGATTTGTTCAATGACTATCAACTAGAGATACGCCCTGTCCTTAATGAGCTATACAATAGGTTAGGCAACGAAGGTATTATGATAGGATTCCTTGAGCAGTACTTCCCTCGCTCAATCAAGGATCTCGACAAGGTGAAGAACCGTGCAGGTAAAGAACTCAGGGATGCGTTCCGTGAATTTATCAAGGCACGAAACGAAAGAATAGAAGAGGCACGAACAAGAATTGAAGCGGGTAATCCACGTCCTGGGGATGTAGAACTATCTAAGGAGACAACTATTCAAATAGGTAACGAGAAGACCGCTGCACTGGAGGCGCAGCAGTGGGATCAATTTACACGAGGCTTCAACTCAGAAGGAAGAAGAAACCTCCCGGGTAACTTTCTATCAAGAACTGAGGAGTTAAACGTTATACCTGAAAACCTACTGGACGCTTACGAGGATCCTGGTGCTGCCATGGAGCGATACATTTACAATGCTGTAACGGCCATACAGACCACTCGACTCATGGGCAGTAAGTTTGCTAACGTGCCTGAGGGACTCAAGGTTCCACCAGCAAGTGAGCTAGGTTTACTTATACAGGAACTAAGGGCCAACGGAGAGATCTCGATGGAGGATGCCGACGGCACTGTGCCTGATATATTCGCCATGATACTCAGCCCGATGCAGGTTGAGAATATGTTCTTTCAATTAGCGCGGACCTTTGGGTACGGGACCCTCCTAGTAGAGTTCACGTCAACACTGTCTCAGTTATACGACCTACCGTTTATCATGCTGGACAACGGTATCTTTGGAACTGCGGTTGCGATGTTCGGACCCAGGCTCAAGGGTGATGACTTCGGTATTGACACACAGCAGGTCAGTGCTGAGTTCGCTTCAGATAATAGAGTCCTAGAGAAGGCCGTCCGTGTTGGACTCCGGGCTACTGGGTTCACGAAACTGGACCAGGTAATGAAGGAGACTAACCTGACTGCTAACTACAACCGTTACAGAAAGTTAGCTCGTGGGTATTTCAAGGATCGTAATTCTGCTAACTCTAAGAAGTTTGTAGCTGAGTTAACTTCTATGGGCTACAGCGAGCAGGAGCAGACACAGCTTATTGCGGATCTCAAAAAAGGCGACAGGGACTCAGCCTACATTCGCACGCTGTTGTTCAACAAGTTATCCGAGACTCAGCCGTTGACAAAAGCTGAGATGGCTCTGGGCATTGTAGGTAACCCGAACCTAAGATTTACGGTGGCGATGAAGTCATTCATGATCAAGCAACTTAACTTTGTTAGGGACCGTATGATTAATGAATTCATTGATGGCGTAAGGACTGGTGACGCAAAGAAAATAAGGAAGGCATCGAATGACATGGCCTTGCTGATGACCTTCATGCTTTTGATAGGATTACCAGTGGACGCACTCAAGGACTTCTTGGCCGGTAGACTAGGCTACATGAGTGACTACCTGTTCAACGGCGTATTCCGTATTGCTGGTGTCAGCAGATACACAGCCTACCAAGCTCGCAAGGAGGGTGTAGGACAGGCTGCATTTGATTATGTTACACCGGTTGCCATCCAGCAGTTCGTTGATATGACCAGCGAGGTGGGTCGTGTTGCAAGAGGAGAACGTGCAATTACAGAGAGTAAGTTCGTTACACTACTGCCGTTCTCAGATGTGATAAATAGAATCTTTGGCTTCCAAAAGGGCCGTGAACGCAAGGAATATATGCGTAGAGTAAGGGAGGGCGAGCGTCCCTTCATAGTACCGCCTGGGGCTTTATAGTAAAAGGGGCTGCCCCGGAATAACACGGAACAGCCCCCAAGGACTAAACAAAAGTGCGGACCATGAAAAAACCGCACTGCGCCTAGGATTACTCCTTCGGCTTACCTTGTATTTATACTATGAACCAACTAACACACGAACCATTTGTGTGGTAGAATAATTATAACATAGGTGTCCTATGTTTTCTGTCAAGAGGAATGCTCCAGCCTGTGGCAATTTGCACATAAAAGTTCGCACTTCTCTAGCTCCCCAATGAATTGCTTTTGAGTCCCTGTTCTTCGATATTGAGTAATCGGTCTAACTTTTTCGTGTCCAGGCAGGTGATGGCAGTCGAACTGAACTGCCTTGCCTGTGAATCCACACTTTTTGCAGACATATCCACCGAAAAAATCCTCAATGATTTTATGGTAACGAACTGTCCGCTTCTGGGATGGGGTCATATCAAATGAACTGCGAGTAATCCTCCATCTGCTGAGTGCCTTTGTTAAAGAGTATCCGGCCTTGAGTGTATCCCATGCCCTCTCTCTGCTTGGCTAGAGTCCAGCGGACGTAGTCAGTCCCCTGTTCCCTCTCTGATAGTGTCTGCCACAGGAATATAATACTGTCAGCGTCCTGCTCCAAGGCTCCACTCTCACGGAGGTCGGACATGATAGGTGATCGGTCATCCCTTTCGGATTCACGGTTCACCTGCGCCAGTAACAGAACAGGTATGTCAAGATCCTTGGCGAGTAGCTTTAGCTCACGGCTGATCTCTGCGACCTGTTGCTCTCTGGATATGTTCTTGGACATGGGCTTTATCAGCTGGCAGTAATCAATAATGATTCCATTTACGTTATGCTTTCTGTGCATACCTCTGGCCGTTGCAAGTATGTGGTCCAGTCGATAGACGTTGTCACGGATCCAGCAGTTCCAACTCTTCACGGTTTCGGTAGTCTCACGCAGTGTCTGCATCTTATCCTCCGGGGCTAGCCCGTCCTCAAACCTACGCATATGTAGACCTGACTTGATGCTGAAGATGCGCTTCATTATCTGGCTAGCACCCATCTCAAGATTGAAGAGAAGCACGCCGTTGCCAGTCGTGCATACGTTCTTCAAGAAGTTCAAGGCGTAAGCAGTCTTACCGCACCCTGGCCGTGAAGCTAGGACGCACAGCTGACCTGATCCGTAGCCGTTTCTGTATAGGACATCGTCAATGGATTGAATGCCAGTCCGCAGGTATCGAGAGTAATCTACTTTACCTGTAACATCTTTAAATGTTTGATCAACAATAGTTTGTAGAGTATCTCTAGTAGGAGTCAAAGAGGATATGGAGTCACACTGACCCTGTATAGAAGTAAGGATCTCCTCGGAGTCCTTACCCTCCTGTAGGCCGTCCTTGATTATGAGGGAGAGACGATGAAGGTTCCGTGTCCTATGGGATTCCACCATGTCATCAGTGAGTCCCTTGAAATGCAACTCGCTGAGTCCCGCGTCATGCGTGGACCAGACTGAGCTAGCATCGAGTCCCTTCTGACCCTTGGACATATCCGTGAACAGGGACATCGTGCCAAGGATAACTCCCTTGGAGTCCAGCTTGCACATAGTCTCCCACATTGTGCGGGTGTCGTGAGCCGTAAAGAAGTCAGCGTTGATGCCGGACTCCTTCGCCTCGTTCAGTAGCGCATTGCAGCCATCGTTTATCTCAGCCTTCAGGATTGTCCCCAGAAGGCTCTGCTCTAATTCTTTCATGGTTGTGATATAAGGAAGCAGGGTGTCCTGTCACCTACCCATGCTCCTATCTGGTTAAATTCAAAGTATTCGACGGCCTCCTCTTCGGTCATGCCATCGGCGATCATTTGGTCGATGACCTTGGCCTTGTCATAGCATATGATGGGATCCTGTCCTATTCTTTCTACGACTCCTGCAATGCAGTCATCAAAGCCGTCCATCTTTAGTAGCGGTTCTCCCGCGTCAATGTATCCTTGTAGTAATTCGTTCATGGTAATTGGTTCTAGTTATTGATTCGTGGATACCACTGGTCCTTACCCTGCATTACCCATTCTTCTAGGTAAGCTAGGTCCTCGGAGTAAAGTGGTTTGTTAGAGGTGATGGAAGTGAATCCATCGAAAGTCCCGGAAGGGTCAATCAGAAACTTAACAACAACATCGCAGGACTCGGCCTTCTCGTTGTCCATGTTGAGCAAATAGGTATAGTTCATAGTGTTTTTGTTTTTGTAGGTTCATGTTTAAAGAAATAAAAAGGGGAGAGGTGTTACCCCCTCCCCTTGACAACCAATCAACTTTAAAAAGGATCGTCCCCAATGGGAGCCGCTGTCGGCTGGTTCGGGATACCGCTTCTGCGGTATTGCTCTGGCTGTTTGTCCTCATCGAGACGAGTCAAACGGATGTTCATAACAGGGCCAGCTTGGCTCTGGTTCTTCCAAGCCGCCGCACGGTACTTGCCCGGTGCAGTGACTTCTAGTGTTCCTGTGGCGTGAGGCGATGAATCGGACTCACGTTTGCTTTCTGGGAATAGAACCCCAGTGTTTTCGTTGTTGTATTTTGGCATTGTATTATTGGTTAGAATTCAAAGTCAGCGTCAGCGTTGGCTGGCTGGCTTATCTTCTTGGTTTGTGTTGTTGGCTTCTTGCCGTGATTGTTAGTAGCATCAGCGTCCTTTGTATCGTCGATAGCAAAGAGTCCGTTGAGTGCATACTTACGAGCGTAGGAGCTGGCTGACCCAGTAATCTGCGAGTCATCCATACCCTTGCGAGTCTCTGATTCTCTAGCGAATCCATTTGCTTGGATGGTGTATTCACAGCCTTCGGTGCATGCTAGAACAGCCGAAGCTTTGACGTAAACACGCCCACCTACTTCGACTATATCGTCAGTAATAACTAGCGTACAGTTCTGCTTTGCGAGCAAAGGTTTGACAGCTGTTAGTATGTCCTCGGCGGAACGGTAAGCGTAACCACCGAACTTATTAGTCTGCCCCTTAGGAGCTTTGAGGGATGACTGAATCCCTTTGAGTTTTGAATGTATAACGCAATTATCCATGTTTATGTTTAGTTAGTTCACGGAATAGTTTGGTTCGTTCCGAGGCATTAGAACATTCCATGAGTTGTTTTCTTTTCGCCCCTAGATCTACTAAAATGCCCTTCTGTTTTTCGGATGTCAAGGCTTTAAATTTTTTTGAAAGTTGAGTCAATCCCACAGGGTGCAATACATCCAGTTGCTCCTGCTCCAGGTAGTCCGCTATGCCGCGTAGCACTGCGGGTAAATGACTGTGACTGATCTGGCACCTGCGGTAAGCGAAGTTCTCAATCTTGCCCAACAAGGCGTTACCTACCCTTGATACTACACCACGGACCATACCAGATTGGTGGCTGTGATCCACCACCCAGTCCGATGTTTTACGCAGTATCAGTGGACAAGTTTTGGGCTGATGTTTGACCCTCCAGTCCTTTAGTTTATTTTGTGGAAGATACATTTAGCTCCGTGAGTAAATCCTTGAGGGCGTTCTTCTCTTGGGTTAAGTTCTTACGCTGCTCCGTCATCCTTTCAATCCTGAAGGACAGAGTCCGTGACTCTTGTCGAATCATATCGATCCTAGTTTGTATTCTTTCGACGTTACTTTCTACTTGTGTCATACTCATATTATTTTTTGAAGGGACGGAGTTGGCTCTGCTCAAGTGCATAACCCCTTCCGTAACCTAGATCCTTTATGTTCTTTTTGTTTATTAGTTCCTTCTTCCAGCACCAGCCAACCAACTTCACGGTCCAACGATCCGGCGTGATGCACATGATATACATATCTACATCGGGGTTGTCCTTGAGGGTTGCCAGTAGCTTTCCGAGGGCGTGGTGAGTGCTTTTGACATCGTAGGAGTAACCGTTCATTACCCCATCGGCTGACCCAGTGCGAGGGCTGAGGCCGAGATCAAAGAATACATTTAAGTGCTTGGCTACGGCATACTCAGCGGTAACGCCTTGGGCATCTATATCTAGCCCGGCCATGTCGGCTCGCTTCATGTCCTTGACGTTTTTGCCTCTGGAAAGCACGGACCGCAGGTGTCCTACGTGCTGGCACATCATGACTTCGTCGTCAGTTAAATTAATCTCAATCATTTCGTGATCCCATTTGAGTACATGCATTTGCCTGTCTTTTTTCTTTCTGAATTAGCCAAGGCCCTCCATGCTACCTGATCCCACTCCTCGTCGATAATGTGTCGAATGAGTGCGTCCAGTTCGTCGGCGGACTTGTCCATGTCCCAGTGAAGGGGCTTGTCAGGGTGATGCTGTAGGTTACCCAGATAGCTGAGATGAGCCACGGCGGCTAGTGCGTGAGGGAAATATAAGATAAGGCCAGAATACATTGGGTATTTCTTGCGTTCTTTTGCGTCAGTTGGTAGTGCTTTATTCATAGTTATTGTTTTACGACGGGTTGCATTCTTAGCATCCAGAAAAGGTTAGCCGCAGCTTTGGCTACACGGATACCCCACTGGCTCTCTTCGTCCGTCCACTCGTAGTGCATATGTTCTGCTGTCTCGCAGTCCACAATGACGGATCTTATTTTTGGAAGGTAAGGTAACTTCTGTAAGTGCATCAGCATGAACGCCTCGATGGCTAGCTGACAGCAGTCCTTCTGATATCGTTTAGCCTTACCCTTAGTATTGATACGGCACTTGTAGTCCGCGAGAAAGATTCTGGAGTCCTTGATACCCACGAAGTCAACGGAGCCAGCAATCTTGATGCCCCCGTGACTGACTATCTTTTCACAGCCCAAGGCTTGGACATTGTTGTCATCAATCCAGTCCAGAAACGGCATGGCCCACTTGTCCCAGCATGACTTACCTGGGTGTTCGTCAATGCCCAGAACGTGGTGGTTTATCATACGTTCGATAGTTCCGTGAACCGATGTGCCGAACTCATGCGATGGGATTAACTCACCATCCTTTGGGTGCGGTCTAGTTCCGTAGACCATCTCTGCAAGACTAGCCCAAGGCAGGTCTGGATGCTCTCTGGCTAGGTCCGTCATCATCCTTGGCTTGTAGACTTCATCAAGGAAGGAGTCCTTGACTATGCCCAGCACTGTCGTGACTGACGGGTAAACATCTGCTCCAGCTTTACGAGCCTGTGCAGGAGTCCCCACCTCGGCCTCAAACTGAGGCTCCGATGGGTTCTTGCAGTTATAGAAGTGACTCATAGTTCCTCTTGATCGAGGATAAAGTTGAGTCCATCGCGAAGTGCATCGAGGTCAGAGCATTCGGCCGTCTCGTAGTCCTGCGTGCATAGAGTCCCACCGTCATCGGTCATGATCACTAGCGTCTTACTATCTGGGCTTACTATGTTGTCCACGAAGCAGGTCCGTAGGTGTCTCTGCGCCATTAGCGCAAGGAGTTGAGTGTCAGTGCGAGGCTCTAGCTCGGTCTGGATCGGCATAATATACTGATCACCAGCTTCAAGTTGTCCGATGCGAGCATCAGAGAATCTCCCACGGAGTCCCATGGCCGATACGATTTCATCTTTAGGCAGACCCACGGCAGGCCCATCTGGATACGTGTGTATTTTTATTTTCATATGTTTAGTTGGTTCGTTTTATGTAGGCACAACTTTACTTAAAAATCGTGCAGGAAAATTCTAGTAATATGTTGGATCATTCTAGTAATATGGTGGATCATTCTAGTAACATGATGGAGTATACGATTAACATAAATTACATCGGATTTTATATAGGCTTACCCCTTTTTATATGTCAAACAGAAGTTTGTAAGTGATTCAAGTTCAACAACATTTAGTTATCTTACACGCTTGTCAGTATGAGGTAAATTAAGCCTTCCCTTAGCCGCGTAGTATTGATTTAGGCTGATCGTGCCGTCCTTTACAATGTCCTTGAGATTTCCGTGACCCATGCGGACTAGCTTGTGTATCCTCTTGGCTTCATCGTTTATTCTCTTGGTATCTTTAGCCTTCTTTGCCCTCAACATCTTGGTGCTGTAAATGCCGCGCCTGACCGCGAGATGGCGCAGTGCCTCTGGTCTACCCTCCCACGGAGTCCCTAATGCGGCTTCGGGCCAACTCATTTTCTCCTGCTCGACTCGTTTGATTACTAGCGATAGCCAGTTAGCCTCAGCCTCTGGATCAACGCAGATTTTCTGCCTGCTTGGTCTACGTTCGACGGCATCGGTTATGTCCGCAGTCTTGAGGAGTTCGTGATATTTTTCTGTCATGGACTGGCAGAAGGCCAGGGTGGATCGTGCTGATTCTGAATACATATTGACTTGTGGTTAGTTGTTTCCTGCGCTTGATCGTCTCGCGCAGTCTCGTTTGGATGCTACGAAAAAACGTAGCCTTGTCTACCAAAAAAGCCCGCACCGGTGAAGGTGCGAGCTAGTGAATTAGAAGTGCATTCTGTAGAGGCCGTGGCAAATGCCAATGATGGTCGTGATTACGCTAACGGCTACGCAGATGACAAAGATTTGATCGTCGGATAGTTTCATAGGTAGTGCATGATGATTGATACCGCTAGCAGTAAGCCTGCGGTGATGATGCTAAAGAATACGATGAACGCACTCTCCGCTTGCTTGTCTGTTTTGACTAGCTTGTTTGGTTTTTTTATTTTCATAATGTTTCCTCGTAGTAAGTGTCGAAGTCATGCCGCTCTTGAGTGGCAATGTGTCCGATGTGGTTAACGTAGTGATGCGGTGCGCCATAACAGAATGTGCCTTCGCACTCAGTTATTGACCATATCTGATCGTCATCAAACCCTGCGTCCTTAGCCTCCTGCCATGAGGAAAAGTAGTCGCCTGATTCTCTGCCGATTTCTTCGTAGGGAAAGTCCCCTTGTATTGTTTCCATAGTATCGTTTATTGGTTATCTAGTTTGGTGATTAAGTCCTGCATTTTGATTAAGTCCTGCTCCGTTACTTCGCTTGGCTCGTCGAGCAAGCAAGCTATGTCTATGGACAGGTCGGCTATGATGTCGGTGATCGTTTGCATGATTTATATTGGTTATTGTTAGTTATAAGCAGTATGCTTACACCCAGAAAGCCCGCACCTTGGAGGGTGCGAGCTGTGTGGATTAGTAGCCGTTTGCTTCTGCCCAGTCTTCAATTTTATGAATGACTCGGTCTAGCACTTCTAGCTCGTGGTCTGTCCCATTTGCTAGCTTTCCTGTGTCCGATAGACACGCTAGGCTGGCAGTGTAACGCCCTCTGGATACCCAGCACTCAGTGCTAGGATCATCGAGTGGGTCGATCTCAAGTTCTACGTGGTAGTCGTTGATGTTGGTCTTTATGATTTGCATAGTTTCATTGGTTGTGTGTTAGTTCGACGGGACATCCGTCTACCCAAAAAGCCCGCACCTTGTGGGATGCGAGCTGTGGGTTAAATGATGGATGCGATTTCTTCGGCCTCCATAAATTTACGGCGAACCTGTGATTCAAGTTTCGACCATTTATTCAGGAATCCCTCTAGGTTTTTCATGTCTGACCATCCATGATTTTTCATGTAATCTTTTTGAGCATTAATCATGCAGGTGGAAGTGGCTTGTTCTGCGCTTACACGTCCGAATGTAACCATGTCCTCAAAGGTGAATCCATCGAAGATGGATGGTGTATTTAGAATTGATTTAACTGTAGGTAATTTATTCATAATTTTGATATTTGATTGGTTCGTGTTAGTTCGACGGGACATCCGTCTACCCAGAAAGCCGTGACCCCGAGGAGCCACGACTGAATGAATTACTTGTGCTTGAGTTCGATTACCTTCTCGGTTGACTTAGCACCCCATGATCCGAGGCTACCAAGTTCATTGACCCAAGGCTCGATGAGATCGCCGTCCTCGTATCCGTGAAGGCTGATTCCGCTTGCCCGTATTGCCTTGGCTGATTCCTCATTGTAGACGCTTTCTACTGGGTCTAGCTCTAAGCGATATACGTGCGCTGTGTAGGCGTCCTTCTTCTTGCTGTTCAAGGAGTAGAACGTGTTTACACTAGCATTTTTCAATGCGTCCTCTAGCTTAGGAGACTTGCCCCAGTAGCCGTCAGTTGTGATTACTACATAGCGAACGAGACTTTCGTTTTCTTTACTCATGTTTTTGATTGGTTTTTGTTATTGGCTCTCCTCATTTACAGCGGCTTGAGACGCTCGCAGAGTTGCGGCTGAGTTACCAATCTATGTCCCACTTGCTACGTCATCGATCATCCGAGGAGTCACCGTATCGAAGGCCGAGTCGCTGTCATATATCCGCAAGTCCAAGGCTCAAGGCAGTGGGTCTTCTGGTAACGGTAGAGATGCTAGCGGTCGACATCCGAGGTCGGAGTCGGTAGCGTTTGGACTGTCAAAGAACGGAACTGCGGCGCCATACTAGCACACCCCAAAAACTTATGCAAGCTTTTTTTTCCACATAAAGTAGGGATTGGTAATAACTCGTTGACAATCAATAGAATAAAAATAAAACTTTTTTCCGTGATACCGTAGAATCCTCTCCGATAAGCACCCTTAAACAGCTACCTTATGACATCCGTGGATGGCCGATTCATAGCACTGAATCTGGGACTGAAAGATGGCACTGAAT
>VMHT01126843.1_pt1 | contig 18954 bp, 43 predicted proteins | sample 4693611 | NCBI WGS metagenome assembly VMHT01 (sample SAMN12280063, study PRJNA550983) | marine metagenome | isolation source: seawater sampled from same location over 5 years 0.02-0.2 micron viral filtrate | place: USA: collected off the coast of southern California halfway between the port... ...
ATTTTTAGTTTTTGGCGTAGATGATATCTCTAGAGGTAAATTTTTTGGCTCAGAAGGCTCAAGTGGCGAAAATTTAAAAAAACTTCAACAAGATTTAGGTCCTTCTTATTTTCATCATCATATCAATGTAAAAAACTACATAGACCTAGAAAATATTTTTAAAAAAAATAAATTTGATATAATTATTCACGCTGCTGGGCAACCTTCGCATGATTGGTCCGGAAAACACCCTTTTGATGATTTTAAAATAAATACTGTAGGAACAATGAATTTATTGGAGCTTACAAGAATTTATAATAAGGAAGCTACTTTTATTTTCACTTCAACAAGCAAAGTATATGGAGATAGACCAAATATATCATATTTTACTAATCAACCTGATTCAACATACAAAAATTTAGAAATAAGAGAATTAGGTACTAGATATGAAGGATTTTTTGTTAATAAAGAAATTCATCAATTCAACTTTGAACCGCCGATTTTAGACTGTTTTGCTGGTATCGATGAGAATATGTCTATAGATCAATCACTTCATAGTCCATTTGGCGCTTCAAAAGCTTCCGCAGATTTGTTATGTCAAGAATATGGTCAATACTATGATATGAACATAGGAATCTTTCGATGCGGTTGCATCACTGGGGCTAAGCACGCAGGAGTAGAGCTTCACGGCTTTTTATCTTATCTTGTACATTGTGCTGTTAATAACAAGCCTTATACGATTTGGGGCTATAAAGGTAAACAAACTCGCGACATTATACATTCCTATGATTTGGTTGATATGTTTTGGCATTTTCACCAATTTCCCAAAAAAGGAAAAACATATAATGCCGGAGGAGGAAGAAGAAATAGTGTTTCTATTTTGGAAGCAATAAAGAAAATAAACCAGATAGCCGCGATTCAATATGATAATTATACTATGTCAGATAATAATCGTAAGGGCGATCATGTTTGGTATGTTAGTGATTGTAGTAAATTTGAGCGCGATTATCCTGAATGGCGCCAAAGATACAATATTGATGACATTATTAATGATTTAGTTTGATTTTGTATAGGGCCGCCGATTTTTTTAATCTAGTAAAATTTTATTTAGTTTGATTTTGATTTCGATATTGAAAATAGCCTCCCCCACCCGCTTTTATATATATTATGCTGTTTGATATTTTGATAATAGGGTAGGGGTTCCCACCCCCCAAAAAAAGTGAAAATAAGTGAAAATAAAGCTTGTGTTTTTCTGGCGTTCTGCTATCCTGTTTTCACGTTATGAAAGAGATGACATTATCAAACAAGTGGAAAGAGTTCCTTAATGAGGTCGCAGCCGCCTGTAACTACTGGGAACTCGGTTTCGGTGACATTAATGCTGAGATGGAGATGGAAGTGGTTCGCGAGTGCTTTGTCGAAGGCTGGAACGCAGACGATACCTGCGACGCATGGCGGGAGGCGGTAGTCGAGGAAATGGTCGATAGCCAATAAAAGGTGTTGACTTTGTTAAAAAAGTATGGTTTAATATACGGAGTTATGAGAGACAAGAAAGCATTTTTAAACGCCACATTCAAAGTGGAGAAGAACCCAGCATACACAGGCAACCACTGCTTGGCCCGTGTCAATCGAGTGTTAAACACCACGTATCCGCTTGGCACAAGCGAGCAAGAGATGATTGATAAATACCACAACAGCGTGGTGTTGGAGAAAGACCTTGACGGAAATAAGGTGCTGGCTGGTGACATTCACCGTGTGGTTGAAGTTTCCTTTTACGAAGATTCGATTGCCGATGATGACTTGAGAATCACGCGCGACTAATAAAATGAGATTTCACGACTTGTATTCAAACACGAATCACTACCTTGGCGCATATTGCAACAACTTTAGTTACGGCAAACCAGAGCCACTATTAAATGATGAGATTCCTTTTGAATGGAACGAAAAAAAAGTTGAAAAAACTGTTGACCTTAACACAAAAAACGACTAGACTAATTTCAGCGGTTCGAAAGAGCCACAACACAAAAAAAGTTATGATGACAAACAACGAAGTACTACAAACAATTAAGAGCGCACCACGCTTCCAACTGATCTACACGCGACAAGACGGACGCACAAACGAATACACTGTCGCGATCACGGAGCGCAACTCCGACCACATTGTCGGCTACAAATTCCAGAATGGTGAAAGCTGCGGTATCCGCAGGTTTAACCACTCGCAAATCGGGAGTATCGAGTTAGTTAGCTAGGTAGTAGACACCATGCATCTGGCGGGGCAGATGTAAAACAATCCCCGACAATTTTGGTCGCGCCTATGTTAGCGCATAGTTAGGAGTAGCACTCCACAAAAAAAGCGACCATGTTCTTTAAATAATTTTGAGTTGGCGGAGTTAAATACCCCTGTGAATGGTATTGCATTCACGACCGTTATACTGCTGGTGGTGCGGCAGCAACTCAAAAGTTTGTAGGCCCGTGTGTGCGATGTCTACCTCATAACACTAAACACCTCGCGAAAGCGGGGTGTTTTTTTTTGAAGAAAAGTGAAAAAAGTTCTTGACTTTACCCTGCGGCGGCCACCCCCCGAGGGGGTAAGGTCAAGCCTAAAATGTAAAAAAATTAAAAAAGTTTTTTTAAATTTTTACTTGCAATGGTTGAATTATTATGATATCTTAATTACATGAAAGTTGATAAGGAAACAATTAAAAGAGTATTGGCCCGCAATGCTGACAAATGGAACAGACGCTACGCCCAAATCAACAGGCTAGAAAAAATAAAAAAAACACAAAAAAAGGGTTGCAATTATCTGAGGATCTGTTAAACTGTTTTCGTTATGAGGGAAATCGAAACTCGACCAATAGACATGAGCAGCACCCAAGCGGTGGACATCTTAAAAGGCCATTCAGTAGACTGGAAGATTGAAGAAAGTAGATTGTTCGCCAAGGACGAATTCACCAACCGTGACGGCAAGCACGGGTTTGTTTGGACAGACATCACAGGGTGGAATCACCGAGACCTGAGCGATTGGCTTGGCTACTAAAAATAATTGTTGACTTTACTAAAAAAACTGATAAACTAATTTCTGTTATGAGAGAAACCATGAACATATTCTATCGGCCCGAAATCCACAACGGGGTTAAGAACCACAAGAACTATATACACTCCTACCGCATTGAATTGGACGAATCTTTCGAGAATCGTTCAAACGGCGAAAAGTTCGCTGGCATCGGCGGCACTTGCACCAAGACTGGCCAATACAAGCGGTTCCGCATGGATAGGCTGGAAGGTATGTTTCCTGTCGAAAACTAAAATCAATAAAATGAAAAAATTTATTATATCACTTTGTGTCTTACCGTTCGCGTTTCAATTGTTATTAATTGTTAATTCTGTTTATGCAAGCACACACAAAAATCATCAACTCACCCGAGAACAAAAAATCGTCGCCATTACCATATTGGCGGAGGCCAGAGGGGAAGGGGAAGCGGGAATGTACGCTGTTGGTGCTTGTATCGCTCAGAGAGCATTTGAAAGAAAGAAAACCCCATCGGAAGTCTGTCTTAAAAAATGGCAGTTTAGCTGCTGGAATGGAAAAAAATTAAAAGACTTGGAGCATCTGTTGAAAGTGCCGCAAGCAAAGTATGCAATTACTGTTGCTAAAAATGTAAACAATCTATCTCGACAGTTTATTGGTTATGCTAATCATTATCATGCAACGTGGATGAAAAAGAAACCATACTGGGCAAAAGGTCAAAAACCTGTTAAAGTAATTGGACAACACGCATTCTACAAGTTATGAAAACAATTAAAATTGACTGGAGTTTAGTTGACAAACAAATTAACATTAACATTGAAAAAATATGCCAAGCGAAAATAGAAAAGCGCAAGCAACAGACGGCGGTCGCAAAGGTCTTAACCTACGAGAGATGAACAGTATTAAGGTTAAGATAAACGCGCCATTCTCAAACAAAACAAAATCAACCAATAGACAACCTGCACGAAAAAGAAAATGAAAAAGCCATTGCCTGAAATGAACGAAGATGAAAAACTAATGTTACGCTGCTACTTAAAAAACATCATCACGATTGGTGGCCTGTCGGATCGCATTGTTAAAATCATGCAATTAACTGACGCAAAAACTTTACAAAAATTGGTGTCCTCATAACACATAAGCCCCGTCGAGGTTTTTGTCATCTTTCCCCTCGGCGGGGTTTTTCTTAAAAAAAATTCATTTTAATGAATTTTTTTGTTGACACTTACCCTGTCGCGGCCCCGCGCCCAGAGGGTAAGGTCAAGCATAAAATTTAAAAAAGTTTTTTCAACTTTCTTGAGGGTAAGACAGTCTTTGTCCTACCCTTTGTGCTATAGTTGAAGTATGAAAGATAAAGAATTCAAACAATTCCTAGCACGAACCGCAGCCAAAAAATTAACAAGAGATAAAGCCTCGCGCAAATACTTAAACGGGTTGAGATCTTGGGAAATGGGAAAAAATAATCACTCTTTCTGCTTGTAATCCCTGAAGTTTTTGATATACTGATTTTGCTATGAGAGAAAATAATGATTCCGAGTTCCACCCATTCATGAAAATAAGCGAGAAGCGTAAAGCTGAAATGCGAAAATGGAAAAGTCTTCCCGAAGCTGAACGCCCCACATGGGAACAATTCAAGCGCGGGTTAGAAAGCACCGTTGTAATCGTCGCTCCCCCCAAAAAAAATCAAAATAATCGGCCAAGTTGGGATTGACATTTTTAGAATTTGTGATATACTGATTTTTGTTATGAGAGATATGTTTGATAATATGTACACGGTTCGGATCGCCAACTCTGGTGATGTTGCTGGTTTTCCACGTTCTCACGATGGTCTTGAAAAGGCTATCATCTTGGCCTCGGGAGAGGATACTGAGGTGACCTTCGACGGTGAAGTCATTTGGTCGAAAGGGGGTGTCAAATGATGTCGGCCAAGTTAAAAATGACCGGCAGCGACGGATCACGTTGCGTGGTGGACTTCGGTCTTGAGATGAGAGGTCGTCCCTCTACCGATTGGCGCACACTTGAAAACGTTGAGTCAGCTTATACGTTCAGCGCGTCCGGTGAAATCTCAAATGATTCGTTTGGACAAAATCTCGATGAAATTTACAAGTTAAATGGTGACAACTATCTTTTTCGCCGTATATATAAGTACTGGAAAAAATATCATCTAAATGATCTTCAAGCTGGTACATTAAACCAAACTGAAATTTTAAAAAATTGTGAATCAACAGATTATGATGATCGATGTGAATTTTTGAAAGAACATGATATGTATGTTGATCGCGATTATACTTACGGCACAAAGTGGTTAACTCAAGTCATTCCCGACAATATAGTCAGCGAGATAAAAAAATTGATAATTGAAGTGCGCGGTTGGAGTTAATGACATGAAAAAAATCGTGTGTTTAATTGGTGCGATCTGTTCAACAGGTTGCGTGGTTACTGAAAAAGAAATTGTGCATCGTAAAATATCGTTTGCCGATACTAACAACGTCATGACTGTATATTATCCATCCACATGGGATAACTTTGTAAGAACAGAATAAAAAACGCACAAAGTGCGTTTTTTCCTTGCATCTTACCCTGCGGCGCGGACCCCGCCAGCGGGTAATGTCAAGCAAAAAAATAAAAAAGTTTTTTTATTTTTTTTGATATTAAGGGGTTGACATTCTCTGAGTTTCTGGTATTCTGATTGCGTTATGAGGTTAGATCAAGAAATCGCAGAGTTGGCTCAAGTTTCAATTGAGGAAATGTTCGAGGCAGATCCCCGCGCCCGTGCCGAATACGAGGCGCAGTGTGACATCTGGCGCGACGAGGCTATCGCCGCGCAGGATCAGGAGACCATCACCCTGAACGGCAACACCTACGTTGTGAACAATGACCCCAAGCACCAACGCCGCCAACGCGCGGGTTACTATGGGAGGAACCCCAAATGAGCAGCCCGTTTGCCGATATCGATTGGGCGGACTATATGTCCACCTTCCCCACGGGCGAAACGCCCACCAATCAGAAGCCAGATCCGGCTTTTCCTGTGGCCGTGCGCCGTGCCGCTATGATGCTTTGGTTGAATGAATTTAAGCCCACCAAAAGCCCAAAAAAATTGGCTGAATTGGAAAAATGGTCTTTACTTGTTAAAAAATTTGTGCAATAATCTTTTTTGTTATGAGAGAAATGAAAACCTATAAGTTCAAGCAGACTGACATGACGCCAGAAAGCTTGCAAATAATCGAGGACGGTCATGAGTTTTATTATGATCCCGAGGTCGAGCATGAGGATGATGTCAGTAAGATCTGGCACGACATCCATTGTGCTGTCACCACCAAGCGCGTGTTCCATCTCGACTGGTCGCCGTACTCTACGCCCTCCAGTATTGAACTGGAAATGTGGTTTGCACTCGGCTGCCCTAATCGCCATACTATCAACGACGGCAAAAGTGTTGGCGGTCTAACTAGAAAGCGGCTGCTTGACGCGATGGGTCGTGATCTTTGTATCTCTGGATACTAATTACAAAAAATAATGTCTGATATAATCAAACAAGCGGAGACCTTTGAAGGGGTCTGTACTGATGCCACCCGTGCAAAAAAAGACGTTGACCAAGGTTATAGAAAATGGGCCGAAAAGCGCGGCATCCAAGTTGGCTGGAAAAAAAAGGGCAACAAAAAAGGATTGACATTTAAGTGCAATAATAATAACGCGGGGTAGCCAAGTGGTAAGGCGCGGCTCTGCAAAAGCTGCATCGACGGTTCGATTCCGTCCCTCGCGTCCACTCTCAAAAAACTCCCGAAAGGGAGTTTTTTTTCTTGACAACTTACCCTGCGGCGGGGTCGCGATTACAGAGTAAGATTTTTTTTATAATTTGTTGATTATCAACTGATTACAAAAGTATAATTTATATAATTATATACTATTTGTTATTTATGTATTTACTATTTAATCATTTACTATTTAGTATTAAGCAAATTACAATTTACTTTTTGTCAAGTTAAAAAATTTAAAAAAGTTTTTTTAAATTTTTGTTGACTTCGCTTAACACCTCTGGTATATTTTTAAAAGTTATGAGCGATAGATACATTAACACTCACTGCACTTATACGCAGAACCACAATGAAGGTACTTATACTTTCACAGGCCCATGTCGAGTAACAGGGGAGCCGTACACAGTAACAATCTCGGGATCGGAATTGTTTGACTTAAACCAAGGTTTAGATATTCAAGACGCTTTGCGCTCCTTGGACGCCGAGCAACGAGAGTTTGTTATGTCGGGTACTAGTCCAAAAGGGTGGGCTAAGATATTTGGCAATGATATTGACAATTAACATAATAACTGCTAGATTTTTTTTCTGTTATGACATTGACCATTAAGCAAGTTAAAGAAGATGTTGGCTCTCTCTCAAAGCCGTCGAAAATGCCGGGCCACGGATACAGCACACCCGCTAAAGATTGCATCACAGGAAGTAAATTAGCTAAAATAGTTAATTCTATCTGTTCAATCTGCTACGCCAAAAAAGGTCGTTATGTTTTTCCTAATGTTATTGCCGCAATGGAAAAACGGTTAAAATCTTTAAGTAGTTTGCATTGGGTGGATAAAATGGTTTTTCTTATTGGGAAGCAAGAGAAGAGCGGTCATTTTCGTTGGCATGACAGCGGCGATATTCAAGGTGTGTGGCATCTGGAAAAAATCGCAGAGGTTGCAAGGCGATTACCAGATATTAAATTTTGGTTGCCAACCAGAGAATACGGTTTTGTGCGCGAATGGATGCAGTTTGCAGACGTTCCAAAAAATTTGACAATTAGACTGTCTGCTTACATGGTAGACGGGAAGCCGCCAACCAGTTTGGCAAAGAAATTAGGATTGACAACCAGCGGTGTCGCTCCAAAGGGTTTTAACTGTCCAGCCTCAAAGCAGGGCAACGAGTGCGGCGACTGTCGTGCGTGTTGGGATAGTTCAGTTGAGAATATTAATTACAAAAAACATTGATAACACTAATACCAATAACGGTTGCATTGATAGCGGGATATTATTTTGTCAAATGGACAAAATAAAGGTTGACAGCTTACCCTCGGGCGGGCGGGCCGCGGCGGGGTAATGTCAAGCAAAAAAATACATCGATGATGTATTTTTTTTTAAATTTATTTAAAAAAGATGGTTGACAGAATCGCCACATAGTCTAAACTTTGTGCATGGCAAAACTTTGCGTAAATACTGAGAAGGCCAAACAACGCTCATTAGCTACGATCTTGACTGAAGTGCATTATAGTGATGTTGCGTTTAACAAGTTTGTGATGCTCGACGGTACTCCGCGAATTAAAAGCGACGATTACACCGTGTATTCAATGCCAGCACAAGTTTGGGATTTTGAACAACACATGGTAAGCAATGCTCGCATCATGCAAGAATTTAATTTAAAAGGGCGCATTTCTTTACATTGTTTTGAAAATGATCCCGACATATACAACCAAGAAAATAATAGTCGAATTTTTCATTTGGCAGCTAAATCCCCTTTGTATAAAAATTTAGATTATCAATATACAAATGGAAATATTCCCCCTAATCAACATTGTAAGAAAAATTTCTGTGGTTGGTTTGATTTCTGTGGTTGGCCTACTCCTGACAAGTTAGATGTTGTTTTTAATAAAGATAACTACGTCAAAAATAGTTTGATATTCGTGACGTTTGCCAACAATTGGAGATTGAGAGATTGTATTGATCCTGAAATTTATTCGATTGCCCAAAGAATAAAAGCAGAGAAAAATTTTGAGCAATTATCTGATGCGGCTACCGATGCAGTTGAGGCGTACGCCTCAACTGCCCTTCCTAAAGGATGGAGGATTGTTTTGTCTCAAGAGTATCAAGCTGCACGAACTCCAATGACCATGTTGGGATTTACGAATTGTAAAACAGTAATCAATAAAGTTAAGGAAATGGAACCACTAGGTTGCTTGAAAAGACGTAAGCCAAAAACTGGTCGCAAAAGCTACTACAAAAAAGTTACGCAATATACTGAAAAAAGGAATTTGAATAGGGTTACTACAGAAGAATTAGCTGCTGACTTAATTCGTGGTAATTATCATCGAGATGAATTATGCGAAATATACAATATCAATGCCAAACAAGTAAGTGCTGCGTGGAATTGGGTGAAGCGCAGAGGTGATGCAATACCCAATCAATCAGGCTACAGGTTTGATCGGTGCGGAAAACGTTTTGTTGCGGTGCATGATGGAGTTTATGAATTATACGAAGATTGATTTGACAAGTTGCAGGGCATGCGTTAAGATATGTGGAGTGGAGGCATTGTTAATAGTGTGCGGCATGATTATCGTGGCGTGCATGATTGGAAGGAAAAAATAATTGTTGACAAGACGAAAAGGTTTGTGTTAATATAGTTTCATATGGATACGAAATTTAATCGTTTTCTCAACAAAGTCGCAGGGCGTTTTTCGACCCTGACACTCCGGGAAGGCCGGAGCTCTAAGGATTACTGTGCTAAGTTCGTCGGTGCTACACCTCGTTACGTGACGTTTCATGACGTCTCGGCAAACGAAGACCGAAAGGTTAGTGTGGATCGAGTTGTTCGCGCACGATGCGGCAAGGCACAGTATCGCGCATAAACAATAATCAATCCCTGTAGGCCTAGCCTGCAGGGGCCTAAAAAAGTTCAAAAAAGTACTTGCAATGTTAATCAGGAAAGGCTATTTTGAATGCCGCGCAGGACGAAAAACGTATCGTCAATTGTGCAGGGCACGTGCCCAGAGGTAATAACATCGTAACGGAAAGGTAATTAGACTTGAAAAAGAAACTAACAACCCAAGAGCAGTCGCTGATCGAATCGACGCTCGACGTTATTGCTGCGGCGTTGGTAGAGTATCTGCCAACACAACGCTCCAGCAAGACATCCCGTCGCACTAGAGCAACCGATCGCGGAACGAACATTCGTGCCGCTATCCGCTCTGGGAAGAGCAAAGCATCTGTCCGCCGACAGTTCAAGCTCAGCGATTACGAGTATCGTGGCCATAAGGCTGCGGTGACTCGCATGACCAACGGCAAGTAAGCTGTGGTCTCATTCCCTCCCCGTATACGGGGAGGGTCTAAGGTTATACTATTGTTATTCATAGGTTTGGGAAACCCCTTCCGAAAGGAAGGGGTTTTTTTATTGACATCTTACCCTCGGGCGGCCTGCCCGCGGCAGGGTAACTGTCAAGTAAAAAATGCACTTTCAGTGCATTTTTTTTATACGTAATTTTTTTTGAAAATTATCGAAAAAAGGGTTGCAATTACTTGTCAGATATGGGACACTTTTCTTGTTCGCAATGGTGCGGACACCCTATCAAAGTTATGAAAGGATTAATGTTACACTGCGGAGCCCAGCAAGTCGATTACGATTTGGTGAAGGATACTCCCACGCCTGACGCCACGGAAACGTGGACGCCAGTGCCACACCACCATTTGGTGGGATTGGTGCGCGAGCAGTTATCAGGGTCTGACATGGTGATTCGTGAAGAATCCCATGCGTTGACCGCTGATAAGTCGCGTTACTTCGGTCTCTTCTCGATCTCACGAGGAGAGGATAGCAATCAGTACGGAACCATCTTGGGTGTGCGGAATGCTCACGACAAGCGGTTCCCCGCTGCTCTCGCGGCAGGTGCAAACGTTTTTGTTTGCGATAACCTATCGTTCAACGGTGAGGTCAAATTGGGCCGCCGTCATACCCGTCACATTCTGCGCGATCTGCCTCAGTTGGTCGCTAGGACGTTCGGCCAGTTGTCTAGCAACTGGAACAATCAGGAGAAGCGGTTCGACGCCTACAAGGCCAAGGACTTCTCTCGCATGGAAGCGAATGATTTCATCATTCAGGCTTTCGAGCGCGGTGCTTGCACTGGTCGTCACATCTCCAAAGTTTTGGAGCAGTGGAAAGCTCCGAATCATCCAGAGTTCCAGCCTCGTAATGGGTGGTCATTGTTCAATGCCTTTACCGAGGTGTTGAAAGGTAACTTGAATGAGTTGCCGAAGCGCACCGAGGCTTTGCACTCGTTCATGGACGCCAAGTGCGACCTTCAGTTGGGCGAGCAGCAAACCTTGGCCATGAAAGAAGCCGTGGCAGGTTAACGAAAGTTAACCCTTGACAAAACCCTGCCGAACAGGCAGGGTTTTTTTTGTCATGGAGTTTGAACCTCACGTTTCCAATTTAGGTGCAACTGATAATAGCCAAGATATTATTAAGTTGGGCGGGTTGTCTGCAATCGACCCTCAAGAGTTAGAAAATTTATCTGCTGATTTTTCTGCTGCGTTTAATGAGTTTGCTGATCGTATTGGCTTGAAGCCAGAGGAAGTTGGATATAAACGCGCAAGAAATCCGATGGGATTAAAGTTTTTTCAGAGGTTATGCGAGATAGACTATAATGAATAAAGAAAAAATAAAATATAGCGAGATCCGCGAATGGGTCATCAACTTCGTGGAGAATTCCGGCTATGACGGAATTGTCCACGTTTACAAGATGTTGAACAAGGACAAGGATTTTGAGGTAGACTGGGAAAATTAAAATGCTTGACATCTTACCCTGCGGCGGCCTCGCGCTGACAGGGTAAGCAAAATTATGTAATTAAATTTAATATATAATATTATTGCGCCTTATTTATTATTATACTATTTATAATTCACTTATTTATATTTGGCTTATTTACAATTTATTTATTTACAATTAAATTATTTAGTTATTTAGTGTTTATTTATTTAGCTTTTTATTATTTACAATTCTATTTATTATCCGGCCTATTGTATATTATTACATTGACATAACCATCTTTTAATTCCTCGTTATTATTATCATGTAATGCTACATTACCAGTTGCGGCTTCCCATAGGCGTGCGATCCTGACCTTGTTAGAGGTCGTGGAGCAAAGCTCCACGACCTCTCTTCGCATATCCTCGATATGCTTAAGCGTTTTTTGTCTTGACATTATTAATATTATCTAGGTAATTACTACCATCTTTTGTGATATGCCGCTTGCCGTCGATCTTGATGAGATTTTTTTTCATCAAATATAATTCAACATCTCGTTGTAGTGCGGTGCGGCTGAGTCCTGTTTTAGCAGATAACTCGTTGAGTGACGCTTGACCATCGCGACGAAGAATAGCAAGAACTTTCTTCTCAATATTATTAACTCCTAATGGATTAATACCTAACTTCATGCAAAAAGATTTGAAGTCATCTATTGAAAATACGCTATCACCTTTTTCAGCGCAATATAACTCCACTTCTTTTGCTCGCATTACGCAAGAACGTGCATTACCTCGACTTGTCTTGGCTAACTCAACAAGCGACTCATTATCGAAAATAATATCATCGCAATTAGAATGTAGGATTTGTCCTAATTCTTCATTAGAATAGTCATCGAAATCTATTGTAGTTAAACGATCTTTGAGTGGGGCAAATACTTTGTCTGGCTCAGTAGTTGCAAACAAAAAAGTCTGCTTTTTGAAGTCAAACGGATATTCACCATCACGCCAACGCAAACTCTTTTGAGTGCTTTTCTCGGTATTGAACACCGTCAGGAAAGCATTCGTCAGATCCTTGGGTAACTCATGGGCCTCATCGAATAACACCGTGATCTCGTTGTCGAGAATCAAGGGAATAAAGATTTGATCGAAGAATTGCTCCACGTTTTTTATTGTGGAACAATTTAATTCAAGAAATGGTCGGCGTTTACCATCTTTGTTCTTCAGGGCGTAACCAAATTGCCTAGCAAACTCTGTCTTGCCTAAACCTTTAGCTCCAATGAGAAAAAGGAATGGGCAAGTGCTAGTTTTTGCGAACGCACTTAAATAGAATGATAATCGTCGTTTGACTATCGTTTGACCAAATAACTCCGAAAATGTTGATGCGGAGTAAGCAACTTCTTTGTCTGAACTCATGTTAATTTAAACGCAATCTTTTCTTCAACCGCACGAGCATTATCGCTTTTTTCTGGAGTCATGTCAACAAGATTCGCCTCCGAATTTTGAGTCATAACCTCCACAACTTTAGCTTCATACCACTTGCGGCTAACAACTATTTCTTCATTCTCCCCAACAACTTCAGCTATTTTTTTGTGCGATAACTTAATAAAGCTACTGCTACCTGCCTTTCGGCCTGAGCCTTGTTTGCGTGGAGTTCCGTCTTTGTTAAGCGTAATCTTCGCCATGTCAATAATACTACTATACTTGAAACATCATGTCAAATTTTTTTTTATTTTTTTAAAATGATTTTTATTATTGTTGTATAATATATATATGGCTAATTCATCTGCAAAGTTCCGTAATTACGAAGGACAACAATATCAAGTAAATATTCGCAAACCCCGCAAAGAAGTAAGTGCTGAAGGAATTTGCTATCCCCCCAAAGATGGAGGATGCGCCAAAATCCTAGTAAATCCACATCAAAATGATGACGATTATCAAGAGACTTTAATACATGAAATTAGTCATGCATTCTTCTGGGGGACTGACGAGGAAAAAATTACATATTTCGCAAAAAAACTTTCACAATTACTTAATAAATTGGGCCGTTAATATTTAGCAAAAAATCATTCATAATTTGGCTTTTTTATATTTAATTAAAAATCATTCATAATTTCAAAAAAAGGGAAGGCACGCACATGCCCTCCCTTTATTTCAATTTTATTGGTGAACGCTTATTTATTTATCCTATATATTTATTTATTTATTTATTTTTCTCTTGTAATTACGCTATCATTACTCAATGTAACGCAAAATCTATATTTAACAAAAAATCATTCATATTTAGACTTATTTAAAATATCTTCTATTCGTTCCTCTGCCTGTCGCAATTCAAATTTTAGCTTGCCTTTTAAATGAAGTAAAGCTTTTTTTGCTCTAGTTTTGCCTTCATCATCTCCATCATTTAGCATGGATGTATAGAATTTTATCTGATCATTGTAAAACTTATCATCATACAATGTATTTAAGCTATTATCATTCATAATTTGAGGTAATTAAAATAACTATATTTAGCAAAATATCGTTCATAATTCCAGCTAGTGCCTATTAATGCCACAAATTTAAAAAAAATTTAAATAAATCTGGGGCTATATTTAACTAACTCTTATTCACTTTTTTCTTCACCCAAGTCAACCCTTGGGTTTTCAATTACTTGTTTCATAATTTTAATGATTAATTCGTCACGGGGGTCAGTTGGCTTGAAGTCTGTTTCGTTTTCAAAAACCTTTTCCAGAACTTCAAAGTCATAGTCGCCAATTTTAATTGTTACTGATTTCATTATTTATTTTATTATATTCTTGATCTACTTTTTGTCTATAATATTTAGTCATTTCTTCATCTAGCTTTTGTTCGTATCCCCTTTGGAACGAAATAAAGCCAAATGTAAACCACATACTAAATACTAATATACTTGTTATTATATCTACCTTACCTACAAACAATGCAAACAATAAAAACAAACTTAATATTATCATTATATTTTTATGTATTAAATACTGTATTATATTTAGCATAATCTTTTTTAAAATTTAAATAAATTCGGGGGAAAGAGAGAGAGTTGAGAGAGAGAAAGGGGGCGTAGGTCATAATTGGCTATTTTTCTAAAGTTTTTAATAATATTTAAAATAAATTTATTTATATTTGCTTATTCTGTTTATTATATATCTATATATACTTCAGAAGAATTATAGGTGAATTACAACTTATGTTTATTATTCGCCAATTACAAAGAAACTATGCATAAATACGGGAGTAAAGTCTCCAACGTAAGCATTTACCACATTGAACTCCATATATTCATGTGCTTCTTCATTATCCATTCCATCACGTTCCTTCAAAACTTCCATGCATTTATCGTAAGAATAAATCACGCAACCATTTGAATCATACCCAACAATCGCATCATCAAACCCATCAGCGATCATCGCTTCTGGATTAACCTCTGAGATGGTATCTCTCAAAGTAGCCTCATTGCTCTCAGAATGCTCTGTAACGGTAGCTTCATTTACGTCAGACAAAACCTTGCCCAACTCATCTTGGTATGCTTTAGAAGTCCAACCATCGTTGTAAGGACTATTTGCTTCGATTCGCAACTTCATAATTTTAGCTTCTTTTGATTCGCCTTTCTGCATCACGAAATAATCCTATCATGCCTCATTTGCTGAGTCAACATCTTTTTCAGATTTTTTTTCAATTTTTTCCAACGCATATTCCATGCTGCTCCACTCGTATTTAAAACTTTTTTCCCATTCTTGTTGCGCTTCTTCATCATTGTCGGCCCAAAAATAAATATTACTCCAATCTTTTGAGCCTTTTATTCTATATTTTGCGGCGTATTGTTGTTTAGACATGATGTATTACAATGTAATGAACAAGTGAAATGATTAAACCTACGGTGAAAACAAGCCCTAAAAGCACCAAAATTAATAGCAAATTATCATTAAATTTTTTTAAAACTTTTTCGATTTGAAGTTTTCGTTTTTCGTCCATGTATTTAAATTAAATCGTAATTACTCACGCCTTCAAGTATATGCCCCAATAATTCGTTCAAGGTTTCAATTTGTTCTTCTGTATATTCGCTTCTTGTGCCGTGATACATTTCGTGCAAGTATTTTAAATCATCTCCCTTAAAGTTAAGTGTTACTTCTTTTTCTGAAATAAATGTGCCTCCTAAATCGGCATCTTGTCTTGTATGTGATTCTACTAATTCCATATTAAATATCTCCTGCTGCAACTGTTACTGAATTTTCCTTTGCTTTTGCTAAAATATAATCGAGCGACTCTTGCACTTGTTGTCTACCCCAACGGGTTGTAATTACCGTTTGTCCTGCTGCTCTTTCGATTGAAACAACCGTGTCAAGATTAAATAATATTTCTTGATTAGTGTTCTGGTCTGTCAGTTGTATTAAATGCGCCATTTTCTATATCATCTTGGTCAGTAGTTGCTACTGCTCTAAAGTTATCATACTGTTTTGCTGGTTTTTTCCAGTCGATTTCATCAAAATTTTTTTTAAATTTTGACGAGAAACAATTTCTTGGTTTATCTCCTTTTCCCATAATTATTTTTTCGATTCAGCAATAGCTTTTTGCTCCCATTTTTTTTGCAATTTGTTTAAATCATTTATCAATTTAACTTCCATTTTGAGTGTGTAAGTATCTTTCCGACTTGCTATGCTGTTAATCAGACGATCAAATTCTACTTTAGCAAACGGCATATTTTCTTGTAATTCGTTTAATCTGTTTGATGCTTTACCGTAGTTCATTCGTTATCTTTAATAAATTTCGCTATATCTAATTCCTCTTGAAAACTTATGGGGTCATCGGATGGTTCGTAGTCAGGGTCTAAAAACGGATGCGCTTTAAACTCATTTGAGGTAATCTCCACGCGAGATTGTTTTTTCCTCCAAGGACGTTTAGCATCTTTACACCTCCTGCAATTAAATTTAATAATCGGGCCATCAAAATCAGAATCTACTTTTACTATATCGACTTCTTCTGTCATATAGTTTGGCAACTCGCGTTTAGAATCTTCATGCTGAAAGCAATCCTCGCAAAATACCCATGTAATTATATCACGGGAATTTCCATTTTGAAATTTTAAATAATTTTCAATCATAATATTTTAGTAATCGTGAACATCGTCCCAATTATTCACAACATCAAATAAAATTGATGCCGCTTCGCTATATTTTGCTGCTTGAGCTTTGTAATATTCCTTGTCTTGCTTGGACATTTTTTTAGAAACTCGCTTCTTCGACTTCTCTGCAAGTGAATTTGCATAGTGTCGAGCCGCCCATTGTGCTAGTTGGATTCCTTCGTATGTGGTCATTTCTCTAAAACTTTGCTCCAGTAGCGAGAATTTTTGCGATTTTGGTTCTTGTCCCAATAAATACAACGTGCCATGTAAGGTGCAATCTCACGATCTGCACTACGTTGTAGCCAATCTGCCTCAATATCATTGTATAGCTTGGCGTTTTTGCTTTGGTTTAACCCATAAACTTGGAATAAGTGAGTATCCATACAAACAACTTGAGCTTCAAGTGGGAACATCATTTCGATTGCAAACGAGGTTTTCGCTTTACCCAACCCAAGAATGCTTTTGGCAAGCCGATCACGCCACTCAGTCCATCCTTCATTAGTATTACGAGCGAGGTAGTCACTAGGATTGCCCCAAAAAGCATCAGAAAACTTGCCGATATAATTAGTTCGATTATTCTGCATACCAACCCTTGTGTCTTTGATGCGTCTGAATAGATCGTCCGAATCATAATTCCAGAGTCGCATTTGCGGTTCGTCCTCGTATTGCCATTTACTGAATTGTTTGATTGCATTATATCCTTTACAGTTGTTTTTCCAACTTGTATGGACTGACATAAACGCAAACAAATATCTGCGAAATATCGCGCTTTGCGATTGTGGCTTTAATTCGCCCCAATAATCATTATATGCGGCAATATCGCTTTCTTTAATTGAATCAAAGAACCTCTCAACTTTTTCTGTCTGTATCATTTTTAGCAACAATTTGATTTAAAACTTTCAACAAGGTAACACTCTCTGTTCCGAGAGGCGCGATCTCGTCGTGAAGTAACTCTAGCATGGCAATATCATGCTCGTCAACAATTATTTCAATTTTTTTCATATTTTCGGATAAAAACGAAATTCTACATCTGAGAAGTTTGAGAATCCACTTTCAGCTTCATCTTCTTTGCGAACATTAGCAATAATTAATAATGAATCAGCTTCAATCGTAACGCTATTTATTGTGACAATAAATTTTTTCTTGTCATTTATTGTTAGCCTATGCTCATGCAAGCTAGAAAAATGCAACTGAACATCATCAGCGGATAACTTTGGACGCAATATTTCTTTCTTGCTACTCTCTAGTATCTTTATCTTGCCGATCATTTTTTTTACTTCGATTATATGAACCTTTGCCTTTTTTGGGTAGGTGAACTCTTTCCCCTATATTCCAAGGAACGTGCTTGCGTATCTTTTTCTTTTTCATAACTCATAACTCTTGTGTTATCTCTGGTTGGGATAATGTATCTTTCTAGGTGTAAAATTTTAATATAATTTTTAATAATATTTGCAATGTTAGTTTTTCGCATTGTTTAAAAGTAACTTTGAAAGTCACTTATTCTTCTTTTATATTTGTGTAGCTTTGTGCTTTAACAATACGATATTCGTGGAATTGCTTGAATTTATCAACGTATTTTTGTGCATCGTTCCGATCTTCAAATGAAGCGTCAGGCTCAGTTCCATTTATATCCATGACATAATAACGGTAATTAATATAATCGTGATGTTTATATTTGATTTGAGTGCAACCAGTAGTAAATAGAATCGCGGCTAATAAATATTTCATACTTCTTTTTGTTCTTGTATGGGCCAAATACCATCAAAATCCATTGTGCCTAATTCTTCATATCCTTTGCGTGTTTCACGCAAAAATGTAACGAGTCCAGAAACACCTTGAAAACAGTCAAAATCTTTTATTGCGACTTCTGCTTTACCTTGATCGCACTTGATTCGTGCGTGAGTAGTGCCTTTTGGCCTTGAGAGCAAGTTCAAACTCATATATGTATGCTATCAAGCAGCATTTAAGCTGTCAACTATTTTTCTTTTTTTTGTGAAAGTTTTTTTGGAAGTTCAAGATTATCTATTCTTTTATTTACCTCGTAGACGCATTTAGATAACTTTGCTGCAAAATGGTGCAATTCATTTGCTGCATCACTTAATGTTATCAATTCAGAGTAAACAGAATCTAACTCGCTTGTTAACTTATCTTTGTTCATGATTATATAATATACACAAAAAAATTATGTATTTATTCCATAAACATGATTATATGCTGTATAAACCGCATCCTGTTTGTCATTTTTTTCTAAATTATTTAAAATTTCTTTCGGTTCTTCTTTTTTTGGCTGCGATTTTTGCTTAACTACTTTTTTGGGGTTTTTA
>VMHT01179660.1_pt1 | contig 18954 bp, 17 predicted proteins | sample 4693611 | NCBI WGS metagenome assembly VMHT01 (sample SAMN12280063, study PRJNA550983) | marine metagenome | isolation source: seawater sampled from same location over 5 years 0.02-0.2 micron viral filtrate | place: USA: collected off the coast of southern California halfway between the port... ...
ATGCTGCTTCTTCTATAACGGTAACTTCTTCGCTAATACGCCAAGAGTTACGCCATTCTCTAGTTGCAGGAAGTTGATTCTTCCTACAGATAACCATCTTAGGACGATTACCTTCATCCCAATTCTTCCAGACATGCTCTGGCACATCCTTCTGAACTAGGTATTCTATTGCCTGTTCTTCAGTCATAGCTTCCATTGGTTCTGTATTATGTAACAAATACCCACGAGTATGTTTTTTGAAGTCAGGTTGTGCTTCATCTTTCTTTAGTTCCCAATACACCCACACTGGCGGTAGGATACCACCTTGCAATGCACAAGCCATCCAGTTTGGGTCAGGCACAAGTATCTTTGCACATTCGTCTATGCTGTCCTCATATACTACACGGTAGTCTGATTGCACTCCGTCTAGGTTTTCTTTAGCCCAACATAGCCTGTCAAATAAATGTGTGCCTTTGAATTGTGGTGTTGTTGTCATTATGCTAAGTCTCCAAATACTTGGTTATGTCCTAGTGCTGAATCATTTAATGTAGCAGCACCTGCTTCACTAGCTAAAGTAATAAAACTAGAAGCGGTTATTGCATACATAAGAATAACTTGTCTATTGTCAGCATTATTAGTTGAATTATTATCATGCTTTCCTAAAGCACTACCAGACCAGTTGACGCTTGACATGCTGTTTGTAAAACTAAAAGTATAATTACCTGTGCCACCATCTACTACTGAACTATAATTAAAGGAATCACCTACTCCTACTAAGTCAGCCCCTGCTGTTACACTAGTGCCATCATACCTAACCCAAGCCTTCGCACTACCATTAACAACGAAATCAGTAGTGACAGACCCAGCAGTTGAATGGGTCAATGTATCTGCTATAATTGTTCCAGCCATTATGCTAAGTCTCCGTTAATTCCTATCATACTAAGAACACTGTCATAAAGTTGGCCATGACCTGAAGCATTAGAACCTAACCCAAACTTTGTTCTTAAAGAAGCAGAGGCTGGTAGATTTTGGGCATCTGCTGTCATTTTACCAGTATAACCTCTTGAGGCATCTGAATTTCCAGATGCGCTTCCTGTTACCATATAACTTGTATTGTTAAAAGAATTACTGAAATTAACTGTATAATCTCCTGTTCCGTGGTCTGTCATACTAGTTTCATTAAGAGAATCTCTTACAGATAGTGTTCCTGTACCATTAAAATTAACCCAAGATTTAGTTAACCCCTGTTGCAAAGATTGTGTAGCATCACCACCTTCACTTGTTATTGTAATGTCACCAGCAGAGGTCTTGCCTGTGAGATTGTCTACTTTTATCTCACTCATGCTAAATCTCCAAATGCCACATAACTAAAAGAAGCATCTTTATAGCCTCCATCATATATTCGTATATCATCTGCTGTAGATGTTGTAGCTTGAAATCTAGTAGAAACTAAATCATTCACAGAAAAACCAGCATTGTTACCAACAGATGCAAAGGCAGTATTGTTAAACCCATTTGTCATATTTATAATTGCATATCCTGTTTGCGTATCTGTAGTAGAACTTACATTAAAACTATCTACATCTGGAAGCCATGTGGGAGTAGAACCAGACAATGTTTTATTAGAGGAAAATACTTTTGCCGCACTTTGCTTAGTCAACGTAACTGCACCACCAGCAGATGTTTGTACTGTTGTTACTTTTAATGTACTCATATTATCACCAACGTACCGCCATCTTCTACTTGAAGAGTGACACTAGAGTTAACTGTAATAGGACCAGTGGCACTAGCATTTTCTGCACCACCTACTGTTACATTCGTACCTACTGTTTTATCATTGACACGAAACATACCACCACCTATGAAGTCAGACTTGTTAGCAGTAGGTGGTGTTACACTTGCAATGCTAAGTCCTAGAAAGTTTACAAAAATGTTACCAGTACCAGTAGAAGGTGCTGTGCTAAAAGAAAGAGTAGTGCCTGATACACTATATTTATTTGTGTCTTGAATAACACCATCTACAGAAACAAGTATATCTTCATCTGCACCTACTGTGCGAGATAAAGTAAAAGATGTAGTAGAATTATTACCATTAAATCTTTCTACAACAGGTACGTCTGTAAAATTTGCTGTGGGTGTTCCACCAATGTAAGGCATATTATATATCCTTATGTAATGTCAAGATGACTAAGAACGACATCAGCAGATGAAGCTGTGTCGGATGTTACTTTAATAGTATCACCCGGCTCAAGCACAACCTTCTGGTCGCCACCAATTACTACTAATGCTCCACCTACAGGAATAGGTGCATCTTTTACAAGAAACACTTTATCCTCTGAACCACTAGTTCTATTTGAAGCATCTAGCTCAACATCAACAAGTATCTGTGATGTTACTCTATTTGCAACACTTAAACCAATTATAGTAGATTCAGTAGATGAGCCACAAGTAAAAATGGTAGCTGTGCCAGTGCCTATTTCTTTATCTGTTTCTGATAAGAAAGCATTTGCCATTGTTTATACTCCTAACTGTGTATAATTATATCATACTTTGACTGTTTTGTCAAGCAATATTTAACCTAATGCTATAGCAAAAGCCAAAGCCGCAGGGTCTGATTCAGTAACTGTATAGGTTACTCGTTTATTTGTAGCATCAAAAGCTACACTAGCTGAACCACCAGCAGCAAACTGTAAGCCTGTACTGTTAGTTGATGTAAACTGTGTAGCATTACTATCGTTTTCAATGGGTAGTGATGTTGATGAACTTGTAATAAAACCACTATCGTTGTTAAAAATACTAATGGGTATCTCACTAGCTTGTTTTCTTTTCTGAACACTACCATCTAAAACAACAAACTCATCTGAGTTAGTTATAGTTTGTGTCATGTCCGTTAGTTCAGATAAATCTACGTTAACAGTAAAAGTTCCAGAGGATGTTATTGTACTACCAGAGATGTCAATTAAATTACCAGCAGATAAAGCAACACTGGTTACTGTTCCTGACGTAGTTGTAAAACCACTGTCATTATTAAAGTTTGACAGTTTAATTTCACTAGCCGCTTTACGCGATTCAGTTGTACCATCTTGTAAGATAAACTCTGTAGTTCCAGAAATATCTCCTGTCATATCAGTAAGTTCAGAAAAATCTAATGCTAATGTAACACCACCTGAAGAACCACCGCCTGATAGTCCTGTTCCTGCTGTAACACCTGTAATGTCACCTGTATTAGTTGTAAAGCCACTATCGTTGTTAAATATACTTAATGGTATTTCACTTGCGGCTTTTCTCCTTTGCGCTCCATCATCAAGAACAACAAACTCATCTCCTGTCACAATTGTCTGAGTCATATCAGTCAACTCAGATAAATCTACATTAACTGTAAATGTACCTGAAGAAGTTATAGTGCTTCCAGAAATATCTATTAAATTACCAGCAGTTAATGCTACACTAGTAACTGTACCTGATGTAGTTGTAAAACCACTGTCGTTGTCAAAAATACTAAGTGGTATTTCATTTGCTGCTTTACGTCTATCAGCACCATTATCTAAAACGATAAACTCATCTGTACCTACTATTGTTTGTGTCATATCTGTAAGTTCAGATAAATCTACAGATAACGTATGGGCTATAGTTTCACCTGATGTAGCACCAGTAGATGCCAAACCTGTACCAGCAGTTATAGTTGCTACATAGTTACCAGTAGTTTTAGTTCCTAATTCAACAGCATTATTTGCTATACCAGCCGCGGCAATAGGAGGTCCTTCACCTGTTGAGCCATCGTGACTATGACCTGAACTTGCATTAAACGCGGCAACAATAGCATCAAACTCTCCATCTAAGTCCGAAGCATTAATTGTATTTCCATCAGCAATGTTATTGCCTGTATCATTACGAACATAACCAGTACCCATTTTTATCTCCTATCGTTTACTGCATATTCTAGTGTTGCTGAATCTATTGAAAACACTGCATCTGTTCCTGAACCTGTTGTTTCGTAAAGTAAAGATACAGTAAATCCTGAACCTACTGTTTGAACTTCGTATATTGCTTTCTGCTTGTTACCAAATAAAGATGTTCCAAAAACACCTTCACCATAAGTTACAGAAGCCGCAGAATCTGTAGTCAAAGTAGAATCGGGTTGAACACTATCAGGCTGGTCAAAATCAAACTTTAAAGAATACTCTAAATCAAACGAACCATTAACATCTAAATATGTAGTTCCTTTATATATTGTCTTTCTTACCTCTGGGTCTTGTAACGGTATAAAAGGTGTAGCAAAAGTAGCATTTATATGCCCACCATCTTGTGTATTACCTTGTTCCATTTGATATACAAAACCTGTAGCATTACCAAATAAAACTACTTCTGAAGCACCTGTTGTACCAAAGTCATATTCACTAAATGCTACATGAGCATTAAAACCTCTAAGGTCATTCCATTTAATACCATCTTCTAACTGTGTACCTGCAATACCTTTTGCTGCATTATCTTGTGTAGATGTATTAAATCCAAATATTCTATACTGACTTTTTTCTCTTATTACAATACTAGAGAAACCGTTTGGACTAGAAGATGTTAAATCTAACATTTCTGTCTGTATTGGTTTTGATATAACAGCTAATCCAAAGTCACCAATTTTATCTGTAGCACTAAATACTCTTAATCCATCAGGTCCTAAGAATATAATATCACCACCTATTTCTTGTATTGTGTCTTCAGACACACATCCCAAATTTCTTGACACAGGCTGTAATGTAAAATCTAATACACTACTACCTTGTAAAACACTTATAGTACTTCTAGTAAAAATAATTAACTGTTCACGGAAAACAACTAAACCTGTTATAGTATCCCCAATGTTAAAAACACCGCCACCCTTTGCTACAGTAAAATCAGTTTCATCTTGTGGTGCAGAATAAACTAGCTTAGTGCCATTACCTAAAAAGATATGTCCTTTAAAATTTACAACATGGCTTGCACCAGATGTATCAGTAGGTAGTGAACTTAATTGTGCAAATGCACTTCCTGTAAATCTAAATGGTTTTCCTGTGCCATCTACTATAAATAGTTTTTCTGTGCCATCAAAGTTATATTTTAAAAAACGTACTTTTCCTGAACCACCTATTACAACTCCTGCGCTACCATATGTTGAATTATTAGTTACAGATGTCCACGAACTTGTAGATGCTTGACCATCACATAAAAATAAATCATCACCCCTAAATGCAAGAAAGTTAGAACCAAACTTTAACACACCTCTAATTAAACCAGAATTAGGAACTACAGGTATATTAGTAGAAGTGCCACCTAACTTTACATATCCTTCTACTCTACGGTATCCACCAAACACAGAAGGTTCAAAGTTACGTAATATACGAGCAGAACCGGGGGCTTTAATACCATGTTGATAGGGTGATAAATTTGTAATTAAACCACCTGCATACTCTAGTGAATATGTTTGCCATCTATCAGCCATTAATAAAATGCTCCACCAGCACTTGCTCTTGCATCTCCTAAACTTGTTGTTCCTGAAGAACGCATAATCATACCTGAACGTACATAGTGATAACGATTAATTAACATAGAACGCATGTTCTTAATGCCTTCTTCAAATCGTTCTTTCATTACTACTGAATCTTGAGTGTTGCCTCTAAACAAATATGCATAATGCATAGCACCATCTACAATAATGTGTTTAAATCTTTCTGGTATTATTGGCACATCATCATGTAATGATAAGTCAACAGGAATACGATAATACTCATACACAACAGTATAGGCTTTATCAGGTGCAGGTGTTACTATGTACTCTAATGAAGGTGCGTGTATTACAGATAAAGGTATTCCACGTAGTGCAGAATCAGATGAATACTCTTGCTCTACAAATTTATTAAGATATTCCTCATATGCAAGAGGTGCTAATTTTTCTGTGCTATTTCCTAGTGTAGAACTTTCTTTTATTCTAAAGCTACCAAAATCCATTACTTTTAAATCATGTGGAAAAGCATATCGGCTAACTCCTACACTTAGTGTGTCTTCTTGCTCAACATGATTATAAGGCCAATTATATTCAGCTTGGTTCATGTATCTAATAGAAGCATTAACTGCATCTTTCGCATGAGCATAAAAACCTTTAGAAGTTGCAAAGTTAGTTGTTGTTAGTTCAACTTCATTTAGTCTTCTATTAATTTCATTAACAAGTTCTAAAAAATCATATGCCATTATTTCTCTCTTATAACAAGTTTAACGGTACGTTCTGCTACACTAGATGTGCTATCTGTAACCTGACAGGTAAAAATATATTCTCTGTTTAATACACCACCTGCTATATTTATTGTAGCAACAGTAGTAGTATTAGTTTGAGATACATTCTGTATACTATCTGTTACTGCACTGCTTGATGCTGTAGTTAAAGTTTGTCCTGCAGCTAAAGTTGTTTTAGTGCGTTCAGGTGTTTCAACAGACCACACAACAGATGATATTGTGTTTGTGCCTAAAAACCTAGACCAATCTACACTGTAATCTAATGTTTCATCTGGGTCTTTAACAGGCCAACGAAATGACATCTATATCTCCTATGCGGCTTTTGAGACTCTTGCTCTTCTTTCTGCTGATGTAGAAAATCTCTCTACATAAATCTTTCTTAATTCTGTAGGAACATACACAGTTCTTTCTGAAGATGTTTGTGTAAATCCCTCTACATAAACTGTTCTAAATCTATCGTATAATTCTTTGACAGCCTCAAAGTCAAACTGTACACCTGTTGCAGATGTTGTGCCTATAACTCCTGTTGCTGATACAGTATCTGTTACTTCAGTTATATCAGGGGCTATGCTTGCAACAGTAAACGAACTTAGTATTGTAGTTAGTGTTGGTGAGTCAACTGCAATACCTACAGAAGCTATTGCTCCTTGTGCTTCAACAGTATCTAACCCTGCACTTGTTTTAACTTGTGTTAAAGTATTTATCGCACCTGATGCTGTAACTGCTTGCAGTCTTTCTAATACTTTAACTTGATTTAACGAACTAACAACAATAGAAGCTGTAGCACTTTCCGTAGCTTCTGATGTTTGTGGCTCTACTGTTCCTATAGCACCTGTTGCTGTAACAGCTTGCATAACTTCTGTTATGTTAAGTGTTAGCCCAGCGATAGCACCTGTTGCTGTAGCAGCACTGCTTATAGTAACTTCTGAACCTATTCCAACAGAGTCTATTGTGCCTGTAGCTGTAACTGCTGTTAGTTCAGGAGAGTTTAAGTCTGTTCCAGTGGCAGTTATTGCAAAAGAACCTGTAGCACTAACTCCTGTTAAATCAACAGTAGCACTATTAGATATTGCTTGAGTAGCTGTACTTATAACTGTAGATGCGCTAACACCTGTTACAGTATTTGTAGATACATCTACTTGCAGACTTGGAGTATTAGTAGAACCTGAAACACCTGACGTTGGAGCGTCTATATTACCTATACTTACAGAAGCAAGACTAAATGATGCAGATACACTGCCTACATCTTCTTGTATAGCTGTATTTGTAGATGTTGATATAGCAGTAGAAGCAGATACACTACCTACGTCTTCCTGTATATTAACAGCCACAGATGTGATAGCAAATGTAGCTGTAGCCCCACTGGAAGGGTCTTCCTGTATATCTACATTAGTTGTGGTAGCTATTGCAAAAGATGCAGTAACTGGTGTTGCAGATATTGTTGGTGCTACTGTGACATTTACACTTGCAATAGCTAAAGATGCAGTAACTGCTGTTGCTGAAACTTTTACTTGAGGTTCAACAGAAGCAACCGTACCTGTAGCTGTGACACCCAGATTTATATCAACAATAAACTGACCATATTTTGCTGTACCGTATACACCAGTACCGAACTTGGCTTGGTTTAAGGTAACAGACATGGTTATTTATCCTAAGATATTCTTATTATAGATGTGCTTTCACCAGCGGCAGGAAAGTCAATTGTTAAATCACCAGCAACAGCACTAACAGTACCACCAAAGCTAATTGTACAAACTGCTTTATTAGACGCAGAAGAATTATATATCAACGCACCAATAGCAGAGCAAGTTACATTACTAAAAACTTCATCTGTAAAACTTACGTGTGCGGTATCATTTGTTAGAGCAATAGATGCTCCATCAAGATTTTGACCACCTGCACTATAGTTTGTGCCAGATGCTTCATCGTTACCGCCACCACCTGTTACGTCTGAATAGTTTGTAGTTGCTTTGTTATAATCATCATTAGTTCCATTAATTAAAGCAATTTTTAAGGTGTGTGTATCCATGTCGTGAATACCACCTAACAGTTCTTGCTTAAAACTATTACACATCGCAGTAGTAACAGCCATTTCAATCTCCTATATAAAAAGGTTAAAGGGGCAAGTTGCCCTGCCCCCTAGTTAAGTTAAGCAAGTGCGTCACGGTCTACTTCTTGAGCAGTCATGTCACTACCTTGGTCAGTACAATCCATCAACACTGCCCAGACTCTGATTTTACCAGTAGTCAAAGCTGTGCTTGATTGTGTAGCTAGAGTAACATCAATGTTGTCATCTGCCACACACATAATGGGTTGATAAGCGGCAGGGTTCTGTGAAACAGTACCTGCGGCTGTACCAGATGCGTTATTGTAACCGTCTACAAAACAGTCAGCATCAACACCTGTACCTACATCGATTGTGGATGTTCCTGCTGAAGTAGCAGTAACAGTCTCAACACCTACGTTCAAAATCATTGTGCCTTTTTTGACAGCAATAACTGGAATTACATCAGCGGCAGCAAGGGCAGTACCTTTATCTGAAAGTGCTGTAGCAAAATCTAATTCCGTTTGAACAAAGTAAGGATTGCGACCACGTTGCGAATTGCCACGTGCTGCTTGGAGAGTATTATCACCTAAAGCCATTTTTCAATCCCCCCTATGCCAAGTGATATTTGGCGTTAACAAGAGCTTCAGGACGAAGTATCTTGCGACCATATAGATGCATACCACGAACAATGTCAGCAAAGCTGTCAGGGTCACGATATGTTTCGGTCTTGTTAATCTGCTCTGCGGTAGCAACAGCAGAATCATGTCCTGCAACAATCATACCGTAGTTGGTAGTAGAGTTCGTACCAGTAAAGGACGGACCTGTTCCAACAGAAGGAAGATTATTAGAGGTGTACACAGTAAAGCCATGAATCTGTGTACTAACCTGACCGTTCTGAAGACCAGAACCACCAAAGTCAGCATTGAATAAACGAGAATCTTCGTCTTTCAATAGTTCCATGAACACTGGGTCAACAACCAACCAACGCCCAGTAGAATCAACATTTTGCTGGTCTAGCAAACGTGACATACGAGCGATAACTGTCAATGGGAATGTATCCCCAGAGGCAGGTGTTGAATCAGTAGCACCACCAGTACGAGGCTGAAGTGCAAGTGCAGCTCCACCAGAACCACCAAAGTCATTTTCATCAAGTTTCATTGATGCTAATAACTCATCTGAACCAGCAGTTGACACAGCTACAGAACCGTTAGTGGTTGTGTTTACTGTATCTGGTGTACCATGAATAGCAGACTGTTTAAAGCCAGTTAAGTAACCAAGTACATCTTGGTCAAACTGGTCAGCCAAACGGTATGCCGCACGGTCAGATGCTAGTTGTTGGAAGTTCACATGTGAATGTGCTTCTTCAATATCATCAACCTTAAATGCAAAGTAGTTAGCTTTGTCAATTGTTAGGCTAAAGTCTTCATCGTCAAGGTCTTGTGGTGTAATAGTTGTGCCACGTGCGTAAGCCTTAACTGTAATTTCGGGTTCTTTGATAATCTTAACGGAATCACCCATGTTAGCAATCTCACCAAAGTAATCAGAATTGGTGATAGCTTCACAAACAGCAGACTTGCGGAAAGCAAGTTGCACCTGTTTGCTATAAATAACAGGACTGAAATTGCCGTTAGGAAGATTACCGTACCCGGCAGCGGAAGTAAATGCCATGATATTCTCCTATGTTATAAGCATTATTTACAGATACAAACTTACAAGACTATAGAGGCTAATATTTTCAGGTGTGACTGTACGGGTCAGGCTAAATCTACTAGGTAATCCGAAGACATTGTTCGTTTGCGAATAGTGTGTGTACACAAATAGCTAGTCCGTGTACACGTGTTGACTATAGTTATACTGATAAAGTATTACTTGTCAACTGTTTTTTATCTAGCAGAACCAGATAAATCGTATATGAATTTGCCAGAACGAATAGCTTCCATGATTTCGTCTGACTGTTTCTCATATTCTTGTGGTGACATCTTTTGGACATCAGATTCTTTTATGTGGGAAGAAGCGTCACTATCCTGTGGTTTAGTTCTTGCATTCTTCGTACTAACAGCTTCGGCAGCACTTTTAGCATTCTTGCTTGGTTTTGCCTTGCTAATATTTTTATCTGCCTTGTATAAGTCAATTGCTCGTGAGGCAGATTTTGCATCATTGTCATTGTCATATAGAGCGTCTTGAATCCATTTAGGTTGTTCTTCAGCCCACTCGTGAAATTCATCACTGTCTCTAATCTCACCAAAGTCAGGATGTAATCTCATTAGTTCTACCTCTGCTTTTTCTTTTGTAGCAGAAGTTTGCATCTCATCAATTGCTTTCATTCTTTCTTCTAAATCACTAGATTGTTCTCTAGCTTTCTTCATAGCAATTGTTTCTACTATTGCAGCTACATCAGGGTACTGAGATGCCCACGCTTCAATGTCTTCATCAGACTTGGGTAACTGCATCTCTTTTTTAGTAGCTTCAGATAACTGTCGTTTTATATTTTCCAGTTCTGTTTTAAATTCTTCAGCTTGTTTTTGCTGATGCCTACGTAAATCAGAATATCTTTTCTTGAAAGTTTTTTCTTCTGCGTTGGTAGGTTCTGCTTCTTCAGGTTCAGCAGTTTCTGCTTCACCCTTTTGTTCTTTCATTAATTGCTCTAACTCTTCTTCATCACGCTTAATGCGTTCTTCTTGTGAATAAGGTTTAGATACAAATGCTGTTTTCTTTTGAGGCTGCATTTCTTCAGCCATTATTGTGTCAGACATATAATGTCTCCTATGCTGGGGCTAACCGTAGCCACGTTGGGGTGGGGAGTTAGGTAGCCAGTTAATGTGGATTAATTTTTAGAGGCTAATCCACCTTGCCTCATCTTCTTAGGCTTTGGTTTAGGCTTTGATGCTAAACCGCCTTCTTGATAACGTCCACCAAATCTATCTGTTGATGCTTCTGAAGGTTTACCTCTAGTTCTATTTTCTATAGTATCTTTTGTTTTAGGTTTAGAAGATGCTTTTTCAGTTTGTGTAAATGTTACTTTAGGTTTTCTTTTATCTTTATCTGGCTTTGTACTTGCAGGTTTTGATACTGGTGTAGGTCTATCACTACCAAAAGTTTTCTTTGTAGAACGATTAGCCTCAAAAGGATTTATAATTTTACCAGAAGCATCTACATTACCTTTATCAACTTGTGTTTTTATTTCTTTAACAACATCATCTATATATTTTCTTTCATCATCGTCTTTAGCATTATCTCGTATTTTGTTATATTTAGTGTCTATAGAATTAACTGCTATACGTTTTACTAAGTCTCTACCAAACTCTGTTTCTTGCGCTCTTGCTTTATCAATAATGTCTTGTCCTAATTTATCGTAGGTAAATGCATCTTTTATAGTATTTATAAAACCTTTATTAATTATCTTACCAGTTTCAGGGTCAAATAAATTTCCTTCACCGTCTGATACATATCCTCTAACTGAAATTTCTCCGGGCTTTAATCCCCCAAAAATATCTGCAAAAACTCTATCAACAGGTGTATATCCTAAACTTTTTGCTAAATCTATACGTGCTTGGTCTTCTCTTATTTTGCGTTGATTTTCAAATGGGTCATCATCATCATCATCATCTTTACGTACTTGCGCTTGACCTGCAACAGGTGTTACAGATGTTGCTTGCGTTTCAGGTGCAGTATATTCACTAGCCAACACAAAACCATCTGGTATTGATGTTACACCGGGGATAAAGCTAATTGTTCTTTTTTCACCCGTAGTTGGATTAATTATATCTACAAGTCTTGCAGCTAATTCAGGAGTTGACATTACATCTTTGTATGTAAGTTCACTATAGTCTGGAGCAATAGGTGGTGCTTGTTGTGTAGGTGGTGTATATGTTGGTGCTACTGGAACAGGAGCAGGTGTAGGTGTAGGTGGTATAGGCATCGTTGTTGCTGGTGGTGGTGCTTGTACAAATGAAGTAGCAGGTACTTGTGAAGGAACAGTGCTTACACCAGCAACTCCACCTGTGTTCATTTCTACTGGGTCATCGTCCATGTCAAGGTCAGACAGTTCAAATGGTAAATTATCTGGCATAACAGCTTCCTCACTATTACCCATCTGCCCCATGTCATCCATTGTCTGCAAACCCATCTTAGCTTGCTGTCTCATCTGCATTAGCTTTTCAAGACCAATGTATCGCACTACGTCAGCAGGAAATACAAACTCACCCTCACTTAACTGTGCAGGTATGTCATCTCTTACTTCTTCTTGTGTTGAACCGGGTGGAACATCATTACCAGATATGGGGTCTATTGTATTACCCTCATCCATAAGACCACCATCTTCAAACATGCTCATTTGTTCTTTCATCGGTACTGCTCCACCTTTTTTCAGTGCAAGTCCACCACTTGCAAATGCTGTAATTTTACGATACACAGGATGAGTTTTACCTCTTAAATTAATTTTACCAACCTCATCTTGTAAGTCAATTTCGCCTTTAACTGTAGGACGCAAACGTGGTTCTGAAGAATTTTTAGGATATGTTTTTAATTCTGCGCCCTTTAAAAATTCTGTTTCTAATGTATAATAATGTTTATCCTTCTGAGTAACAGATACAAGAGTGTTTATATCTGAAAATTCTTGACTCTCTACATTATTCCAACTCCAACCAGCTTTATTTCCTTTTGTAGTAGGTTTAACGAGATTAACAAGAATATCTGATTTACCTTTTCCTGTAGTGCCTACCTCTGGTACATCAAGGTCGCTAACATTAAAAGATGCCATAGGTCTACCACCTTTAACCCCCATACTTGGCACAATTTTAATATTAGCATTTCCAACTTTTTTGCCTGTAAGAATTTCTTTTGTTATAGGATTAACATACTGACCGCCCGGTTTATAATCAAAACCTTTTTCTGTTAAATTTGATTGATTAATAGGCATTACAGGAATGGCTTCAGAGGTTTCACTAGGAAAAATATTTTTAGGGTCTAATACACCTGCTTTTTCTTCTGCCCCACGAAGATATCTAATGTCTGCTGTAATAGTATCTCTACCAGATTCTAATGCTTCAGCTAAACGATGATTACCTTCTACAATAAAAGGTTGTCCATCCTCTCTCACGTGTATCATTATAGGGTCTTCTTTATACCCTTCTTCTTTTATTGATTCTTTTAAGCGTTGTAACTTTTCTCCAGAAGCCCTAAATTTTTCTTCTCCCATACTGCCGGGTATGTCTTTTAATTCTTCTGGTTTAAATTTAACTTGATTAGCAACCCCTGTTACACCATCTGCCGTGCCTATGTTTAATGGATAGCCAGTGGTATGTCCAAGTTCTAAGGCTCTTTTCTTTTCTGCATCCGCTAATTTTTGTTTACCTTCTGCGTAAGTCTCTTCGTAAAAACTATCATATCCGGGATTATCAATTTTTAATTTTGCATCTTTGCGTAAAGTTTTTGTTGTTGTTCGTAATGCTTTACCTGCCATATCACCTACTACAGGAATTAAACCTAATGCACCTGCTGCAGTTTCTATACCAGCACCAACATAATCTTTTTCATCTAAAGCATCTGATACACGTTTGACTGCCATAGCTTCCCCAACTCCGGGAATAAACTCTGCACCAAACTTTGCTACATCTTTTAGTTTTTCTAATTCTGTTTTATCTGTAGTACGTTCTTTTGCTCTACGTTTAGCCTGTTTAACTGCTGGGTCTTGTATTGTATCCATCTGTTCAGATAAAGATAAACCACCTTCATTAAATTTTTTATCTTGATACATCTTTCTAAGAACACTGAAGTCTCTAGCTTCAGATAACTCGTCTGGCAAATCAAGTGTTTCAGGTTCTTCTTTTCTAATTTTTTTTAATTTTTTTTCTTCATCTGTATCTGGACTAATAAAATCTTTTATCCTGTCTAAAATACCACGACTTTCTTCAGGCTCTACTAGTTCTCCTGTATCTCTTATAGGTTCTTCTTGGTCTAAGTATTGTTCATCACCTGTAGCAGGAAATGCAGATTTAGTCTGCTGTCCTATTCCTTTTTCTTCTAAATCAGATGCAGGAAGTTTTTCCCCTGTTGGTTTAATAACAACTTTATCTTCAAAACCTAATACTTTTTCAATACCGGGTACACTTCTACTATGTAATGACATAACAGTAAAAGGTTTTACTATATCCTTACCATCGTCCAACTTATAAGTAAACATTGCACTCTTTTGAGCATTGTCTTGATTTACAGCATCTACACTAGTTATTAGTGGAATACCAAGGTCTGAAGCAACTAAATTATAAAACTTTGCTCTTCTTAATGCTATACCTTTTACGGGTCTTTGCTTTCCATCTTTAGGGTCGCTTGCACTTAATGCATCCAATGTTTCATTTATTGCACCTGCATAGTTTCCTGTTTTTAAATTAGCTAAATAATTTTTTGCTTTTACGTTTAAACTACCAAAGTTAAATTGCATATCTAATGCATTGTATTTCATAGACAGTGGCAACTCATCCCAATTTACACCTATTCTTTTTAATTCTTGGATATTTTTTTCGGCTACTGCTTTTGCTAATCCTCTTGGATTGTTAGGATAATCAGCAGGGTCTATTCCTAAAGTATCTACAATTCCTAATTCTCTAGTAAAAATATCCGTGGTGGTGTCACCACCTTCTTTACCTTCTACATCTCCTAGTATATTTATATAGGATTCAAGAAATTCATTATCATCCATTGACTTCATCTCTCAGCATTTTAAGTTTACGCAATACAGCTATTGCACCCTGTTGTCTATGTATTAGTACTGAATCGTCTGTTTGTTCTAAAAGTTTTTGATGTTGTTCAATAGTCAACTCTATATAACTACTGAATGCCTCCCACTGCTTCGGGTGGTTGACCAGCGTTTTGAGGTTGCTGAGTGTCTGCTTGCGGCTGTTGTCCATTTGCACTAAATCCTTGTTCGCCCGGAATAGGTACTTGTCCTGTTCCTATGTTACCACCACCAGCACCTGTTGGGTCTAACGGATTAGCTCCTGCTGGTGCGCCTTGTTCTTGTGGTTGTTCTTGTTGGAAGCCTTTCATAAGTTCTGCCTGAATAGCGGCTTCATCCATATTGTTAGTAACTTTGTCGGGGTCTAACTCCATAGACTTTGCAATCTCACGTATAATGTATTGGAACTTAGCAAATGGTGCAAGAGAAGGATTGCTTGCTACTTGTAAGAACTGCATCAATCTCTGACTACGTACTTCGTTAGCCATAAGACTTTCAGTACCTCTTGCTCTTACCTCTAAGTCGCCTTTTATTTGTGGGTCATAGTCAAACTGCATATTAAATCTAAACAGTCCTTCTCCTATAGGACGTAATAAATAATCATCTACATTCTTTATAACAGTCTTTGTACCACCAGCTGCGGCATTCATCAACATTGATATACCACTAGCAGTTCTACCTACTCCTGATACACCTGTCTGTCCATGTGCAAATGATGGGAAACCTGTGCTTTCATCTGCAAGTACACGAGCCTTATCAAACAGCATCATGTTCTCACTAGATACATTCGGAAACTTTGTACCAAAGATAGCTTGACCGGGTGCGCCACCTTGTCTTCGGAACACCTTGCCCGGATACAGCGATAAGTCTTGACCCGGCACTAGGTTTGTTTCATCTACTTCTACAATAAGATTACCAGATAATACAGCATTGTCAACAGCCATACGCATAAAGCCATTCATCAGTGTCTGTGTATCGTCCATGTTCTCAGCAATACCTACACCAAAGAATGAGTATGGGTTCAACTCATAAGGTGAGGCATGATATGGTATCTTAGACGGTTTAAATGGATTAAGAACCATGCGTAGTAACTTGCCATTACAAATCCACACGTTTGCTTGTAGCTCATCTAACTCCATTAGTTCCTTTGGTATTTCAACACCTGCTTCTTCCATAGCATCTGTATCTACCATACCCCAGTATTCTAATACGTCAAATCTTTCTACACCGTGTTCTGGTGCATAGTCAGCTAAATCGTCTTCCCAATATTCTTTAGTGTAATTTTCACCTAACTGTATTACTTCATCAATTACATTTGCTCTGAACATCGGGCGTTTTTTGAGATTCCGAAGTTGCGACCTTGACATCTTGTGTCGTTCAATAACATACTGCGCTTCATCCATATTATTGGCATCAGGGTCAGGATAGAAATTCCATACAGAAACGTGGGAAACTTGTGGCATTGTTTTGAAAACTGGGTCATACTCACCATCCTCATTCCAGTTAGGATATTCTTTGTCAACAGCAAAAGGTCCTTTCATTACACCAGTACCAAAGAGTGCCATTTCAAATGCAGAGTTACGAAGATGTTTACTTGCACCTGATTCTTCTAGCTGGTCATGTATTTTCTTTTCCATCATCTTTGCGGCTACCATAGCAGGGCTAAAGGTCACTGAGGTAGGTGTCTTACCCACACCCTCTTTAAGACCGTCTATGCCCTCTAATTTGCCCTTTAAAGCACCAAGCATATCCTGAAGAGACTTTTCTGTAGCACCTGCTGGTAGGTCTTTACCATCACCTGCAAATCCATATGGACTACTTAATGAAGTATCACCACGCAATTGTTCTGGTTCTTGTGGGTCAAAGTGTACATCTGCAACAACCCCTTCTGGTAATTCAGTAGGGTCAACAGATAGAGGAAATCTATTATTAGCAAAAAGTACATCAACAATTTGACCATAAGCCGCAAGTGTTTTTGTTTTAGTAACTTTAATAAAGACCCGTGACTTTTCAGATTCGGTAAAAGCTACGTCAGGTCCGTACAATCCACGATAGTTACGATAGGCTTTTAACCATCGTTGTTCATCTTGATATCTATAATCTTCTGCTCGTTTAAATCTATCTTTAATAAAAGGTATAATAGAAGAAACATCCACATCTTCAGCATTGCTATCATCTACATCTTCTAGTGAGATAGCATCATCTTCAATCATTACATTTTCATCTTCTGCCATTTTAATATCCTTAATATCCAAATGTTGAATCTGCTATTGGCATACCACCACCCGGTCTTCCATGTGGGTCATAGTCAAATATACTAAACCTTGGTCGTGACATTATACCATACCTCATCGCATCATACAAGTGGTCTTCTGCTTTCGTGTCAATATCCTCTGGATTTTTTTTATCCAGTGGCAATGATGGCAATTGTGAGATAATGTCCGTGCAACTACTAAAGAAAACAAGTCTAGGCTCTTCCGTAAATTCATCAACTTGTAGCCGCCTGTGGATTTCATTCTTGCCAGAAACACGGCTACCTCTGCTTCTGTCTGAAGGTCGCCACCTGCAACCCTTCTGTATCATTTGCTCTGCAAGGCTAGGACCAGTATCGCCACGCTTATGCCAAAGAGAACTATCAAGCACACCATACTTAATATTGCCATCTTCTGCCTCTAAGTCTAGTATCATGTCAGCTAAGTCAGTAGCTAACACTTTTGACACATACAGTTCCCTATACACAATAAGTTGCTCAGACGGTGCGACAGCAAACCATACAACACCACTGTAAGAGCCATACCCATAATCACATGCTCTAAACTTAACCCAATTGCTAGGAATATTAAAAGGTTCAACAACATGAATATCACGATTAAACTCTGTGAACGCTGCACCTTCTTTAATATCCCAGTCACCGTCCAAGAGTTGTCTTCTTTGTTGTTCTGGGAGCGACAAGAGCATGGCTTCGTAGTCACCAGCATCTGAGAGATAGGGGTTATCAGATAACCTAGCAGGTATAAACCGCCTTTTGAAAAGAGACTTCCCAGCTTTGCTATGCCCTGCTGGATATTTGAGAACTTCACCTGTTTCAATATCTGTCGCATCAAATGCCCTTCCATATGCTGATGGGTCAATAAACATTTTCTTAACCCAAGCGTGACCTCTTCCACCGGGGTTAGTTGTAGCCCTCATAAAGATAGGCAAGTCAGGTGCAGTAGACCTAAGACGAGAACGCATGTAATTCCATGCATAAGGTGACTGCCACTGTGTTAACTCGTCAAAGCCTATCCAGCTAAACGCTAGACCCTGATAGCGAAGAACGTCATCATCTCTATCAAGATAAGACATCCACAGTCTCGCACCAGATGGGGCAGTCCACTGCATCTTTCTTTCCGACCATTTAATGCCCGGCCATATTTTTGGGTACAACTCTTGTGACTTAAAGATAAGCTCACGAAGTTCTTCTGTTGTATGTCGTAACAGCAATCCACTAAATGCTGGATGCCCCATATAACGTAGTGGGTCTGCTAACATGGCATAAGACTTGCCACCACCTGCTGAACCACCGTAGAGTACTTCACGTTCCCCTGCAGCTAGAAAGTCAGTTTGAGGTCCTTCGTTTGGTTTAAATAACACATTAGCGTGTTCTTCTGCAAACTCTGTTTCGTATGAAACGTCCTCAATAATCTTAGGCTTTTGAACCTGTTCTTTCTTCTTCAAGGGCTTTCGCTTTGGCGATTGCCTTTTCCGCATATTCTGCCCACTTGCGGATGCTTGCAACTTGGTTCTTACGCTGTCGCTCATTCTGTAACCGTTTCCTTAATCCTACATGAGATATGGTTCTACCACTATTAGTGACTAACCAGTTTGCTACTTCACGGTAGCTGTATTGATTTACGTGTTGTCTAGCTTTTTCTAATAAATCTAACTCTGT
>VMHT01015515.1_pt1 | contig 18953 bp, 35 predicted proteins | sample 4693611 | NCBI WGS metagenome assembly VMHT01 (sample SAMN12280063, study PRJNA550983) | marine metagenome | isolation source: seawater sampled from same location over 5 years 0.02-0.2 micron viral filtrate | place: USA: collected off the coast of southern California halfway between the port... ...
TAAATCCGCCTTGTCTGTATCTTAACAGAGCCTGTGTTGTGCTGTCAACTAAATCATCATGGTCACCATATGGAAACGCTGCACACTCTTCAACAAGCTCTTGTGCAAACTCTTGATCAAGAGGCGCCCAAATTTGTCCGGCTTCAAACAATGGAGATACGGCATTGACCCTTGCAATTTTATCTTGACCTTTACTTGGTGTAAAATTCATTGCAGGAATTCCCATCTGTCTGAGCTCATACATCAAAGGCAGTCCTGATGCTTTTGCTTCAATGATGACTGTTTCAGGATTCCAATACTTATATTGCTCTAAGGCAACACGACGAAGTTCTGGAAACTCTAAACGTTCCTTATAAGAATCTAATAATATTAATTGACGAGGCGAGTCTTCATTAGGACGAAAAACTCCCCAGGTAGTAATTGCACTGTAATCAGCAGTTTCTTTTTTAAGGTACGCTGTATCATAACTTTGAATTGTATGTTCGATGTGGGGCATATGTTTAGACTCCCAATTTTTCCACCACTCCCTTTTAATGAGAGCTCCTTCTTCTGAAGTTGGGTTCTGCATGTATTGCGCGTTCCACTTTGCAACACCCGCAGATGCTTTAACAGAATTTAAATCTTCTAACTTCCAATACTCTGGCCACACCGGTTCCCCTGAAGGTAAGATCGCAGGGAACTCTACGACTTCCCATTGATCCGCGTTCTCGTTGCTTTGTGCGTTCAACAATCTTTGTGTTAAATCTTTTGTAGACCATCTTGTCATAACCAAAACAATACGACCTCCTGGTTGAAGACGCTGCCTTGGTCCAGATGTATACCACTCCCATGCATTATCAAATGCTGAAGGTGAGTTTACATCTTGCTCTGAATGTGGATCATCGATGATGAGTAGATCAGCACCTCTACCGGTCACCGCACCTTGGACACCAACAGCAAAATATTCGCCGCCATCAGATGTATTCCAACGTCCTGCAGCTTTACTATCTTCCTGGAGTCTTGTTTTAAAAATTTGTTGATACTCTTCTGAGTCAATTAAATGTTTTGCTTTACGACCAAAGTTTACTGCAAGCTCCGCTGTGTGAGTTGCTTGAATTATTTTTAGTTTAGGATTCTGCCCGATCATCCAAGCAGGAAGAAAGAACGACGCAAATTCAGATTTAGTATGCCTAGGTGGCATGTTTATAATTAGACGGGTCAAATCTCCAGTTGCCAATCTATTAAATTTATCTGAGATTTCTTTGTGATGGGACCCCTCTATAAAATCTGGCCACATCCTTTTTACAAAAGATAAAAAATTAGTTTTAACTTGCTTAAGTTCTTTTCTTTGATGTCGTTGTATAATCTGTATCTTGAGCTTCCTTCGCTCAATCGGATCTTCTATTTTATTAATATCTTCAACAGTTAGCATATATTTCAATATGGGTGGTAAACTATTATACACGATTAACTATCCAAATCAAACTATATAGGGTAGGTCTGGGACCCCTATAATTTTAAGGGGTATTCGCGTAAACATAAACAATTCGAATTTGGATATAGTTCCTTTAGGGTCCCCTCTTAGGGTGGGTCCCGCCCACATGCTCTTCTCTATGAGCTATGCAGTTTGTGCATAGGATAATGTAGGATAGGCCATGCAAAAACTGCATGGCCATTCTTCCTTAACGAAGTCTATTTATTATTCTCCTCTGTTAATTTGTAATCAATATCATTAGCCAAGTTCTTTGCTATGTTGACAATGTATTTGTGTCTGGTGCTCACACTACCATTAGTTTCCAAACCAATGTGTTGTTTCAATTGATGTCTAACCTCGGACACCGTACATTCCTTGCCACCTTTTTTCATAAAGGGTTCGCCATGAACTGTGTCAGCAAATTGCATTCTGAAAATAATTTCTTCAATATTATCTTCAGTGATTTCGTTTTGATGAACATACATCAATAACCAACCCATACTTTCAGCAGTTTGTCTTACTGCATCTTTATCGGCTTGATCCCAGTGAGGCATACCAAAATCTTTTGCTTCTCTATCAAAATGTCCGATTTTGTAAAAGTTCATATTATAAGTCATTACGCTTCCTCCTTTTTATTTTGCTTTTCATAAAATTTATTAAAAGCTTTTTCAGCAACTCTTGGAAAAAGTTCTTCTGCAAGTTTTTGCCCAAAATCTCTTTCCTCTTTGTCACCGTGATCAATTAAGAAAGCCCAAATTTCATTTGTTGGGCCAGCCCATCTTTTTTTAAACTCTTCCAATGTGAAATCTTTTTCACCAAAGTATGAGTCTAATTTAATTGTTTTAGTCATTGTATTCCTTTCGTTAAGTTAATAATGAGAGTCTATTTTATTTATCCTATAATGTCCAACACTAAATTAAAGTTATCCACATTTTTTTTAAAGTGTGTCTTTTATGCAACACATTTTTTTCTTTTTTTAGGGTGGGCCCCGCCCACATGCTCTTCTCTATTTTTTCTAGTGTGGCGCGAGTGTGTTAATCTCGCGCCACAAGTTATTTATTTACTCGGTAAAGCTAACAGTGATTTAGGTAAATCTAATTGAATGTTAGCTGTTGCCATTTCTCTTTGCAACTCAACCAATGTTGGTTGAATGTGACTGCCTGTATAAAGTATATTCAAACACTTTTTCTTTTTGCTTTCTAGTGCATGATATAATTTATGTTGAGCTCTAGCGTGGACTTCTGCTTCTTCATAACAAGCTTTTTTAATTTTCTTTGTTATGTAATCAACAGGATCATTATCATCATGAATATCAATACTAATTCTATTCATATCCCATTTATTCCGCTTTATTGTATTATTAAAAATCTCAGTGATTTTATCTGCGATTACTTGAGCGTCAACTCTGAGATCATGTTCCATAGAAGATTTTTTACTTTGGAAATCTCTCAACGCTTTTTCTTTTTTTGCCATTTCTTTAATTAGAGTAGGCAAGTTTTTATTTATTACAGTCGCAAATTTATCACCGACCTCTTCAACTTTATCTTGTGCCTGTTGTGATATTTCACGCTCTACTTTATTTGACGCAAGACTAAACTCATCTCTTACAAAGTCTTTGTAATGGTCAACGTGGTCTTTTCTTAATGGTTGCATAACTGTATTCCTTTCTATTTGTTAAGTTATAAATATTCTTATAGGTTATTATAGGATATAGTCAACCCCTAAAAAACATTTATTTTTATTTTTTTTATATGGGTGGGCCCCGCCCACATGCTCTTCTCTGCGGCGGAATATTATATAGGAATTTATAGGATATGTCAAGAAAAAAATTTTATTTATTTTGAGCTGCTGGCCTTGCATCTTATGCCATAATATCCTATATTAAATAAACGAAAGGAATACAAAATGCGAAAATATAAAGTAACACTAGAAGTTGACAGCAAATGGGTCAAAAATTTTAATTTAAGTTTTGACGCTGACAGCGAACAAGAGGCCGAGGCTCAAGCCTTGACTGAAGTTAAAATGAATCTAAGCGATTATATTACCGCTTATGCTGACGAGGTTGAAGAATGAATACTAAAAAAGCATGGGATCTAGTCGGCGGCCTTAGCAAGCCTGGCAAGATGCCAGGATGGGCAATTGGTATACCTGCTGCCGAGTGTAACACGGGCAGCAAGTTAAGATTAATACCTGACTCGGTCTGTAGTACCTGCTACGCTTTAAAAGGCTGCTATGTTTTCAAGGTTGTTCAGGATGCTCAGTATAGGAGGCTGAAGGCTTTGAAAAAAAAGTTATGGGTCTTCGCAATGGTGACCTTGATCAACTCTAAAAAATCGGATGTATTTAGATGGCATGACTCAGGCGATGTTCAAGATCTAGAACACCTTCGAAAAATTTTTGAAGTTTGTAGACAGACGCCGACTAAGCGCCATTGGATGCCTACCAAAGAGGCCTGGATAAAACCATACCTGAAAGACAAGCCTGCGAACCTGGTGATTAGATTATCTTCAAGTATGATTAATCAAGCAGGTATTAAAAGCTGGCCGAACACATCAACTGTAGTTACAAAAAAACCTAGCTGTCCAGCGCCAAAGCAGGGCGGCAAATGTTTAGATTGTAGAAAATGCTGGAACCCAAAAATTAAGAATATTAGTTATGGTAAACACTAAAAAAGAATTCAGGGCTGCTAACGCCTCGAGTGTTAGAAGGATTGAGAAGACTCAATCAGTAACTGAACAGAGGGCTGGTAGTATTCCACCAGCCCTCAAGCAAGGTCACGGGCGCGCCTATTATACAAACGGCCCGCTAGTAGCAGGTGCTAGTTCCCTACCTGCAAAGACCTCAAGCAGAAATAAAAAATAAGGGTGGGTCCCGCCCACAAGCACGCACCACAGTCCGCAAGCCGAGGCCACAGGCCACAGGTCGCAGGCGCATGTTTCACGTGAAACAAAAAATAAAAAGGGTGGGTCCCGCCCACAAGCTCTTCTCTGGGGCCGCGACACTTTGTCCGTTGACTTTAGTCCTATAATATGTAGGACGCTAAACCTTTTGTAGAAATTTAAAGCTTGACATCATGCCCGTGGCACACGGTTCGGCAGAACCGGCTACAAGATCACGGATCTTGGACCCTTCATAAAGTTTTATGTCTGTCTGACAGAGGCCCTTGGCCATGATGAAACTGTTGTGCGGATGCTTGATATGGAAGCCAATTTGGTGTGGAGAAAACCGAATTTTTTTAGCCAAATTTAGTTTTAATTCTATAGTGAAAAAGTGACCAGAAGTATTGTAAACCAATAGATCAGGAGTACCGTGTGCAGCACTATTTTCCAAGCGTGTAAATGATAATTCGCAATTATTTTTAATATTGAACGCCTTAATTTCATGCCAAAATTTAGTCTCTCCCTTAATCATTTTTTAGGCTAAGTGAGTTGCTTTCTGGCTAATCAATTTTTTTAATTACTTCCCCCATATTCCATTTTGAGGAATACAAAGTCATCACCAATCTATGAGTCTCACGCACGCCAAGTATTTTGTTTTCCATTAATTTAATGTCCTTGATGTCGTAATATTTTCCGTCGGGTAAACACACCTGTACTCTTGCCTCTTGTGCTACTGGCGATTTCATAAACTTCTCTAGGGCCTGTCTTAATAGCTTTCCTGATACCATCACTTGAACATATACCAAAAATAATTTATATTGCAAGCATGGGAGTTCCAAAAAGACTTACAGAGAAACAAATTAAATTTGCAAATCTAATAGTAACAGAAGAAGGTCGAAAAACTGATTCTGAATGTGCTATTGAAGCAGGTTACGATCCAAACTCAGCTTATGTATCCGCTAGCAAATTACAAAACCCATCTCTGTATCCATTAGTTGCTCAATACATTGGAAAACTCAGAGCAGAAAAATTAAAAAAATATGACATCACTTATGAAAAACACCTGGCGGAACTAGGTAAAATTAGAGATGAAGCTAGGGAGAGTAAAGCCTGGAGTGCTGCAGGTAATATGGAAATAGCTAGAGGTAAAGCTGCAGGATTTCAAAATAATACTAATCTACATCTACATAAAAATTTAGATAATGTTGACGAATCAGAGTTAGACAAAGAACTAGAAAAAGCATTAAAAAACTTTAAACCTATTATTGATGCTGATGCAGAAGTGATTGAAGAGACTAAAGATTAATTTTTTCTAGTTTTTTTATGCAGCCTGTTGGAAATACATTACGATCCGAAAAAGACTCGAAGTGGCTATCATAAGATGCAAAAGTTTTAAGATTCTTTTTATCTTTTGAAAATATATACGCATGAGTTATCATTTCTGCAGGCTTCATCTCATTGAACTCATTGATATCAGCATGCCCCGCGTCACCCAAAATATCCAACCAGGTAATTTTGTAAAAGTAATATCTTTTTTTATTTATAAGGACTGATTTATATTTGGATTTTTTCTTGATCATATCCCTGTATAGCACCTATAGGTTTTTTCTCTAGGCACATTTTTTTCCAAAAACTTTTTCTTACGCGCGCGTACGGGTTTGCTAAAAGTGTTGGTATAAGCCAATTATTGTAAATTGTAACAGCTGTAACACCATTGTAACAGCGTTTTGTTACAAAAATATCGTCTATAAGTGTTGATATATGCTAATAATAGCATTTTAAAAACGATTGTAGGCATTGTAACAGGGTTTTGAAAAAAAAAAAAATAAAAAAATTTTTCTGGCAAAAAAAGTCTATAGGCAAAAACTCGCCTTATTCTTGCCATAAGTGTTGCAAATATACAACAAATTGTGGCTTTTTAGCCACAATCCATGCAATAACCCTTTAAACTAGGGCTTTCATTTTTGTACAGATGGTTGTTACAATTCTTTGCTTTACAAAGTGTAGTTCCCTTTAGATCTTTGTTACTAAATATTTCATCAAAATTTTTTCGGTACAAATCGTTGGATGGCCTTGATTGGCCATCCCATTTTTCTTTTTTCATTAGTGCAGCCTCCTTCTGTAGTCATCTATGTTTTCAAAGTCTGGACTAGCTAAGTATTTAGTCAATACCTTGAACTCATCCATAGACATCTCATTTATATTCATGGATGGTATTCGTTTGGCCATTTCTTTTTTGGCTCTTTCCCATTCATATTCGGTAAATGTTTCCAGTAAATCAAGAGCGTTTTTCATATTTATTCCTTTCATATAATATCCTATATAACATCACATCCCGGATCTGTCAACCACTTCTTGAAATTCTTTTTTCTGCTTGTAGTATTGTGCTACTTTTTTCCACCATTCGTTCGCATAATGTCTGAATTCTTCGCCTTCTACGGGAAACTCTTGAAATAATAAATCTTTACTGCACATTAGAATGATTCCAAACTGGATATTGGTGCCATATATTTGGTTGTGAGCAATTGCATATCCTGCAAGTTGAAGGTAGTAGTCCTCGATCCATTCTTTTCGTTTCGGTTTATTTGTTTGCTTAAAATCTATGATGGCCTCTTTACCCTCGTACATTCCAACACCATCGGTTGCACCTGCGTACATCTCCGGATAAAATAAAACACACTCAGTAGCCCACAACTCTTCGAGTCTACCTTTTAATCCCTGGTCCGCGATTATTTGTGCCATCTTCGTAGCATGTCTTCCTTCGGGCGTTAGATCCACGACCGGTTTATCTAACATATATCCTTCAAGAACCGAGTGCATAAGGGTCCCTCTCGCTGCAGCAGTCTCAGTAATTTTTTTAGCCTCAGCTTCTCCCACTCTATTTCGCCAGGAGTCGAGCGAAGCTTTCTTCTCATCACTCTCGCAGGCTTTTAATATAGAAGTTACACTAGGTAATTTTTCTTCCCCTACCAGGTAATGTCTTTTACCATCAATTATTTTCCGAGTCGATGTTGGGTAGTAAAATCTTTTATTTATCTTTATCATTTTTTAATTCCTTTCCAATTCTTAAATAATTTTCCCAGTCATCCGGGTTACTGTTATGTTTTCTATCATTACAACCAAAACAACAAAAAATAATGTTATTACTTTGATAAGTAATTCTTGGATCGTATCTATCAATACTAAAATTAGTATGATTTTGTGTTGAACGACGACTAGGTTTTCCTTTACCCCTAGTTCCCATTTTAGTTTCAAATGTAAATGGCTGCTCACAATATCTACAAAGTCTACCATCCGAGTTTGGAAATTTTTCTTTCATAAAAATAATATGGTTCATGTACAATCTCCAAAACTCTTTCTTGTCCATAGACTCATGTGCTTTGTGGCCACCATATCTTTCTGCACTTGGTTTAAACTTTCTTGAGATACAGGACATTACAAATCCACGTTCCGTGTTCATGTATGCAAAGTCTATCTCTGCTCTTTTCTTTAATACTTCGGGGTCATTAGGATTTTTGTAAGCCATTAGACCTTTCTAAACATATTTTATTTTCACCTCGTTCCATTAAATAAAAATCATAATGTGTTAACGCTTGTTGAATTGAATCTATGTCGTAAGTACCTACATCATCAAATACAAATCTAGTTCCAGGATTAGAACGATTAGCAAAAAATAAAGCTTCATGTAATACTGCAGCGGTAGTGTGTGGACCATCGAAGTGTACGAAGTCATAATTATTAATAATCTTTTTTTGACCTTTGTAATAGATAGGTACACCTTGGCCAAACGCATTAAAGTATTCAATGTCTTCCAGCTGATATAAAATAAAATTTTCGTGTTTGTTAAAAGCAGTTAAGAAAGTTTGTTTCATAGAGTTAGGGTACGTTGGACTTTTAAATGAACCATCTTCGTTGTACAAAATATCACCATTAAAGTCTGTCCATCTGTGGGCTATGCCTGGTTGAGGATCTAAATGTTCGTACGTAATATCTCCATACGGATCTATACCTATGTGAAAATGATTTTTATTTTTAAGATTCTCCATAATGACGTGAGAACCATAACCCTCACGAACACCAATCTCTACAGTTAAATAAAAATCTTTTGGACTTAATTGATCTGCCCACTTAGCAAGTAGATTATAATCTTTACTGTCTCCCTTAATCATTAATTTCCTTTCACATATAATTTAGATCGAAGCGATCTTATTTCTTCGATTAATTTTTGGTTATAGTTGTGTAGTTTCTCGTTCCTAAATTCTAGAACTTCTATTTGTTTCGTAAGATCCAAAGGGCCCCGATCATCTGTCGGGACCCTTTTTCTTTTTAATAACTCTAACTGTTCAGTTAGTTTATTGTATTCAATAATGTCTTCTTCAGACATCATAATTTATATTTCATCAACTCATTAAATTTTTTGAGTTCATGCTCCGAAATATTTTGTAAACCATTAGTTCGGTTATAAATCTCTTGAGCCTTGATAAGTTTATTACTATTCTCCTTATCATAAGCTATAGCTTTATTTCGACTTATAACCTCCAAATGTTCGTCTCTAAGTTCCGTCATCATGAAGCTTGTTTAACTTCATCCGTTGACATTAAAGGCTTTTGTGTAAAGTCAAAAGCATCATCAGTGTTAATCAAAATTTGAATAACATTTTCTGACTCTTTTGATTCTAACATTTCAGCTGCTACTTTAAACTTCATAGCGTCTTCAAATGTATCTGCTTCTTTAATCACTGTCACATAGTCATTTGCATGTGAGAAGTGTATTCTTTTTACTACGGTATATTTCATACTTTCTCCTTTATTGGTTAGTCTTTAAGTTTGCCATTTAAACGTTTGGCTTCTTTGTTTACTAGAATAGTTACCACCTGCGCTCTCGATACTTCGGGATCATCAGGTACTAACACTTTTCTAATTTTGTCAATTTTCGCATACGTCTCTTTTTTTATAGAGATGTTTTTGTATTTGCTAAAATCAGTCATCTGTTATATCCTTTCATTTTTTAATATAAGGATATCCTACAAAATATTCTTCTTTATGTCAAGGGTAGTATGAAATTTTTATTAGTTGTTTATATTTGTTCTGCGGTTATTGGAGAATGTAGAACTCCACCACAATATCCTGCTATTAAACCAGATTATTATGATTGTGTTCATGATGGGTTAGGTGAGGCTTATGATATATTATATGGTTCAGACAGTATTTTTACTAGAGAAATTATAATTCAAGAACAATTGTATCCACAGTATAAATGCACACCTATTGAAAATATAGACGAAGGTAAAACAGAAGCCTAACCTTGTCCTTTGTAACGTGTTTGTTTTTTTTGACGACGTTCGCTTTTATTTAAATTTTTCTTGTGTTGGCGAGGCCCACGTTTTTTAGGCTTGTCTCTAGGAATGAAGTGAGTAAATTTTTGTTTAGCCATGATCCTTTATAAATTTTTTATCGCTTTCACTTAACTTTATATATCTTATTCTACCATTAATGTGTTGTCTAGTATCGGACCCACAATTAGTACATCTATAAAACTCTGATACAATGGCAACTAAAATTGTATCTTCTTGACACTCTTCACAAATACCATGCACTGTATCTATGTTAGTAAATGTTTTAAATTTATTAGACAAGGTCAACTGCTTTTCCTATTATTGGTTTATACTTTGTTCTACCATCTTCTTTGTATGCTCTTAGATATTGATGTCTAGGATTGAATGGTATGTAACTTGCGTGGATCCATCCGGAGTTAGGTTCGCCAGGCGTGTAGTATTCGAGGATCAATTGATCTACCTCACAATTCATTTTAACCCAGTCTGCTACCTCAGCGTTATCAATTCCCATACATTCGAAATCAACCGCCTCAGCTTTTGAATGTTGACTGGACAAACTAGATCCTATGGCAACACACAGCTCAGGGCTACGATACCCGCTAGTCACCTTTACTCTACCAAATTGGTCACGTACGGGCTGTAAAATATTTTCACATAGTGCTTTTAATTTATCTATCTGATCAGCGTTAGGTTCGTTATCGATACCCTTACGTATGGCTGTATCTGACTTGGTTAATTCCTGAAGAGAAAAATTTCGTGTAAGTTTCATTACTCTAATATTAACTTTTTAATGGATGAAGATCCATCTATATTTTTTTCTAATTCAGCCATAGATTTTATACATTGATATTTTACATGTGATTTAGCTTCACGTTTTGCGACACGTTTGCCCTTCAAACAGTTAGACATAGACTCTTGTATACGTGCTTCTTTAATTTCTCCGTTAATAATCATAAGAAGTGCTACCACCAACTCTGTCATAAAATCTTACCTTTGTTTTCACCTTGCTTGATCACGTACTTTTGTGTACCATGCTTGCCAGTTTCTACTTCTTTTTTTAATTCTTTAGCAAGACTTGCAGCTTTATTCTCTTTATTTATCTGTGCGATGTGATCTAAAACTTTTCTACTAATACGTCCCGTTGCCATTTTGTCTTACCTTATCTTTTAACACTTCAATATCAGCTAGTGCTTTATCTAATTGTTCTCTTAAAAATTCTATATTAACTTTGTTAGTCATGTTCATCTCTTGAGTCTGTTCCATTTTCTCAACAGACTTGTAAAGATCTTCGATTAAAAAATGTTGCTCCTGGTCCGTGGGCACTTGTTCTGACTTCTTTAACAAATCATTCTCAAACAACTCACGCGATGTCTCTAACGATACCAACCTCGCAGTCAGCTCCGTATAAGCGAACACGCCCATTGCGACGAGCACGATCAGGCTAGCTACCGTCTTCATCGGCATCTGTACTCTTGCCTCGTCTCCGATGTTTAATGGTTTGTTACTCATCTAACTGGTCCTCCACAAAGAGCTAAAAATAAAAAACCTAATATTAGGACGCCTGTAAAATAATAGTTCATCCTCAGATACTCCATAATCATCTAGTCCAAAAAATTAATCTTCTTAAAAATTCTTTTATTTTTTTAATCATGCTTATTTTTTCCCAAACACAATCACAAAAACTACATTGTGCAATTCCTCTGTGTCTATGTCCACAGTCCGTGCATATTCCATTTACAACATTAATCATGTTTTTTCTCCTCAATTTCGTAAAAGAAATTATCGGTATCTTCTGTTTTCCATCGACCCGTATCTTCTACATTCCATTCGTTAGTTTGTACTTTCCAGTCAGGAATATTGTCCTTTACTGTAAAAGAAGGCAGATCCCAAATGCATCTGTTGTTAGGTTGAGCCGCATAATTGCCGTCATCTAAGGCTATTATGTGAGCACACTTGTGTTCGTGTGGTATTTCTGAATGATCAGAATCTATTATATTACTATCTGGATGAGCCCAGTCAACAGTAAATAAATAGGACCCATGATGCCATTTTTTGTCCTTACCTATGTATTTTCCTGAAGCTGCGGTTAAAATATTCCAACTAGTAACAGCAGGATAATAACTAAAAGAATTCCAAAGTTCCAATTCATCAAGTCTCTTATGTGGAACAGCTGAGGGTTCATAACCACGTTGAATAAAAGCCGTAATTGGGAGACGATAAAAGACTGCACCGTTTTCCATAAGGGCATGCCATAAGATAGCACGACCGCCCATACTTGTGAGGCCAAAGATAATACAGTCTTCGACTTCTCCTTTATGTTTTTTAAGATCATATAAATACTCCCTTCGTATTTGTGCGTATTGAATAGGTATGTTCGCATTTAAATAAGACATAATCAACCATTAATATCTCCCCAATTGTTTGCTAATTCGCAGTCTACTTTATTGGGGACTTCTAAAGTAACTGCATTCTGCATGATCTCAACAATCTCATCTGCTTGCTTTTGATCTTTTACAGAAATACAAAGTTCATCGTGAATTTGTACGTGTGCTATTATACCGTTTTTATATAAATCTAACATAGCTTTTTTTGTCATGTCAGCAGCACTTCCTTGTATTAATTTATTTAATGCTTTGTAAGTAAACGCTCTTCTAATCCCTGGTCCGTGTTCCTGTAGTGCTTCTTCGTGAGGCAATGCTTTATGCATACCGAATTGATTAGGCTCCCACAAATGAAACCTACACAATCGTCCCAAGAGAGTTCGAATTTGACCACGCTCTTGGGCACGATTGGAAGCACTATTCATTAACTGCTTAACGAAGGGAACTTTAGCGTGGTATTGATCGAACAATTCTACTGCTTTGTCTTTTGATACACCAAGTTCGGCCTGGAGTTTGGCTTTACCCATACCGTAGAACAATCCAAGATTAATTACCTTGGCTTGTGATCTTGGAATCTTTGCCATGTCTGCTACAACCTGGTGAAAGTCCGTTGAGGTGTCATTTTCATAATTATCTATAACGTCATTTACAGACGGAAATTTGTGTAAAGCTGCATAATGCACTACCAACCTAGGCTCTTGCTGAGAATAGTCAAAACTACCCCATCTATGGCCCTTCTCGGGTATAAAAATAGACCTAATCATAGGTCCAAGGTCCTTATTTCTGGCAGGAAGTTGCTGTAAATTAGGGTTTGAATAAGAGAATCTTCCGGTCACAGTTCCGCCTTGATCTGACCTTATTTGATTTATGTCAGCATGGATACGACCTTTATGTTCATGTTTAATTATGGTATCTATAAAAGTAGTATGAGCCTTATTAACTTCCCTAGCTTTAGCTATCATTCTAACTACAGGATGTTCATGATTAGAAATAAAATTTTTAGTAAAAGAGGGTGCTTGTGATTTTGCAGTTCTTTCATAAGTTAAACCAAGTTTGTCAAAAACTTTGGCAACACTTCTTGCAGCCATTAATTGAACATCTACTCCTGTTTCTTTTTTTATTTGGTGGAGTAATGTTTCTTCTTCTAATGTTAATTGTTTCTTTAATTTATGAGCTCTTTGAACGTCCACTTTCACCCCAAGAAATCTCATGTCTACCAGACAAGGAAACAAATCTGTTTCGAGTTCAAAAATAGACTCAACATCTTGATGCAGTAATTCTTTTTTAAATATCTGCCAAAGTTCTAATGTAAGTTCTGCATCTTTCTCTGCGTAAGATCCAACATACATTGCTGGCAGTTGCCACATATCTGCTTTAGGATCTAGTCCTCTAGACTTTGCTTCTTCATTTAGTGCAGACTCGTTTTTACCATGACCTAAATAATCCCAAGACAAACTATTTAAATCAAATCTAAATCTATTTTCATCAATTAATGATGCTGCAATCATAGTGTCGACTATCTGTCCATTGATTTGTATGCCCATAGATTTAATCCAACAAACATCATACATTGCATTATGAAATATTTTTATAGCATCTGATTCACAAACATCTTTGAACCACTCTAAAGTCTTTTTACGATCCATGTTTGGCCCTGATCCGTGAGCAATTGGGAAATAAAATTTTCTACCAGGTACGGCAACAGCAATACCTACTACTTCACCATTACCAATAATAGATCCACTACCTTTAGATTTTAAATCAGGATCTTTTGTCTCTAAGTCAATTGCTATCTCGTCGTATTTTCTTAGATCTGGATATTCCTCTGGTTCATTCCATTCGGTTTGTGCTTCAAATAGAGGTACTTTCATTTTAATTTAAAGTTTTATTACTAATTTGTTTTCGTTCTTGAGAAGCTTTATAATGATCATAACTATTATGATCACCAAAGTAATGAGTATTTCTTTTAAAAGACTCTTGGCAATACCAAGTATTAAAAAGATAATTACCTAATTTTCTACAATAATCCATAATCGAATTATTAATTGCAATATAGTTATGATACGTATCCTGTCCTATGAAACCAATTTTTTTTAAAAACCCCATTCCATTATCAAAATCATTGTCAGGAATTTTTAAATAATCAGACTCCATTAAAAATACTTTTGGTTTTTTATTTTTTAACAACATTTCGTTTTTAAATTTTTTAAGATTTATTACCGGTCCACTTTTAGTACACATATCTTTATATATTAAACCAATCATAATGTTTAAAGCAGCTTGAGTGGTTTCATCACTAACGTCTTTCATTAAAACATCAAAAGGTTTTACTTTCCATTTAGTTGCAAGAGTTGTAAGTCCACTATAAAAAAAACCTAAATGATGTAACTCAATTATTTTAACTTCTTTTCCTTTGTAAAAAGCTTTTATATCTAATTCATCTTTAATCATTTTTTACCTCATATATATATTTATTAGTTACTATTTTATTTAATTTATCTTTATTACTAAATGCATACAAAGCTGCATCATGGTTGTAAGGAAATATCTCCCAATCAATTAAATTATGATAAATTTCTAAATAAAATTTATGTTTATTCACTGTGATAGTTTTACGTTTATAATTTTTTCTAGGCATTACTTTTTCTTTTTCATGTCATTTATTTTTAACATTTCTAATTGACAATAATGTACAATCTTTTTAAGATCTTCAACCCCACCTTTTCTCTGATACCTACAAACGTACTTCACAACGTTGCCTTGAAAAAATGATAAATCATTTTTAGAAATAAACTCATAAGGTTGAATAGGAAATTTTGTATAGTGATTCCCGCCTACCTGAGTGTATTGTGGAAATGATTCTTTAAATATATCTTCTGATGTCATAATGGATATCCCTTTCGTTCTATTTTTGCTCTCATTAAATACAAGTTTCTTTTTGCTCTCGTACAACCTACATACCATACTCTATGCTCTTCGTCACGTTTTATTATGCTATTGGTAGTAGCTTCTCTTATTTTTTTAGCATTATCTAATACTAAAATTACGTTTTTACATTCACCTCCTTTTGCAGCATGAATAGTAGATACTTTGATTCTTGCATCATCACTTAATTTTTCTTTATTTGACAACATTAATCTTATATAAATTTTTTCATCAGCCGGTGCATTGTCAAAACATTCAAACCATTTTAAATCTTTTACAAGTTCTCTATTTCCTAAGTATTCTATTATATCTGCTCTAGCTGTATCAGTTATTGTTTCACCATTTAACCATTTGTTATGATTAACAATTGCTTTGTAAAGTTTAGTGTTGTAACTTTTTTGATGTTTGTTTTCATAATACAAACCTTTTACTTTTAATAAATCACATACTTCTTTAGCTCTAGACAAAGTTCTAGTTAAGATTAACCACTTGTCCTGGTAAAGATCTACATTCTCTAAGCTATTGATTTTACTACACAATCCTTCTTCATCTCTTGGTAAATAATTTTTAGTGGCTCTAAGTCCTGCGATTCGTGCCGTAATAATTTCTGACACATCTTGTACTGCTATTGGAATCCTTCTAGATTTTGATAATACTTTTTCCGCAGCAGGCTCTTGAATAAATCTATCTACATCTGCTCCGGCCCAACCGTAAATTGCCTGGTCATCATCACCAGCTAAATAAATATTTTTTGATTTAGATTTTAATATGTCATACAGTTTCCATTGTATGGGAGATAGATCCTGAGCTTCATCAATAAAGACTACATCAAAGTTTGGAACTTTGTTTGGTTGCTGCACAATATTATGAATCATATCGGTAAAGTCTACTAAGTTATTTATGTCTGGATGTTTGTAGTGATTATAGTTTGCCTCAATATGTTTTAACAAATCAGGTTTTACATTTGTTGAATGTTCTCCAGTACAATATTCTTCCCACACTGAAATATCTTTTTCTTTTGCTTTTAAAATAATTTGAAAATATTCATTATCGCAGGTTAAGTAAGGTGAAGCATCAGAGTCTTTTTTAGCATTGACTCTTATACTTAATAATTTTCCAAGATCATTATAGTGATAGTCTTGCATAACGTTCTCTTCTCTAAGTCCTAAACTATGAAAAGCTAAAGAGTGTAATGTTTGAAAATATCTAAGTTGTTTTTTCTTATACTGAGGATTTTTCTTAAGCATTCTATCTCTTGCTTCATGCGCTGCTTTACGAGTAAATGCAAAGTAACCTATTTTATTTACTGGAGTACCTACTCTTATGTAGGCCATGGCTCTTCGAATTAACTTTTCCGTTTTCCCTGTACCTGGAGGGCCATAAATCTTTGTAACCTTTGTCATTAAAGAATATCTTTTTTACTCTTCATTGGTAAAATCTCTATTTCATTTTCTTCTTTTTTAAAATTACTCATAGAAATTTTTACACATCTTACTGGATTGTTTGATTTTTTTTGTGTAGACTTTTTAGGATATCTTTTGCCATGTCCCAGTTCCGCTTTGAAAAAATCTATTAACATTTGTCCTGTCTTATCTATTTTAATTTTCCATTCTTTATTCTTTAAAAAATTATAAAAAGGATCGTATACAAAATAGGCATAACCATCCGTATCTATTAATGTACTACCACTTCTGAATGCAGCGTCACTTACAGCTGGAACACCATAAATATAATCCTCTAAATGTTTATGTAATATCTCTTTTGGAGAAGTCCCTGGAGGAGCTTTTTGTATCTTCATTCCTTGCCATAGATTGTCTAGAATAGTTTGCATGTCATTATCTTTTATTCGGGGAGGTGGAACAGGGGTATGTGCGCCTATCAAACGTCTAAGTTTTTCTTGGTCCATCATATAATTAATATCTTTTGCAATTATTTGCTGCGTAGTTTCACCCTCAACCTTATCGTTATAATGAACAGTAAATCTAAATTCAGGATCTGGTACATGAGTTATTTTAATAAGTGCAGATAGTGTTGGAAATCTTTTTACTTTGTCTGATGCTACACCAAACTTTCTTTTCAAACATTCTGATTTAACACACATACTATTGATAGGTTCTTCTGAACAAGTATGGCCTGCAGTATCTTTTTTGTAAGCTTTAATTTTTTGTTTTACTTTCTCATCACCCCATATGTTATCGTAAACAATATAATTTCTAGCACCTTCTAAAAGTTTTTCTTCCCAATTGTCAGGGTATTTCTTTTTGGCAAAAACCATATAGTTATAAATAAATCTGTCTCTGTAATCATCTAATTTAGATTTTGATAATCTTTGTAAACATACAGGACCATCTATAAATTCATCTGCACCACCAGTAAGTTCTAGTCTAATTAATTCATCTGCAAATTCTTCTAGTTCTTCTTTTGTTTTTGTGTTAGCCTCGACGACTTTTATAAATTGCTCAAAGGTAAACTCAGTACCATCTAAATTTACACCCACTCTTTCATTACGATTGTAATAAGGTAGATTAATAAAATTACCGTTGATTGGTTTTTGATCGGAGCCTACACCAAGTTGTGTTTGCTTTGGAAATATTTCTGTTGATGCTTTTAAATCAAATGTAAATAGTAATTTGTCTAAAAAGTTTCTTACAAAACTCGCTTTGACCGGCTCTTTAAAAAACACATAAATATGTAGTCCACCGCTTTTAGATTTAACGGGTATTACTGGAATATTTTTTTTATCAATAATTTCTAAATATTTTCTTAAATCAAAATTGTCATACTCATCAGAGTCTATATCAATTGCTCCGAACTTTGCTAGTCCTTCGTCATTGCAAGGTTGAATACCAATAGACTTTTTACCTGTAAGATGATCTAAATAATCGGACTCTAATAATTCTTTTGCTGCCCAGCCATATTTTAATTTTAGTTTACCCGTCGCTGGGTCTTTGTATGCAGAGTTTATATCTGCGTAACCATAATCTCTTTTAAGACCTGTAAATATTTCTATAAATTTATTTTCCATCTTTCCTCTTTAGTAGGGGTGACTCTACTCTCGCTTTGCCACCCCTGTTGCAACTATTCCCGGAGGGAATTTTACATAATGTGAACTGATCCATCCGAAGACTTCGCAGTATCTTCTTCGCCATGTTTAACTTGAACATCTCCTTTTGAAATGCTTTCAGAAAAACTTCTAGCTTGTTGATACAACGCGGCATCTTCAATTAGACCTATCTTGCTCACTTCCCAACCAAACCATGTACCTTTGTCGTTAGACTGTTGTACGGTTTTTAGCTGATAAAGATGGCTAAAAGTTGCTGGTGTAAACATACCGTTCTTACCCTGCAACTTTATACTTTGCATCATGCTATTCCATTTTCTACTAACCTTAAGTTGAGTAGACTTCATAGCAATCAACGCAGTGGTTGGCGAACTACTATTGACTACCACAAAATGCTGCGCAGTTTTTTCGATATAATTACCGTTTGGAAGTCTATCTTTAAAGTCTGCACCTCTAGTTGTTTTAGTCATGATGTCACTAGATGCAGGATAGATATTAACTGGCGCACCAGATCCATCTTTTCCTCTATCTTTCCACTCGACATACTCGAGTTTGTAGTAACATGGAATCACTGGGACTCCTTTTTCACCATTGAAGAGTTCACCTGTTACTGAATTATAAATCATTCCAGGTTCAGCACCTTCAACATACTTGCCGTCTCTCTTATTTACTTCTGGAGATAACTGTCCAAGTATTTTAAGAAATGGTAATGCAAGATCATCTTGTCCTACCACTCCAGTCTGCACATTTGCATCTGCTTCAAACACTATGTTTGTAGACAATGCACCATTTTTCTTTATTGTTGGTTCTTTGTTCATGTTTCTATTTCCTTGTTATTTTGGTTCTGTTTCCTGCGAACACGTTAAATAGATCCGTGGGCATATCATCACCCTTTTCGATACGCTCACGAACCAATGCT
>VMHT01104919.1_pt1 | contig 18950 bp, 26 predicted proteins | sample 4693611 | NCBI WGS metagenome assembly VMHT01 (sample SAMN12280063, study PRJNA550983) | marine metagenome | isolation source: seawater sampled from same location over 5 years 0.02-0.2 micron viral filtrate | place: USA: collected off the coast of southern California halfway between the port... ...
GTCACTGTTGCCCTCATCTTGATAGCTTATGACAACCTTATCACTGCCTATAGAAGCAATACCTGTATCCGTATTCCCTGTGGTAGCCGCCTCATAAACGGCTTCTGATCCAAAGGAAATTGATGTGCCTGAAACAGTACCAACTATTGCTGTGCCGTGACCTGAATTGCCAACATCTTTGTACGCAATGACTACTTTGCTACTGCCGATAGAAGCTAAATCATAACCATCGCCTGTTGTATTAAATTCTACTTCGGAACCAAAAGAGATACCTGTTCCAGACACGGTGCCAACTATGGCCTTTCCTTTGTCAGAATCTCCATCATCTCTATAAACACCTACGACTTTATCGCTGCCTATGCCTTCTACATTTGTGTAGGCAGAGCTTCCAGAGTTAGCTACAACTGCTGTTCCAAAGCTGATACTTGTGCCTGAGATTGTGCCTACTCTTGCCGTAGCATAGTTTGAGTTATCACCGTCCTGATAAAAAACAACCACTTTATCATTTTCAACATTAGCAACGTGGATATATGCTGCGTTGGTATTAAAAGAAGTCGCTGTACCAAAGCTGATGCTTGTGCCTGAGATTGTGCCTACAATGCAGTACCCATCAGAAACTTGACTGCCGCCGCTAGTGTAGTGTTGTCGATATGCAATCACCACCTTGTTGCTCCCAATGTAAGCAATGTCAGTAGTATCTGTCTTGCCTGTCTCAAAAGTTGTGGCTGATCCTGCATCAGCAGGAGTAGCAAATCCACCAGTAAAACCTATGAAGTTTTCAGCGGTCAGATTTCCACCACCAACAACACTCACAGTACCATCACTGTTCACAACAACGGGCTTCCCATCAGGTAAAGCACCAGATGCTACAGCAAAGACTTCTGAATTAGCTTCAGCTTGGACGTTTCCAATGTACTTCATTAGCTGATCTCTTCATAACTCGCCACGACCACTAAATCATTTGCCGCGCTTGCTACGGCACCTATAGACTTGTCTTCTTCTAAGTATAAAGCTGTGTTCTTGTCTAAAACAACTAAGGTGCTATCCGCAGGGACGGATACAGTGCTTGCAATAGCATATGCTGTTCCTGCAATATCATCTTGGCTGTACATGTTTATAGTTATGTCAGCAGCGTTGGTGCCATCGACGTTAGAAACTATAATGTTATTAATCTTAAACACCTTGCTGCTAGAAGCTGCGTTACTTACAACCGCCGTAGCATTGGTAGTAGATAGAGCAATCGTTGCAGTTTTACCTGTAATCGTTGCTACATTGACAATGTTTGGTGCCGCCATAGTTTAGCCTCCTTTATCCAAACACAATAGCCATCGCTATGGCTTTCCCAGTTGAGATTCCAGCACTGCCAAAGCTGACTGTGCCACTACCATTTGTAACCAACGCCTGACCGTTACTACCGTCAGAGGTAGGTAAAGTAAGGGCTGTTACAAAAGCCTGTAAGTTCGCATCATATGCCAACACATCTGATCCTATTGCAACACCTAATCCTGTTCTGGCTGAACTTGCACTAGAAGCTCCTGTACCGCCATCTGCAATAGCCAAGTCAGTAATACCTGAAACAACTCCCCCTGTAATGTTTACACTTCCCATAGAGAAGTTGTCTGTTAGGTCAGTAACTGCCGCTCCAGAACCTGCACCATCACAGTAAATTATTTTTGTATCACCGTTTGCAACAGTAACATTTGCACCAGACCCCTGAGAGAATATAGCACTCTGACCACTTGCATTGTTTACAAAGTATATATGATCACCGTCATTTGGAGCGATTGTAATTGTGTTTGTACCAGAAGGAGAACCACCTAATACCAATACTTTAAACATCCCATCGGACAGCGTACCATCAGTGGTTGTCAGCGTATGAGTGGTGCCTGATAATGTTATCGCACCAACCCCGTTTACAATCCTATCTACAATGTCAAGATTTGTGTTGGTTGTATTACCCCATGTACCAGACTGTTCGCCTGTTCCTATCTTCTCAATGCCGCTGCCATTATATGTGCTTGCCATCTTAATCTCCGTTAAGGTCGTATCTCTGTATACGTGGTTGTTGTACTTGGTGCAATATTAGTCCATGTCGTTGTTCCAGACGGCACAACCCTGCCCCAAACAGTGACACCTCTTGGCCCCAATTCACAAGATGCATTTACACCTGTTACAGGAACAGTGATACCTGTACCTGCGGTCACAGTAACAGAACCAACCGTTGCTGTCGATGATAAACCTGTAACATTTGCTATGATCTTTGGAACAGCCGTTGCTGTACCTACAGAAGCAGTCATTCCAAGGTTTTGAGTTATTGGAGAGTTCCACGCTCCTGCGTTCCAAAAATCCCTGCCCCAACCTGCTGCATCTGTTGAAAGAACCAAGACACTTACATTGATTGGTATGGAGTTAGCTATACCTGTGCCACGCACACCAACAAGGGTAACAGAGGAATCTCCAGAAGCTGTGACAGAACCTACTGATGCTGTTGAAGATACACCAGTGACAGATACAACTGCGTCACCTGCAATAGTAGACGTTCCAACTGCGCCTGTTCCAACAACTCCCGTAACAGATACATTTGTACCTGCCCCCGGTACAATAGTGTTACTCCCAACTACAGCCGTACCTGATACCCCAGTAGGTATAACCGAAGCTGTACCCGTTACAGAGCTTATTGCTCCCACAGAGGCGTTTGCAGAAACACCTACAACTGCTACAGCATTACCTGCAAGTGCAGTTACTGAACCCACCTGACCCGTACTGGAAACACCTGTTACATTAGCATCTACTGAAATTGTACCTGTTGCGGTTGCCGCGCCTACTTGTGCAGTAGCGGTAACTCCCGTTACCTCACAGACAACTACAGGTGTACCCCACCTACCACTACCCCAGAAACTTCTGTTCCAACCTGCTGTAAGTTCAGTTGTTGTAACCGACACCGTTCCAAGAGAAGACGTAGAAGAAAGACCCGTAACTGTAGAGGATACACCTGTTCCCGTTGTGACAGTTACAGTGCCAACTTGACCAGTAGCTGCAACAGCACCTGTGATAACTGCGTCAACACCTTCGCCCAAAGAAGCAGCGATTGGCGCGGCTGCTATGGGGCCAAAACCTAACATTTAGAAAGTAATGCTTCCGCTTTGTTTCCAAACGTAAATATTATCACTACCTACTGTTATGACGCTTTCGTTGTTCGACACAGACGTTGGGGTAGCTTCCGTTCTAAGAATAAACACGCCGCTCCCACCATTTCCACTTTTGTTCTCAGAACCCGTCCATCCTGACGCTCCACCACCACCGCCAGTATTTGAAGAAGCATTAGGAGCAGTGTAGCTATTTCCTGATTGCCCTCCTAACGAACCCCCACCAAGACCGCCTGTGCCTGCCGATTTGCTTGAATAATTATTCCAGACCCCTGCACCGCCACCGCCGCCAAAATAGACACTTCCAGAATCAACCTGACCAACGCTCAAGGATGTAGCATTGGCAGATGGAAGTAGAGTAGAAGTAATACCCACCCCACCGTTTCCAGCATTCGATCCAGAATAATCTTGCCCTGCCGCCCCTGCACCTCCGCCGCCGCCACCAATTCGTTCATTCGGGGAAGCGGGTCTTTCACCGCCAGCATTTCCAGACGCGGTAGTCCCCGTATACGTGTTTTTGTTGGAAGCACCGCCTGCGCGTGTATTTGGATCAGCATCGGACGCACCGCCACCTGATCCCCCCGGATTCGCCGCAACAAACGATCCCGTATAGCCACCACCTGCGCCACCGCCTTTTGACGTATAGGTTCCAAAAACGGAATCCCCACCGTCTGTACTAGCAGCGTTAGTTGCTGCTGTTCCACCTGCGCCGATTGTAATTGTGAGGGCTGAACCCATTGTCATTTCCATATCAGTAGCAGCGAGGACTTGACCTGCACCACCTCCACCCCCTGCGGATACGAAATTTCGACCCCCTGCTCCACCGCCAGCGACCAGAAGCCAAGAAGCAATAGCTGCAAAAGTTAATGTAAAGTTTTGTACAAATGTAGCCGTATTACTCCCATCAGATACGGAGAAGGTAAGTTGGAAACTCCCAGCCGTGTCAGAACTAGGATCAACCGTGAAGACGTTATTTGATTGACTTACTGTTGCTGCACCACCAAGACTTGTGCCGTTAGTAACTGCATAACTGTAAGTAAGAGTAGTTCCCGGTTCAGGATCAGTAGCGGTTATAGTAATAACTGTATTGTTATTACCGTTGTTTAAAGCAAAAGTGCCGCCAGCAGAAAGAGAAGTAGTTGCTCCAGCAGTTGTTTGACTAACTGCACTAATAGTTGGGGAGGTATTTATAGTAGCCACACTATACCAACCCGAACCATTGTACATGACAAGTTTTTGATTGTCTTGACGGTACGCCATATTACCAAGCGAAGGGTTCGTTAAAGCAAGCATAGCATTCTGATCTGCCACAGGAGTTACACCAATATCCAAAGCCGTAGCTGTAATAGATACAGTTGCATTTCCAGAAAGATTTATTTCAGAATCTGAGCTTGTACTTTCGCTTACGTTTCCGCGAGAAAGAGTTGTTCCAGAAGCCGTATAAACACCGACTCCAATTTCAAAGTTAACACCATCTTCTATGACGTACCTTACAGTATCGCCGTTAGTAACCCCTGCTTGTGCAAAGGTTTGAAATCCTGCCACTACAGACCCTAATGTCAAGGTGCCTGTACCAGTAGAAGATGTTGTCATCTTCGCCCTGTTGAACAACTCTGCCATGTCGCATACCTTACGCTATGCGGATAATCGCGTTGGAAGCATCCGCTGTTGGGAAAACAATCTGAAAGTCACCTGACGTAGAGGTTTTGTCTGATCCAAAATCAAGTACAGCAACAGTGTTAGTTGTGCCTGTGTCAGTACCTTCTGTAGAGTTATATATTAAAGCTCCACGCGCTGTAATTGTAGCAGAAGTAAACGTCTTGTCAGCAAAATCTGTAAACGCTGTTGTTCCTGATGTTGTAGGATCAACGCGAGTTAAATCACCACCACCAGCAGAATAAGTACCAGAGTTACTTACCTCGTTTGAGCTTGTATACGCTGTTGTTGCAGCATTAAATGATGCACTGTTTGTGTACAGAGCTATCTTAAACGTATCACCGCCACTGTTTTTAAAGTTGTGTCCACCCTCAAGAAGCTCTTTCTTGAAAGAAGTACACATGAAGTTTCCGTTAAAGGCCATGTTAAAGTCTCCTTATGTGTTCTGCCAGTTGAGGATGTCCTGCCTCGTTGATTGCATTACATACTGTAGTCCTGTCACTATTAACAGCTTGACGCATGTAAAGTACAATTATTTTTTCTATTTGACTAGAAAACTCCCTTGCCTGTTCCCTGAGAACAGGATGTGTATCTTCAGATGTTGCAATTATTTTCTTCACACATTGATTAGCAAGCTCTTCAGGATTAAAGCCCCTATTGTCTGTTGTCCTTACCCCAACAACTTGCTCATGCTGTGGTATGTCTAAGCTTACTTGTAACATCTATATTTCCAATCTGGGCTGATCGTTGCGGTAATCATCACGCTTTAACCTGCCTTCTCCAAGAATCAACAGAGGCTTCATAGCTTCCTGATATCTTGATTCATACATTTGCATAATATCTGCATCTCCCTTCATAAAGGTATAAGCTTCAATCAAGGAACCATAGAGAAGTGCCATTTCAGCATTATCACCAAGCCAAGATGTAGCAGATGTTACTATTGATGGTGGATCAAAGTAATAGTGCAGTTGAGTTTCGTAGGCAGCATCTGGAGTTGGCCCCAATATAAAATGACCAGATGAATTATCAGATTGTATGTCTCCGTCGAACTCTGCGTAATACTTTGGAAGACCTGTTGTTGTTTTGTTTGGATACGCTTCCCTTATAAAATTTACATCCTTTGTAAGAAGAAAAGAATAGTTACTACTACTATCAACTACGGCTATAGAAAACGAAGCCAAAAAATCTGAAGGTCTTGCTAAGAATCTATTGTTAGCAGACATATTGGCTGTAACATTCTTTCTAAGCTCTGGAATCAATACTGTACGATGTATAGTTTCTTCTGCTTGCTGGACAAACGTGGGTATCTGAGAGACAAATGTTGTCTCATCATTCTCCGTATATTCTTTTATAGCCGCCGTTAGCTCTGTATAGTTCATTAGACAAACCTATAGTTACCGCCCCTAGACGTTTTACCCATACCTCGACATACATTACCACCTTTATTCATCTTCTTAGGCCCGTATATTTTATTACGCACTTGACGCTCTATTAACCCCCTGTCTCTATCAGGGTGTAGTTTAAGTTGAAACTCTAATTCTTCTCGAAATGCTGTATCTTTTAAGGCTTTTAAATCATCGTCAATGCTCATCGGTTTTACTTTCACTATATAGGTTATCAAACACCCGATTGACATCCAGTGTATAGTCTAAATTAGATTTTGAATAGTGAATATGTTGTGATGGTTTAAAATCTGGTGCGCCTGAACCTGTCTCAAACCAAGCTGGATGAGTAACTCTTACTCTATTGTTAGGTAATGCCACTATGTTTCCAGTCCACTGCCCTGCGTCCAGAAGATGCATTACATGACTTTGTTTATGTTGCGCTGGATCATCAGCTATTTCACCTTCAGAATAATCCACAGTAAATAAGTACTTTGCTGGATACATCTCTCCATCTATCTTGGCAAGCCACGGGCAAGGCGTAGCTCTATCAAGGGTATACACAGCATGATTATACGACGAACAATCCCACGGTTGAGCATCATGCACAGCCATAGGTTCAGGCCATTCTTGCAATGGCTCATCTGCAACTAACGCAGTTATAGGCATTCTAGCCCACATTGCGCCGCCATGTATGTTTTCTTCTTCTTCATTCTCGTCTGCTTCACATCCTGTAAAAATAAGTTGAAAGCTCAAACATCTGTTTGGCATTGTCGTTACCGCTATTGCCATCGCATGTAAAAAATCTCCGTGGTATCGTTCATGGTTACATGTATACTCGCGTCGAACCCAGCAATTAAAATGCGGTATGTTACTTTGTAGATAAGGCATGGCTACTCCCGAAACTAAACCTTAGCCGTTTTTGCGAAACTTTTGTGGTCTAGCTGCTCCACTGCCACGGGCAACACCACCCTTAGCCATACCTTTTTTCCTCATCCTGCCACCCATCATTTTCTTTTTAACGGGGCCACCTTTTTTCATCTTGCCTTTTCCGTCAGCAGCAAAAGCTGGGACACTCATACCATTTTTGGTGACCATTGGCATCTTGCCGCCTTTAGCCATGCCCTTCTTCTTCATCTTGCCGCCACCCATCTTTTTGGCTACGCCACCTTTTTTCATTGCAACGGGCTTCTTCATAGCACCGCCTTTAGCGTAACCCTTTTTCTTCATAGCCATTCTAGTCTCCTACGTTGTGTTAATTTGACCACCCATACCACTGTGATATTGACAATAGTAATAGAGCGTTGGTGCGCTGTTTGCTACAGTTATCTGGGTCGTATATGCCGAATCATCTTTTACAACTCCAGTTGTATATTCTGAACCACCACCATGAGTTCCATCTGAGGTAGTTGAGAATCTTAAAGGGTGGCTTGTTGCAGCCGACCAATCAAATAAATATGTTCTTCCCTCAACAAGAGAAAGGGTAACCTGCCTTGTTCCATCAATATAATATCTATTACCACCACCATAAGATTGAACAGTCACGGTAAATATGTCAGAAATAACATATGGAATAGAGCCAACCGCACCTGTCGATGAAACACCAGATGGACTTACATTAACACCGCCGCCTGTTATTGTAATACTTACGGAGCCGACATTACCTGTGGAAGAAACACCTGTAACGCTATCACTTTCTGATGCTTTGACTGTCACCCTTCCAACGGAGCCTACTATAAATTGGGCAGAGTTCCACACAGGATCAAAGCCAAACAATGCCCTGCTTTCAAGAACGGACGTATCTGGTCTTGGATTTCTCAAAGACTGTGGGTCATTTATCTTTAGTCTGCCAAGAAAGTTTTGAGGCTGATCAGGATCAGCAACATCTCTACCAACAAGAAAACCAGTCTTAACTCCATTGTTGTACTCTGGCACAAGGTCTTTTAATGGATACCTAAATCCAGTCTTGTCACAAAAGCCAAAAGCATATTTACCCCTAGCATAACTCATTAGCCACTCATCATAAACGTATTAAACGGAACAAACTTGATTGAAGCTGTCTCTTCATCTTCACCAGCGGCAAGTTCAAATTGGAACTCATACTCTTGCTTTAGTGATGCTGCCCTATTAGCTGCCTCTGGTTTCTTCATAGAAAGATAATAAGCCAATCCTGATACTAAAGCTGGAACAAAACGAGGTGGAACAGAAGTTACTGTTGAACCTATACCTGAACTTAATCCATCAATTCCTTTTAGGCGATAGTATGAGAGAGTATAGGTCGTTGTGGAATCTGGGACAGGCCACAAGGTAAACTTAACTTCTGTAGGAAGTCTTTGCACATATATTTGTGTTGGTCTACCTTGTGTATTCTTGTTTGTCTGTTGTGCGTAAGTTGCTACGCTAACCCTTTCAAGTGACGTATCTACTTGATTTGTACCTGTGCCTGTACGAATTTGGTTTTCAATCACATCAATCGTATCCGAAGGTAGCGTATAGGTCGATGTACCTGCTGTAATAGCTTGGGTGCCAGCCTCAATGGTGAAAAGGTTGAGTCCACGATTTTGCCATTCCAATGTTAAGATGTTAAGACTTCTACGAGCCGTTTTAAGATCGTAACCAGAACGCATTTCAAGACCTGCTCGTTCATAAGCTTCCTCAAACAATTCAGGTAGATCGGGAGTTACTACAGCCATTACGTTACCACACTTCTAAATTTTTTGGTTTTCTTTGCAATTTTTTTAGGTTGAGCCACATGTTGTTTGCCTGAAGACTTACCTTTTCTTTTAGCTCTGGTTGTAGCAGCGTACTCAGAATCACTAAGAGACTTTATAGCAGAAGAGGGTAGATATCGTTCACCAGTAGCATTCTTACCTTGAGTAGAAGGCTTTCCACTCTTAGTGCGCCACTTCTGCTTTCCCCAAGCCTTTAAACTCTTCTGAGGTTTTTTAAGTGCCATTAGCTTTTGTAGCCGCCCCCTGCTTTCTTATACGCCTTGGCTAACATCTGAGCTTTCCTAGCTGACCACTGGCCTGATGCGCCACCCTTACTACCTGCTTTTATTCTGTTAAATATACGCTTGCGTAACCCCGGTTTTGTATAATTTCCAGATTCATTTACACGGCTTTTAGACTTTTTCTTTTTTGGCTTGCCACCTTTAGCCATACGAATAAGCTCAAGGTCTTTAGCATCATCACCAGTGCTATCTTGATGCATACAACCTCTCCATTTCTGTCTTTATAAACTCTAATTGAGCTTCAATTACTTCAGTTCGTTTATCGACAGCTATAAGAGTTTCAGTTGTCCAACTTGCCCAGCTATAAGAAACAGCACCGACTAACCCCATGAGTGACGCTAATACTGCAAAGACTATCTTATTACTTAGCATTTCCACCGCTTCCTTGCCTGTCTTAATCTTGAGTTGGGGTCTTTAGCTGCCTTTGGAAACTTTTTCATTTGACCAGCAGATCGGGCGCAAAAAGACTTTCGCCTCTTTGCATCCTTACTTCCTTTTTTTACTTTGCCTGTTACAGCAGTCTTTAACTTAGAACCGGGATTATCTTTCCTATACTTAGCAACACCCTTCTTAGTCATGCCAGCCCCAGATTTAGTAGGACGTTTATGACCACCTTTTATGGTGTGGCCTTTCATGGTTCCTTTTCTTTTTTCAGCCATAGCCTACTCAAGCAATAAAGTTATAACCGATCCGCTTCCTGTTAAGGCAGATACATAAGCCCCATTGTCAGCAAGAATCCCATCATTAGGCAAAAAGACATCATTCCAACCAGCAGGTATGGTCAAATCCAAAAGCGTATCACCTGAGTTTGAACCATTCTTGATAGTGAAAGCTGTAGTGTTTGTAGCATATACTAGCACACCTTGTATTCGGCTACGTGTAGGGCCAACGACTCCTGCACTAAAACCAGATGTGGCAACATTAAATGCGCGTACCTCTTGACCAGCCATCTAAGCCTCCTTATGGAACTAGGTTGCTTGCCTGTTGATACAGAACCGTAATCCGAATTTCACCTGCCTGAGTAGCACCAGTCGTTGTCCATGTAAGGCGTATATCAGCAGTATCTGAAGTCTCTGCCCATGTTAAAGCAGCCCCCGCTTCAGAGCCGGGATATTTTCGTCCAGAGTTGCCAGCACCTGTTGCACAAGAAAATTGATTGATAATTGTAGCATTACCGCCCACCGTATCACCAATACTAAGCACCGCCGCTGCGTTTGTAATGGTTGTTACCACATCAATTACACAGTCAATGATCTGAGATTTGGCTGGAATTACAACATCCGTAACATTAGCAGCAGACGCGCCACCTGCAAGGGAACCTGTTGTAAAAGATTGTGCCATAACAACTTGACCAGTGTTCTTGATATCAGAACCAAGAGTTGTCCCAGTTGTGTCTTTAATAGTTCCTGCCTTTATCGGGCCAGAAAAAGTAGTCGTACCCATGTTGATCTCCTGTCTGGGTTAGTCAGCTACACCATATAGCTGTCAGGGATAATAGGAGTATACATGTATTTTTTAAAAAAGAAAGGGGCTACCGAAGCAGCCCCCTTTAAAAAGTTTAATTAGGTTTATGCACCGGGTGAACCGTACATCCCCAATGGATCAGATACACCAAAAGAATAACGCTCACGCGCTTTATAGCGCACGTTACCTGTGTCAAAATCACCGTCCATACCTGTCTGCATGGCAGTACGCACGAAGTGCTTCAAACCATTTGGTACGTCTGTTGTGATGAAGAACGCATCATTATCTGTTAAATAGTGGTTAATTGTATATCCATCTGGGATAGAACCATTATTAACAAGTGCGTTAATATCATTATCAGCCGTTCCGACACGCTGTTGTGTTTCAAGCAAACGAGTTGCAACAAACATTAACGCTGGTGGAATGATCAATCTACGAGGACGAGCGGCAATTAATAGATCACGTTCGTCAGTGAACGCAGCAATATCAATTACAGCTTGCTCAAGAGATGTTTCATTCAAATCAGAGTTTGTAGCTGGACGATTACTATTACCAGCACCGGACACCGTGGGGTGTGCAGTGTTAAATAATGTAACGCCATCACCTGAGTTAAAGGTTGTGAAACCTGTATTTAACAAAGCAGCAGCTTTTGTTTGCTTTGTGTACGCCATACCACGGGCAAGTGCCTTGGTGTAACGTGCTGAAAGCGAATCATACAGATTGTCTTCCATAGCCTCTTCAGTAACTGAAAAGCCCATAGCAACCGTTTCGTGTGTATAACGAGCAGTGAATGATTCCTGTGCATTGTCGTAAGAAATAGCAGAACCTTCTGCTTTTACTGGAGCGGCACCGAAACCTGATAGTTTAACTTCCTCTTCAAAGCTACGCTCTGAGGTTTCTGTCTCATAAATCGCTTCATGCTCATTTTCGTACTTGTCGTATTCCAAGCCAAACAATGCGTTCAGACCGGGAAGTAGCTCTTTAAGGAGCTGGGCGCGAGAAATAGCCATTAGTTAATCTCCTTAAATACCAGTGCCATTCGTCATCGAATGGGACTTGGGGTTAAACTTAACGATCACATCAGTAAACGCATCATTTACTTCTGAACCGGGCGCATTAACAAAACCAACAATCTTAAAGGCGATTGTATCAGTTGTGTTTTTAGTAGCAATATCTAGGGAGATAGCTGAATTACCCGTAGATGTGCTACCAGCAGTTTGATTAACCGCCATGTTCTGATGCAAATCAGTCTGAGGTATTTGACCATCAGCTTGAATTTGAAAGCGAACAGTTGGATCATCAACAATATACGCCTGAGCGTCTGCTGTAACCGTACTAGCAGGCCAGTGCTGACGTTGGATAAAGCCCTGAGTTGAATCTGTATAGGAACAACCCATAAACACACCAATGGTGCCAGCAGTGAACGCTGCGGCGTTAGTGCCGACTGCGCCCATTTTTTCTATCGTTCCAGCGGCAACAACAGCAACGATGTCTCCGTAGAAGATATTGGTTGCATACCCACTTGCAATAGGAAGTTGTATGGTGGCACCTGCATATGAAGTACCTCCAAGTTTATTCAGTGGGCGCAAACCATAAGGATTAGATGTAGTAGCCATACTTGGCTCTCCTTTTCACCTAAGTTTACATGTAGCAAGCACCCGAAAGCACCTACCGATTATGAAGTCCTAGACTGTCTTTCTGGTTTGAGAAGAGGCATTCTAGGATCAGATTGTTTAAGATAAGAGTTGTCTACAGCTTGCATCTGACTTTGAGCTTGCTCTAGCTGCGCTTCCCTCCTAGCTTTAACATTTTCGGTAGAGTTCTGACATAGCAGTAATCCACCGACCTCGTAATTGTCTGGGAATCGTGAGTCGATATCAGACACAATTTGAAGGTCTGGATGCTCCGAGCGAAGAATAGGTGTCCAACCTTCACGGAATTTAGAAGAGACATTCGTGTTGTCACTGTTTCCCACTAAAGAGGTGCGAATGTAGCGATATTCAATTCCATCGCGTGGTTCGGGGATCGGTAACATCGAAGGTCTTTCCCATGACACTGTACGTTTACTCGCTTCACGAGTTTCTGTTGTGCGTGAGGTTCTATTCGTCATTTAGACATCTCCTTCATTAACTGCGCCGCATATTGCTCATTAGTCAGACCAAGCCTCTTGGCGAGTGAGGCTTGCGTTGAGGTCAGTCGCACTGTGCGTGGCTTTTTTGTCGTTTTCGACGGTGCGGCAACCACGGAACCGTTTTGACGTTGGGGTGCTTCTTCCTCAATTTGCCCATCGTCAAACTTATCTGGAAAAATACGGCGAACCGCATTATCAATTTCAGTATAGTATTCTTCTGATCTCGGATCAATACCAGATTTTACGAGCTTTTCGTGTAGCCCGTAAGCGTACCCAGTCATTTCTGAGTCTTTCTCAAACCAATCATTTTTAGCAGCCCAGTCTAAAGCGCGTTGATCTGGCTTTGGAACTTGCGGAGTCTGCTGTTCATATTGGGGTTGAGGGGTAGACTGTGCTTGCGCTCTAGGTTGAGGCTTATAATTATCTACACGATACTTCTCATTTTGTATGGTAGTAAGTTGTTCTTGTGCGGCAAGTAAAGCATCAGGATCACCTGACTCATATGCAGCCTTGTACGCTGTTTTAGCCTTATCCATTTGGGCTTCGATACGCCCTTTAGCTTGGCCTAGAAGAGTTTCTTCTCCTTGGTCAAGTGTTCGTTTTAATTTGTCGTTTTCTGTTTTTACTTGTTGAGCATACTTTAAGGCTTCTTCTTGTAACCTAGTGGCTTCAAGTTTCTGCCGCTCTTGCTCTTGCGCCTCAAACTTTAGTTTGTTTATACGCTTTTGTACCCCAACAGAATACGTTTCTATCTCATCTTCAGAAGGAACTTCAGGTTTTCTATCTTCTGTTAGACGAGGTTTTTCTTCTTCTGGTGTATCGTCTACTACTTCAATCTCAAAACCATCAGCCACAGGCGCGGTTTCTTTCGTCTCAACTTCTTGCGTCTCAACTTCTTGCGTTTCAGCTAAATTATTCATACTCTTGAATACCCCCTTGGATCATCAACCACGGCTTCTATTGTATCGTCATTAACTAGACGAAACTCTTTGCCATGAATTTTAAATCTTGTTCCTGAGTAAGATCGGAAGATAACAAAATCACCTTCTTCACAATACGCACCATTAGGAAACCTATCCTTATCTGAATAGGCATCTGGCCCTCTCTTTATAACAAAGCCTATGATTGATGCGGTTTCTTCTGCGGTCTTAATGCCATCAGGCATAAAAACGCCACCATCAGTGGTCTCGCTTACTTCTGGTATTCCTATGAGTACCTTATAGCCTTTTGGTTCTGGTAACTGTGTCGCTACTTTTTCTTCTGTTGTTTTCTTGCCTGTATACATTTACTTACCTTGCAGTGATTTAAGGTTCACAGTAACCTTGCGCGGCCTATCCGCGATGCTCCCATTTGCTAAATAGAACAAAAAAACCTATTGTTCAACAAATCTTTTTTCTAAATCTTTTAAATCTTGCCTTACAAACTGCAAAGCCTCATTTCTTCCAACAATGCGATTATACATCGCCATGTCTTCAACCTGACCCGATGCAAGAAAAGTTTTTATATCATTCTCATATTCATCTATCTTGCGCTCTAAGTACGAAAATACCGTATCATCCATCTCCCTTGGAAAGCTCCTTCGCTATTTCTATCCCCAATTTAGCCCCTTCTTTCTGATCATCCCTTTGTGATTTATCAAGATCAGTAGCAAGCTTAACCCCAAGCCTTGCACCTTCTCTTTGATTCTCAGCAGAGATACGTTCAGCATCAATCTGAAGCTTTGCTGTGTCCATTTGAATCTTATGCTGCAACTCTTGCTGCTTTATTTGAAGCTCTGCCTGTTGCATTTGAACAACAGGGTCTTGCTGCTGTTGCTGCACTTGCTGCTGTTGAGCTTCCATCTGATCTTTTTGAAGAAGCTTTTCCGCTGCATCCTTTGCCATACGAGATACTTCTATCTCTATATCTTCTGGTAGTGGCTGATCCTCATTCGGCATCTCTACACCAAGCATCTTCTCAATTTCTCTGCGGTACTGGAATGCGACATGCTCTGTTATATGAGATGCCATAGCCTGACCAATGGCTTGAGCGAATGGTGATTGACCAACAAGCTCTCTCAGTTTCGGGTCTTGCATTGCTGCCATGTGAACACCAATGTGAGCTTCGTGATCCTGATACTTAAATGCTTTAACTGGCTCCTGTTTCAACATCATCATGTTCTCTGTTACTGGGTCGGCTGGCTTGATATCGTCTGGTAGCTTAATGATATCTGACGCATCTTGGATTCCAAGCACTTCCAACATCTGGCGATGCAGCTTACCCATGTCATATAACTGTGGAGCCTGTTGAGAAAGCTGTAAAGCCGCCTGATACTGCATTATACGTTGAGACATAGTAGCAGCATTTGGGTCAGATACAGGTATAACGTCCACTCGTTTGTCGAAGTCTTCTATTCTGTTAAAGTCTCCGTCCATTTCGTAGGCATACTCCGCTGGCATATAATCACGAACTATCTTTGCAAGTAGTCTTAACTCTTTCTTCATCGCGGCATGAAGGCGAGCCTGTACGCCAGACATCACCTTCATAGACCGCTCAAGTAAAGCGAGTGTTGTACCCACTGGAGCCTGTGCGTTCATATCGCCTACCTGTATATCAGCTACAGAGCCGATCCTTCGTCCTTCTTCGACAATGTTTCCAAGTAAAGAGTAGAGTACGCCTGAAGGCTCTTTGTAAGGTATAAATGTAATTGAGTCGCGTATAGCACCCCCCGGTACGTCCACGTCCCTGAACTCACCCGGCATGAGAGGTGTATCATCCCCCTTGATACGAAGACCCCTAGCTTTAAGACCAGCAGGTAAATTTGATAGCGTACCAGCGTCAATAAGTTGACGAAGTATCGAAGTCGCAGATTTTGCCAAACCGCCGATAAGATGGATGAGACCCGTCCCATAGAAACCCAACCCCGGAAGATATTTGTAATGAACAAAGTGTAATCTCTTCCTTTTCTTCTCATCGTCTTCGTACCAATTCTTTCTTATAGCAAGCACCTCGCGAGATGATTTCTCTATTGTGATTACATATGGCCTTGCAATACCATCAGGATCATCAAAATCTTCTGGCATATTCATATTAACATGCATCTCAAGAAGTGTGTGTCTGTCATCATCCTCAAGCACAGCACTCTCACCATCAAGTTCGTCATACTTTTCCTGTATGTCGGAAAAATCTGGGGCCGCATCTGGTATTTCTACATCTCTATAGAAGCCACCAACCTGAAGCTCCAATATTTCATTCTTGGTTTTCTTCATAACATGTGTGTATCTTGGACACGACACAAGATCAGTTGTTCCATATGAAGCAACAAAATCCTCTGACGGCACGAATACAGCGCATGGCTTATCCATTAAGGGATCATAGAAAACTTTCTTGAATGCAGAGCCAGCGAGAGGGAGCTTGAAAAGCATTTGCTCCAACTCATCACGATACTCCGTCATTTCTTCAGTGAGAAGGTAGTTCATCTCTGTCTGAACACGATCAGCTTGATCCATCTTCTCAGGAGTAAGTTTTCCCATTATTTTTGTTTTTACAGGCCCAGACGCAGGGTAAAGCTCTCCCATAGCCTGAGCCTGAAACCTTACGACTGCCTCTGTAAGAACGGGATGGAAAACTCCAGAAGCTCCTGCCCAAGGTTGTTGGCGTTCCTCTATCTTCATACCCAAGAGGTCAAGACCTTTGACGTATGCCCTTGCCCAATCCGCTCTGGACTCCCTATCTGAGTTGAAATCAGATATAAGCTCTGATGCCATACTATGCAATTCTGATTCATCTATAAAATCAGCGAGATTAGAGTCGTGATCTGGGCCTGTAAGCTCTTCAGCGACCTCACCAGTAAAATCAAGTACTACACCACCATCCTCTGTTTGCATTGAAACAGCTTCGGGATTTACAATCTCAACAGTAAGCTCTTCTTCAGACGGATTCCCTCCCACTTCTACATCAAGTGGGATCATCGGTTTTTCAATAGCCATATGCGCTCCATAAGCGTTTGATATAGGTAGTGTAGCAAAGTATTTGTATTTGGTCTATATGTTAAGTGGCGAAGCACGATAATTGGGGGTACATCGCGCCTCGCCGTAGGACATCGGGAGTATGCCCTAACAATAGTCGTAAACAAGTCATGGTGAAAAAACAACATGATTGAGATAGGTTTAGCAATATCAAGCGCAGCGACTGCATTCAACTACCTGAAAAAGGGTATGCAAGTCGGAAAAGACCTCCAAGACATGGGCGGTCAACTTAGTATGTGGGCTGGCGCAATGAGTGATTTAGATTTTCTTGAAAAGAAAAGTCAGAACCCAAGTGTGTTTGCTATACTTGGTGGTGGTGTTGAATCAAATGCAATGGAGGTCTTCGCTGCGAGGAAACGGGCTAATGCAATGAGAACCGAATTGAAGGAGTATATTAGTGTTATGTACGGGCCTTCACACTGGGAAGAGCTTCTACAAATCGAGGCTGATATACGAAAACAAAAGAGAGAGACCGAATACAAAAGGCTTGAGTTGATTCAGAGCATTAAAGAATGGGCGGCTGGCATAACCCTGTTCTTACTTCTTGTCGGCACACTCTTTGGTATAATCTGGTTTACAAGCCTAGATTAATAATATTCAACGGGTCGCCTATATATAGGTTCATCATCCCACTCATCAGTGGGTAGTCGTATAAACCCACCTTGTCTAAAGCGTAAAAGAGCCATTACGGTAGAATCAACTAGGTCATCATTTGACATAAACGGAAACCCTGCCACCTCTTCCACTACTTCTTCAGCCCAACGCTTTGGTGGAGTCCAAACAAATCCACTGGCAATTATATCTGAAACACTGTTAAGACGCGCCATTTTATCCCCAGTACCTCTATGGGGTGTATACTCCTGCACAGGTAGTCCCATACGCCGCATCTCTTGATATAACGCTGATCCCGAACTCTTTTTTTCAACGATAAACGAATCAGGCTCCCATTCAGCATATTGCTCCATAGCTAATTGTTTTAACTCAGGAAATTCTAAACGATCCTTTATACTGTTAAGAAGTATTATATGGTGAGCGTTTTCTTCTTCATTTAAAAACACCCCCCATGTAGTAAGTGCTGTATAATCGGCACGGTTATTTTTCTCGGCGGCAGCGTCCAAAGACATAATTATATAATCACAAGAAGGCATTTCATCCTTAACCCACAATCTCCACCACTCCCGTTTAACTATAGATGCTTCTTCAGCCGTAGGATTTTGCTGGTATTGAGCGTTCCATTGAAAAGTAGGCATAGACGCTTTCGTGCGTGTAAGTGCCTCTAAGTCAAAGAACTCAGGCCATAACGGTTTTTGTATAGGCTTACCATCGACATCTTCACTGTCTAACAAAGCTGGAAATTCTATAATCTCGTATTGGTCAGACCCTTCGTTATTTACCATGTCTGTAGTAACACGCCCAGTCAGATCATCCATATGCCAACGTGTCTGTATTATGGCAACTCTACCTCTAGGCATAAGACGAGTTCGCGCACCGAAGGTGAACCATTCGTATGCTTTTTCGAACACGCTAAAATTTCCGTTAATAACGTCCTGTTCTGAATGTGGGTCATCGACGAGCAGGAGGTCAGCACCCCTACCAGCAAGAGCAGACCCAATACCACACGCATAGTATTCCCCCCCAAAGTTAGTATTCCATCTACCTGCTGATTTACTGTCTACAGCAAGAGCTACCTTTGGGAATATAGAGACATACTCGTCTGTAGATATAAGATTACGCACTTTACGCCCAAAATCTACCGCTAAATCCGTGGTGTGAGACACCATCATAACTTTTTTATTAGGATTACGCCCTAAAAACCACGCTGGGTACATTATAGACACAAGTTGGGACTTACCGTGGCGTGGGGGTATGTTTACGCAGATTCTATCCTTATCTCCTGCCTCGATTGACATTAATTCGTCGGCTAAAATGCGATGATGCCGTCCAACTGTATAATCAGGCTGCATTCTTTTACAAAATTCTATTAAATCGTCTTGTGCGGCAGTGTTTTTCTTACGTGTAGACAGTTCGTCAGCAATTTTTTCTATTTCTGCAAGCTCTTCTTGCGTGTAACCGTCTAAATTCTCTAACATCTGCTGTATTTCTACAGGGGAGAAACCAACATCAGCCGCAGCATCAGCTAAAATAGGCTCA
>VMHT01018395.1_pt1 | contig 18949 bp, 19 predicted proteins | sample 4693611 | NCBI WGS metagenome assembly VMHT01 (sample SAMN12280063, study PRJNA550983) | marine metagenome | isolation source: seawater sampled from same location over 5 years 0.02-0.2 micron viral filtrate | place: USA: collected off the coast of southern California halfway between the port... ...
AAGTCACAAGTTCAGAAGGTGGACAGTCACTGTATTTTTAATAGCTTCAGGTCATGCACCGTAGCGGCGTCTCTATACAGGCGAAGTACTGGATGCCAGTAAGATATAGCACGGTCAAAGGCCGGACATTGGAAGGCAGATCGTGGACAGTCACTATTTGATGTGGACAGTCACTGCATTGATTTCAATGTTCAAACTACTCCCCGCCCACAAAGCGGTTGTTTTACAAATGTATCGTATTCCACGCAGACCCGTTTGACGCCCATCCCAGAAGGTAGACAGTCACTACAGCAGGGTCCCGGCAGAAGGCCAGAACATGGACAGTCACTACCCTTACTTCAATGCTCAAACTGCTCCCGGACCACAAAGCGGTTGTTTTACTAATGTGTCGTCACCCGTGCAAGCCCGGGTGACGCCCACCTTAAGATCGCGTGAATAAAAACTAACCGCAAAGTCTCAAGAAGTACGCACTAGGCGTTGTGTATTCGGAGTGTGTGAAAAGCAGAGGTTTGTGTAGGAGCAGGGCAAATAACGCAAGTTAAAAAAGTTATTCTTATCCCGGAAGTCGTATTTGTGGTGGCGAGAAGCTTATGTTCAGCCCCCCGGGGTGGAAGCAATGCATTAAAAAAAGCCGCTGAACTGGCAGCGGCTTTTCGGATATCACAAGAGACGTAAGTGCTTACACGTTAAAGCGGAAGTGAATAACATCTCCATCTTTTACAATGTACTCTTTGCCTTCTAAACGCCACTTTCCTGCGTCTTTGGCACCTTGCTCGCCGTTAAATTCAACAAAATGATCAAACGAAACGATTTCGGCACGAATGAAGCCTTTTTCAAAATCCGTATGGATACGACCAGCAGCTTGGGGGGCAGTAGATCCTTCCGGGAAGGTCCACGCTCTGACTTCCTTTACTCCGGCAGTGAAATAGGTTTGCAGAGTCAACAGGTTGTAACCAGAACGGATAACACGATTCAGGCCAGGCTCTTCTAAGCCCATATCCTGCATGAACTCTTCGCGTTCATCATCTTCCAGTTCAGCAATCTCAGACTCAATAGCAGCACATACAGCAACCACCACGGCATTTTCGCCTTCGGCAATTTTTCGAACTTCATCCAGGTAAGGATTATTCTCAAAGCCTTCTTCGTTCACATTGGCGATGTACATGGTAGGCTTTAACGTCAGCATATTCATGTAACTGATGGCCGCCAGCTCTTCTTTGCTAAGCTCAAGAGAACGAAGCAACAGTCCTTCATCAAGGTGTGGCTTAATTTTTTCCAGCACCTTCAATTCAAACTTGGCTTCTGAATCGCCACCTTTGGCACGTTTGGCAACCCGTAACAAAGCTTTTTCGGTGGTTTCCAGGTCGGCCAGAGCCAGCTCAGTATTGATGACATCGATATCATTTTGAGGACTGACTTTGCCTGAAACATGCACAATGTTTTCATCATCAAAGCAACGTACCACATGACCGATTGCATCAGTTTCACGAATGTTGGCCAAAAACTTGTTACCCAGACCTTCACCTTTAGAGGCACCTTCCACCAAACCTGCAATATCCACAAATTCCATAGTGGTAGGAATAACACGCTGTGGATTAACAATTTGCGCCAGCTTATCAAGACGCAGATCAGGCACCGGAACGACGCCGGTATTTGGTTCAATGGTACAAAAGGGGAAGTTGGCGGCTTCAATGCCTGCTTTGGTCAGTGCATTAAACAGTGTCGATTTACCTACGTTGGGCAGGCCGACGATACCACATTTAAAACCCATGCTAGCCTCTTAATTCGGTTAGTTTATTTAGCGTCGGCTTTAAAGGAATGAAGCCGATTTTGTGCTGTTTTCAAATCGTCTTTCAGCAGAATATCGATACAACGAACAGCTTCATCAATTGCGCTATCGATAGCTTCTTTTTCTGCTGGTGCTGGCTTGCCTAAGACATGACCTGTCACCCTGGTCTTATGGCCTGGATGATCGATGCCTATGCGCAAACGCAGAAAATTCTTATTGTTCGCCAGTCTTGAGACAATATCTCGAACCCCATTTTGACTGGAGCTTCCACCAACTTTGAACTTGGCTACGCCTGCCGGTAAATCTAATTCATCAAAGGCCACCAGAATTTGTTCTGGTTCAATTCGATAAAAATTAGCTAAGGCCCCCACTGACTGACCGCTTTTATTCATAAACGTAGTAGGGTAGAGCAAGCGAATATCCTGGCCTGCCACGGTAATACGCGCAGTTTTGCCAAAGAATTTAGATTCGGGAGTCAAAGAAGTATTGTGGCGCGCGGCTAACTCTTCAAGAAACCAGGCGCCCGCATTATGGCGGGTATTTTCATATTCTGGGCCTGGATTACCCAGGCCCACAATCAGACGAATGTCAGACAAGAGGATTATTCCTCTGTGCCAGCTTCTTCGCCTTCTGCATCGGTATCAGCTGCTGGAGCTTTAGGAGCAGGTTTGATAGTCACAACAGTCAGGTCGTGATCTTCGTCATTTTTAGCCAGTTCTACAGAGCTTACGCCAGTAGGAAGCTGGATATCAGACAAGTGGATGGTGCCATCCATTTCCAGACCTTTCATATCAACGTTGATGAATTCAGGCAGGTCTTTAGGCAGACAAGTGATTTCAATTTCGTTCAAGTGATGTTCTGCAATTCCACCTTCGTTTTTGATCGCTGCATTATCTTCTTCATTGATGAAGTGCAGAGGAACATTGGTGTGAACTTTTTCGCCAGCAATTACACGCTGAAAATCAATGTGTGAGATTTTTGGCTTGTACGGGTGACGCTGCATGTCTTTAACCAGCGCTTCAACTTTTTTGCCATCGATGTTCAAAGTCAGAACATGAGAGTAAAAAGCTTCGTAATCGGCAGAGTTATTAACTTTGTTGTGATCCAGAGTCAAAGATACTGGCTCTTGATCGCCACCGTACAGGATGGCTGGTACCAAGTCAGCGCGACGAAGGCGGCGGCTCGCACCTTTCCCTTTATCGGTACGGACGTTGGCATCCAGTGTAAAAATAGTGTTGTCAGACATTGACTGTCTCCAATGAATTTTTAATTTAATTTTATGGTGCCTTCCGCGACCAAAAGTGCACCGATGAAATGCCTGTCTGCATAAGTCATATAAGCCAGGCACTACCCTCAAAAATTAAGGGCGGCGAATTCTAACACTGTTCCCGGGCGGTTACAAACAGGGTTTACATTTCATTATCGGTAGGTTTAACGCCGCTGCGGTCGACCACTTTTACCGTACTTACCTCAAATACGTCACCAAACTGGGTAATTGTCATGATATCGGTCAGCACCTGGCCTTTTACTGATATTTTCAGGCCATTCTGTTTATATTCGGGCGCCAGATTACGCAGGGTGTAGTGACTGCCGTCGTCGCTGATAAAACCATAAAAGCCGCCTTCCAGATTTTTATACACAATGGTTCCGGTCATTTGTTTGGTAACACTTTGCATGCCTTTATCCTTTTGCGATTCGGTGACGGGTTCCGGGTGCGTCTGGGCCTGGCCGCTGCAGGCTGTCAGCCCCATAAAGCTGGTCAGGGTTAGTACCAATAAATATTTCATCACTACCTTTCCTTTTTAAAAGTCATCCCTACTATAGTGCCCGTAGCATACTGAATAAACAATGAATGTCGATTAGAGGTAGGTTTCTGGCAAACGTCGGCTTAAACACCATAATAGGCGCACCGCCACGGTGGAAAAGGTCCTGAAAAATTTAGAGAAGCCTAGGCGGGCAGGGGCTAGTTGCGCATTAACTCCGGAGTACCTAAGGGGGCGTTAGTCTCCCGACAGGTTTTATTATTTTGCAGCGACGGCCTGGTGGTGGGCTTAGAAGGTTGGTTCCGACACAAAAAAAGCGGCCGAAGGGCCGCTTTTATCTATACCGCTTAAACGGTATATCAGTATTCGAACATCGCAGAGATAGACTCTTCGTTACTGATGCGGCGAATGGTTTCCGCCAGCATTTCTGACAAGGTAAGCTGTTTTACTTTATCAATCTTTCGCATATCTTCATTAAGTGGAATACTGTCGGTGACAATAATCTCATCAATCACAGATTCACGCAGATTTTTAGCCGCATTACCAGAGAAGATCGCGTGGGTCGCATAGGCATACACCCGGCGCGCGCCGTGACTTTTCAGAGCTTCGGCGGCTTTCGCCAGAGTTCCGCCTGTATCAATCATGTCATCCACAATAATACAGTCACGATCTTTCACATCCCCGATAATATTCATTACCTGAGCTACGTTGGCTTTAGGCCGACGCTTATCGATAATCGCAAGGTCTGTGTCATTCATAAGTTTGGCCGTAGCACGGGCACGCACTACACCGCCAATATCAGGTGAGACAACCACCGGCGAAGCAAAATCGCGGCGCATCATATCGGCAAGCAGGATCGGTGTTCCAAAAGCATTGTCTACAGGAACATCAAAGAAGCCCTGAATTTGCTCAGCGTGTAAGTCGATGGTTAATACCCGATCGACACCCACATTAGACAGGAAATCAGCAACCACTTTAGCGGTAATAGGCACCCGGGCAGAGCGTACTCGACGATCCTGGCGGGCATAACCAAAATAAGGCATAACTGCGGTGATACGACCTGCCGAGGCACGGCGAAGTGCATCGATCATCACAATCAGTTCCATCAGGTTATCGTTGGTGGGTGCGCACGTTGACTGAATGATAAAAACATCCGAACCACGGACATTCTCATGTATTTCGACGCTGATTTCACCGTCACTGAAGCGGCCTACGCTGGCGTTTCCAAGCTTGGTATAGAGACGATCGGCAACTTTCTGGGCAAGTTCTGGTACGGCATTACCTGCAAAGAGCTTCATATCTGGCACAAGTGTTTCCTCAGTGCGTTGATAGTAGAGGTGGCTGGGGTAGCTGGACTCGAACCAACGAATAACGGGATCAAAACCCGCTGCCTTACCAACTTGGCTATACCCCAATAATATTTAGTGTCTGTCCGGAGCAGCGTACACATCATGTAGTTGTTGTTTTAATGGCGACTGGGCTACACCCCTGGCCACAAAACCGGTCCAGTGTGCAGGTAATTTAGCCTGTACAGTCCGGGCCGCAGCTTCATTACTAAAAGTGGCAAACACGCACGCCCCTGTGCCTGTCATCCGCGACGGGGCGTAGTGTACCAACCACTGTAATAATTTTGCAACTTCCGGATGGCGTTTACCGACAATTTGCTGACAATCGTTGCGGGTTTTTTCAAACGTATAGTCCTGCCAGGCTATGGGCGCGGTGTCTCGGGGCAGATCGGGCTCGCCAAAAACAGCGGGGGTACTGACATGAATTCCCGGGTTAACCACCAGGTACCAGTCGCCGGCGACCTTCACCGGTGTGATTTTCTCACCGACTCCTTCAGCAAAGGCCGTGTGGCCACGCACAAAAACAGGCACATCGGCGCCCAGCTGCAACCCAAGGTCAGCCAGCGACTGCTCATCCAGCCCGCAGTGCCACAAATGATTGAGTGCCACCAGGGTGGTGGCGGCATTGGACGAGCCCCCGCCAATCCCGCCGCCCATGGGTAATTGTTTATCAATATGAATTGCTACGCCTTGCGCTACGCTGGTATGTTGCTGTAGCAACCTGGCCGCCCGGTATATCAGGTTATCCTGTTCGCTGATCCCCGCCATCGGGGTCACCAGTTGAATGGCGGGTGTTTCAGTGACCTCAAAGGCCAGTTGGTCGCCTACATCCAGCAGCTGAAATAAACTTTGCAGTTGATGATAGCCATTGGAATAGCGGCCGGTAATATGCAAAAAAAGATTAAGCTTGGCGGGGCTGGGCCACCACATAAGGTCGGTTTGCTGGGCCATTACAACAGGGTCCATTGGTTGATTCTGAATTTAATAAATGCATTGGCTTGTTGGGTATTCGTGAGTTTCAGGGCATGCGGGAGCCAGATTTGTTCCACCTTACCGTAGTTCTGGTACGCCACCTGCCAGCTACCACACCCGGGACAATCACCAGGCTGTAGATCAGCCAGCAAGTCGTTGGTATTTAAGGTGTACTGGTCGGTAGGGCCAGGCAGGCCCTTAATCCAGTCCAGTAACCGGTTTACCGGCACATCCCAGCCGGTCACTGTTTTTATAAGCTGGCGGGGATCGGCATCCTGATAGGTTTTGCCATCCGCTGTCAGGGTAGCCATGCCGTCCTGATAATGCATATCGACCAGGGTAATCCCCAGCAGATTGGTGAGCCTGAATTGAAAGCTGCCAGGACGATGTTGCCAGAACAGGGTCGCGCTGATGGCTTCCTTATTATTTCTAAGGGCCATTTTACCGTTAATCTTCCAGCTGTTCACCGCGGCAAGCTGCTGCAACTGCGCCGGCAGATTTATGCGCTGGTCGGGGCCATCGGGTAAGGTGCTACAGCCATTTAATAAAATCAGCAGAACACCGCAAAACAAAACTCTTAGAAACATAAATAAAAAATCGATTGGCGTGATAGAAACATTATATAGGAACACAGCGACCTGAACACTTTCAATAATTTTGCGTTTTTCGTACAATGCCGCTCCGAAGCCGCCAGATGAATCTTAATGACCTTAGTTGCCCTCGGAATTAACCACAAAACTGCTCCTGTTGCCCTGCGTGAGAAGGTTGCCTTTACGCCAGATTCTCTGGTGTCGGCGCTATCTTCTTTAAAGCAGCACGCCGGTGTGGACGAATCTGTCATCGTTTCTACCTGCAACCGCACCGAAATTTATGTCAACGGGTCCTCCACGCAACCGGCGTTAATTGACTGGCTGGCCGACTTTCACCGGCTGGATCCGCAAACGATTGCCAGTCATAGCTATCAGTTTGAGCAAGGGGAAGCGGTTCGACACATTATGCGGGTGGCCAGTGGCCTGGATTCACTGATACTTGGCGAGCCGCAAATTTTCGGGCAGGTTAAGCAGGCTTACAACGATGCGCGCCATTCCGGCACGGTTAATACTGACTTTGAGCGTCTGTTTCAGCATACCTTTGCGGTAGCCAAACGGGTTCGTACTGAAACCGAAATCGGGGCAAATGCGGTCTCGGTTGCCTTTGCGGCGGTCCAGCTGGCCAAACATATCTTTTCAGCACTGCCCAGTCGCTCGGTATTACTGGTGGGCGCGGGGGAAACAATTGAGCTGGTGGCTCAGCATCTTAAAGAGCAGGGCGTGGAGCGGCTCTGTGTGGCGAATCGGACCGTAGCCCGCGCTCAAAAGCTGTCCGAAAAACTCGACGCGAAAGTGCTGACGCTCTCGCAGGTACCCGAACAGCTACACAGCTTTGATATCGTGATAAGCTCCACCGCCAGCCAGCTTCCTTTAATTGGTAAGGGCATGGTAGAGCGCGCCTTACGTGAGCGACGCAACACCCCCATGTTTTTGGTGGATTTAGCGGTGCCCCGGGACATTGAATCAGAAGTTAATGATCTGGGTGATGCGTACTTGTATACGGTGGACGACTTACAACATATCGTAGAGCAGAATCTGGCTTCGCGTGAAGAAGCCGCTCAGACTGCCCAGGCCATTATCGATGAACAGATTGAGGTTTATCTTAACTGGCGGCAGGCACAGCAATCTATCGATCTGGTCCGGCAGTTTCGCCAGCGGGGGAATCAGCAACGGGACGAACTGGTCGAAAAAGCTCTTAATCAGCTGGCCGACGGCAAAGCCTCAGAAGACATTATTAAAGAACTGGCGTATAAACTGACAAACACAATGATGCACGGCCCCACACGGATGTTACGTGATGCGGCCGCGCAAAACGATACTTCGCTGACCCAATGGCTAAGCCATTCGCTGGAGCTAGACAGCTCGCCCAGTCAGCGCCGTGAATGAAAAGGTAAAATAACAATATGAAAGACTCGGTCGTTGCAAAACTGGAAAATCTGGTGGAGCGTTTTGACGAAGTACAAGCCCTGCTTAGTGATCCGGAAGTGATTGGTAATCAAGACAAATTTCGTGCGTTATCGAAAGAATATAGCCAGCTTGAAGATGTGGTAAAAGGGTTTAACGCCTATCAGCAGGCTCAGGAAAATCTGGCTTCTGCCAACGAAATGCTTGAAGAAGATGATGCTGAAATGCGCGAGATGGCGCAGGAAGAAATCAAGCAGGCCAAAACCGAGCTCACCGAGCTGGAAGATAAACTCCAGATACTGTTGCTGCCCAAAGATCCTAATGATGATAACCCCTGCTTCCTGGAAATCCGTGCAGGGGCTGGTGGTGACGAAGCCGCGATTTTCGCCGGTGACCTGTTTCGCATGTACAGCCGTTATGCGGAAGGGCGAGGCTGGAAAGTTGAGCTGGTCAGTGCCAGCGAAGGTGAACACGGCGGCTTTAAAGAAGTTATTGCCAATGTCTCTGGCGAGGGGGCATTTGGAATTATGAAATTTGAATCCGGTGGCCACCGGGTCCAGCGGGTGCCGGAAACAGAGTCACAGGGGCGTATTCATACCTCCGCCTGCACGGTGGCGGTCCTGCCAGAAGTGCCGGAATCAGAAGCCATTGAAATAAACCCGGCAGATCTTAAAGTGGATACGTTTCGGGCATCAGGCGCGGGTGGTCAGCACGTGAATAAAACCGACTCAGCGATCCGGATTACCCATATTCCTACCGGGTTGGTGGTGGAGTGTCAGGACGAACGTTCTCAGCATAAAAACCGGGCCAAGGCGATGTCGGTATTGCAGGCTCGTCTGAATCGTATTGAAGAAGAAAAGCGCGCCAGCGAAGAAGCAACCACCCGTCGTAACCTGGTGGGCAGTGGCGATCGTTCGGAGCGCATACGTACTTATAACTTCCCACAGGGGCGGGTCACCGACCATCGTATCAATCTGACCCTGTATCGGTTAGATGAAGTGATTGAAGGCGATCTCAGTCAGCTGCTGGAGCCTATCCGTCAGGAGCACCAGGCCGATCTTCTGGCTTCGCTGTCTGGCGAGTAAACCATTTAATGAATATTGGTGAAGCAATACAGTGGGGCGCCGGGCAGCTGACCGACAGTGACTCGCCGGTGCTGGATGCCCGGGTGCTGTTAAGCGAAGCACTGGAGGCTTCACTAACCTACCTTTTTACCTGGCCTGACAAACCGGTTTCCGGCTCAACACTGACAACCTATCAAAGCTTTATTGCTCAGCGAGCCAGTGGCCAGCCGGTGGCCTATATTACGGGGCAGCGGGAGTTCTGGTCGCTGCGTTTAAAAGTATCACCACATACGCTGATCCCCCGGCCCGATACCGAAACTCTGGTGGAACAGGCGCTAGCCCGGCTTCCACAAACGCCGAGTTATATTTGCGATCTGGGCACGGGTACGGGGGCCATCGCGCTGGCACTTGCCAGTGAACGCCCTAACGATAAGCTGTTAGGGGTAGACCGGATAGCCGAAGCGGTCGCACTTGCCCGTGATAATGCCCGGCTCAATAATATCGGTCACGCACATTTTATGCAGAGCAGCTGGTTTGATGCACTTGCCGGTCAGCAGTTTGATATGATTGTTACCAATCCACCCTACGTGGAAAGTAACAGTAACTATCTGAGTGTGGGGGATGTCCGCTTTGAACCGGCTTCGGCGCTTACTGCCGGCAGTGACGGGCTTAGCGATATCCGAACAATTATTGCGCAGGCGCCAGCTTATCTTAATCGCGAAGGATGGCTGCTGATTGAGCATGGGCATACCCAGAGCGAGGCGGTTCAGCAGTTGCTGCTAGAGGCCGGCTTCAGTAATGTAACCAGCGAGGCAGATTTAGCCGGGCATTTGCGTATTACCTGTGGTCAGCTTACCGGCTAACTATTTCGGGTTTCAGATCGCACCCGTTACGCGCCATCCTTTAACAATAGTAATAACAACATTAAGGCAAATTTTATGTACCTGATGGTTAAAAATATCCATATGACCGCAGTGATGCTCAGCGTTCTGCTGTTTGTTTTTCGGTTTATCCTGTTGCAGGCTAATGCAGGCATGCGCAATGCAAAGTGGCTCAAAGTGGTACCGCATATTATCGATACCATTTTGCTGGCCAGTGCCCTGGTGCTGTGCGGCATTTTATCTCAGTGGCCCTTTGTAAATGACTGGCTCACGTTTAAGTTTACCGGCTTGATTCTGTATATTCTGATGGGGATGTTTGCCCTTAAATGGGGCCGTTCTGCGCCTATGCGCTGGATTGGTTTTGTGGGGGCCCTGACCTGGCTCGTGCTGATTGTGCGGGTAGCCATCACCAAAGAAGCTGTCATTTTTTAAATAAACAGGAATAGTTATGACCGTATCCACACGCACGCTTCAGATTGGTAACGTTGAAGTAGCTAATCAGCTGCCTTTTACCTTGTTTGGTGGCATGAATGTTCTGGAGTCCCGTGACCTGGCGATGAAAATCGCCGAGCACTATGTCACGGTAACTCAGAAGCTGAATATTCCTTATGTCTTTAAAGCCTCATTTGATAAAGCCAATCGTTCCTCCGTATCCTCTTACCGTGGGCCGGGGATGGAAGAAGGGCTTAAAATCTTTGAAGAAATAAAACAAACTTTTGATGTTCCGGTGATTACCGATGTACACGAGCCGCATCAGTGTCAGCCTGTGGCTGAGGTTGCCGATGTTATTCAGTTGCCAGCCTTTTTGGCCCGGCAGACCGATCTGGTGGTGGCCATGGCCCAGACCGGGGCGGTGATAAATGTGAAAAAACCACAGTTTCTGGCGCCTCACGAAATGCAGCATATTATTGCAAAGCTGGGTGAAGCCGGTAACGACAAAGTGATTTTATGTGAGCGAGGCAGCTGCTTTGGTTACAACAACCTGGTGGTGGACATGCTGGGTATGGATGCCATGAAAGCCTATGCGCCGGTTATCTTTGACGCCACCCATGCGCTACAAATGCCCGGTGGCCGCGCCACTTCTGCCGATGGACGTCGGGCGCAGGCCGCGCAACTGGCTCGCAGCGGAATGGCGCTGGGACTGGCAGGTTTGTTTATCGAGGCGCACCCGGATCCGGATAAGGCGAAATGTGACGGCCCGTGTGCTCTGCCGTTATCAAAACTAGAGCCTTATCTGGCACAAATGAAAGCCATGGATGACATGGTCAAAGGTTTTGAGGCTCTGGATACGTCAAACACGTAAGGCCAGGCCAGCACACTCTGGTGCGGATTTAAACAGGTAAGGAAAACAGGCAGTGAGAACTGCCTGTTTTTGTATCAGGTGTACAAGAAAAAATTATTCGCTTTGACGTGCTTTGGGTACCACTTTTACCGGCTGTTTTTTCTGATAGGCAAATAACGCCGTATTCTGATACTTCGCCCCCTGGGTTTTCAGTTGAGAAGAAACCTCAAGCTGAATGTTCTCAGCTATATTGAGTTGTACGACAGGCGCTGGAATTTCCAGATTTTCAAGTTCCGGCGTAGCAACCTCAACCTGTTGGGCCGAAGCAGTACCAGCGGCTAATAGCATTAGCGAAGATAACAATAGTTTTTTCATTACACACCTAATATAATTAATTTAAATCTTGTTTTGAATATGTAAAATATTTTAACAAAGAGCATTTTCAAATTGCTGTAATAAAAGCGTTATTTTTAAATGCGGGTGAATAGTAATCAGTATTTGGTTAAAAATAAAACGAGTAAATGTATGATTGAATGATTAGAAAAACTAATCATTCAACTGGTTTTCTTTTCCGCAGGCAGGGCGCAGGATGCAAAGACGATTACCTCCACTTAATGCGTTAAAAGCCTTCGAGGCTGCAGCGCGTCATCTGAGTTTTACCCGGGCGGCTGATGAGCTGTTTGTAACCCAGGCGGCGGTCAGTCATCAGATCAAGGCTTTAGAAGAATATTTATCGATGAAGCTGTTTATCCGGCGCAATCGCACCTTGTTGCTGACCGAAGAGGGCCAGGCGTATTTTCTGGAGCTTAAAGATATCTTTAAAAGCTTACAGGAAGCCACCGATCGCCTGCTGGCAAAAGGCAGTAAAGGCGCCATAACTGTGGCCATGCCGCCTAGCTTTGCCTCCCAGTGGCTGGTGCCCCGCATAAGTCGTTTCAGTAGTGCCAATCCGGATATTGATGTGCGTATTAAGGCCCTGGATTTTGATGAAGGCTTTTTAGACGATGATATCGACGTGGCTATTTATTATGGAAAAGGCCGCTGGTCAGGATTACAGGCTGATAAACTTCACCGTGAATTTCTCACGCCCTTATGTGCGCCAAGCTTATTCAGTGGCCCCAAGCCACTCACCAGCCTGGCAGACTTAAAACATCATGTGTTACTCCACGATTTGAGTCGGGAAGCCTGGAAGACCTGGTTAAAACAAATCGGGGTGGCGGGCGTCAATGTTAATCAGGGGCCGGTATTCAGCCATTCAATGCTGGTGTTACAAGCCGCTGCGCTGGGTCAGGGGATAGCATTGGCCAACACCATTCTGGCCCGGCCCGAAATAGACGCGGGGCGGCTGATCATGCCTTTTTCAGAACGAGTGGAAAGTCGTGATGCCTTTTATGTGGTGTGTGATGAATCGCAGGCAGATTTAGGTAAAATAGCTGCCTTTCGCGAGTGGATTTTAGCCCAGGTAGAAGAAGAGCAGGAAGATGTTTGATTATAGTATCGACAGCCCGCCCAGGCCAACATGCCGGTTGGTGCTGGCGCATGGAGCAGGAGCCGGTAAAGACTCTGAATTTATGCAGCAAATCAGCGCGCTGCTGGTAGCCCGTGGGATTGAGGTAGTGCGCTTTAATTTTGCGTATATGCAAACTATCGAACAGACCGGCAAACGCCGCCCGCCTGAAAAAGCCGGGGTTTTACTTCAGCACTTTACCGGGTTACTGGAACATCTAGAACACCAGTTGCCTGCGCTACCGCTGTGGCTGGGCGGTAAATCTATGGGCGGGCGCATGGCCACCATGCTGGTAGACCAAACCTCAGCCCTGGGCGCGGTAGCCTATGGCTACCCATTCCATCCGCCAGGCAAGCCTGACAAGCTACGCACCGAACACCTGGTACAGGCCGGTAAACCGGTGCATATTTTTCAGGGCGAACGCGACACCTTTGGCATTCCAGATGAAGTAAACCATTATGAGTTGCATTCAAAAGTGACCCTGCACTGGCTTGAAGATGGTGATCATAGCCTCAAACCCCGCAAAAAAAGTGGTTATGATTACCAGCAGCATCTGCAACGTACTGCCGAGGATACAGCGCGCTTACTAAATACCGGGACCGCACAATGAAAAGTTTTATGATTACCGGCGCGGTGGGGGCCTTGATATCCGTAATGCTTGGCGCGCTCGGGGCGCATAAGCTTGACAGCTACCTGGCCTCTGACGCTATGCAGGCCTTCAATACTGCGGTGGAATATCAGATGTTTCACAGTTTGGCGGTGTTACTGGTGTGCGTATTGCCGGTGGCGCAACGTCAGGCCAGGCAGGCGGCCGCCTGTTTTGTGGTAGGCACGCTGCTGTTTAGTGGCAGTATTTACGGACTGACCCTGGCCCATGCCAGCTTTTTAGGACCAGTGACCCCTTTGGGGGGCCTGCTGCTAATGATTGGCTGGTTAATTTTAATTTTTGCAGCCATAAGGAGCCCGTCGAATGGCTAGTCTACTGGGCTATTGTCGCGCCGGATACGAAAACGATCTGGCCGAAGAACTTACGGCTAAAGCGGCTGCACTGCAGTGTTTTGGTTATCCGAAATTTGAGCGCGGTGACGGCTATGTACAGTATATCTGTTACCACGAGGCTGATGCCGATAAGTTAGGCCGGCAACTTCCGGTCATGGAAACCATTTTCGCCCGTCAGCTGGTGGTGGTGACTGGTACCCTTGAGCAGCTGAGCCGCGAGGATAGGGTAAGCCCGGTGCTGGCCGAAATCCTGCAACATGATGATGATTCGGTTCAAAACGGGCTGTTACAGGTAGAACACGCCGACACCGATGCGGGCAAAGAGCTGGCCAAGTTTTGTCGTAAATTTGCCGTGGTGCTACGTCAGGCGTTACGAAAAAACCGCGCACTGACCTTTAAGGAAAAGCCACAGGCCCGGGCGCTGCATGTGTTTTTCACCGATTTTGATGCCTGTTTGGTGGGCTATAGCTATGCTGCCTGTCGCAGTCCTCATGCCAACGGTATCTACCGTCTTAAATTTCCTGCTGCGGCGCCCAGCCGTTCTACGCTAAAGCTTGAAGAAGCTATTTTGACAATGCTTTCCTCTGACGAGCAGCACACAGTATTACGTGCTGGTGGCCGCGCGGTGGATTTAGGTGCGTGTCCTGGTGGCTGGACCTATCAGCTGGTGCAGCGGGACATGTTTGTGGAAGCCATCGATAATGGGCTTATCGCCGATAATCTGATGGCTACAGGGCTGGTTGAACACTTTGCCGCCGATGGTTTTAGCTATAAGCCACAATTTGGCCGTGTAGATCTGCTGGTCTGTGATATGATAGAGCAGCCTGACAGGGTCGCCAGGCTTATGGGCGACTGGTTAGTCAATCGTTGGGCTGATCATGCGATATTCAATCTGAAGTTACCAATGAAAAAACGCTATGAAACGGTAACCCAAGCCATGACGGATGTGCTGGCTCGCTTGCAGAAGCTGGAGGACAGCTTTGTAATTCGTATGCGGCATCTATATCATGATCGCGACGAGATCACAGTTTCAATTTTAAGAGAATAACCCTTTGGGGTTATTTTTTTAATAAGTTATTGATTAATCATAAATAAATTAAGTGGTGGCGTGGATCCGCTGCATAAGTTTTATACTTTTTGCGGAAAGGGCTGTCAATCTGGTATTGAAATCCTTTATAATCCCGCCGTTTTTTTACTCTGAACCAATTAAAAGTGAACTAATGGCAGACTTATCTCATTACAGAAATATTGGTATTTTCGCTCACGTAGACGCGGGCAAAACTACCACAACTGAACGTATTTTGAAGCTTACCGGTAAAATCCATAAAACCGGTGAAGTACACGATGGTGAGTCAACAACTGACTTCATGGATCAGGAAGCGGAGCGTGGTATTACTATCCAGTCAGCTGCGACGACCTGTTTCTGGAAAGATCATCGTATGAACATCATCGACACGCCAGGGCACGTTGACTTCACTGTTGAAGTTTATCGTTCACTGAAAGTTCTTGACGGCGGTATCGGTGTATTCTGTGGTTCTGGTGGTGTTGAGCCACAATCAGAAACCAACTGGCGTTATGCGAACGAATCTGGCGTAGCCCGGGTTATCTTCGTAAACAAACTGGACCGTATGGGTGCAGACTTCTACCGTGTTGTAGGTCAAATCAAGAAAGTACTGGGCGCGAAGCCAGTCGTAATGACTCTGCCTATCGGTATTGAAGACCAGTTCAACGGCATCATCGATGTTCTTGAACAGAAAGCTTACATCTGGGACGAAACTGGCCTGCCAGAGAACTTCGAAGTATGCGATGTTCCTGAAGACATGAAAGACAAAGTTGCCGAATACCGTGAAGACATGATCGAAACTGCGGTAGAAATGGACGACGACCTGATGATGGCGTATATGGATGGTGAAGAGCCGTCTATTGAAGACATCAAACGTTGTCTTCGTAAAGGTACTCGTGATCTGGAATTCTTCCCAACATTCTGTGGTTCTGCATTTAAGAACAAGGGTGTTCAGTTGGTATTGGATGGTGTTATCGACTATCTGCCAAACCCAACTGAAGTTATCCCTCAGGATCTGACAGACAAAGACACTGGTGAAGCTACTGGTGAAGTTGCGAAGGTTTCAACTGATGAGCCTTTCCGTGCGTTAGCGTTTAAAATCATGGATGACCGTTTCGGCGCCCTGACCTTTATCCGTGTTTACTCTGGTGTGCTGAACAAGGGCGATACCGTTCTCAACAGCTTCACTGGTAAAACAGAGCGTAGCGGCCGTATGGTTGAGATGCATGCTAACGACCGTACCGAACTTACCAGAGCACACGCCGGTGACATTCTGGCGGTAGTAGGTATGAAGAATGTTCAGACTGGTCACACTCTGTGTGCCACGTCACATCCTTGTACCCTTGAGCCGATGATCTTCCCTGAGCCGGTAATCTCTATCGCGGTTAAGCCTAAAGATAAAGGCGCAACTGAGAAGATGGGTATTGCTATTGGTAAGCTGGTTTCTGAAGATCCGTCGTTCCAGGTTGAAACTGACGAAGATTCAGGCGAAACCATCCTTAAGGGAATGGGTGAGCTGCACCTTGATATCAAAGTAGATATCTTGAAGCGTACTTACGGCGTTGAACTTGAAGTAGGTCAGCCGCAAGTTGCTTATCGTGAAACTATCACTACTCCGGTAGAAGATAGCTACACGCATAAGAAACAGTCTGGTGGTTCTGGTCAGTTCGGTAAAATCGATTACCGTATCAACCCAGGTGAAGTTAACTCTGGCTTTACGTTCAAATCAACGGTTGTTGGTGGTAACGTACCTAAAGAATTCTTCCCAGCGATTGAAAAAGGCTTCAAGAGCATGATGGAACAAGGTCCACTAGCGGGTTACCCGGTACTGGATGTTGAAGTAGAACTGTACGACGGTGGTTTCCACGCAGTTGACTCTTCTGCCATCGCCTTCGAAATCGCTGCAAAAGGCGCTTTCCGTCAGTCTATGCCAAAAGCAGGTCCTCAGATTCTTGAGCCTGTAATGAAAGTTGACGTGTTCACGCCTGAAGATCACGTTGGTGATGTAATTGGTGACCTTAACCGTCGCCGTGGCATGATCAAAGATCAGGAAGCTGGTGTAACTGGTGTTCGCATTAAAGCAGACGTCCCTCTGTCTGAAATGTTCGGCTACATCGGTCACCTGCGTACTATGACTTCTGGTCGTGGTCAGTTCTCTATGGAGTTCAGCCACTATGCACCTTGTCCAAACAATGTTGCGGATAAAGTTATCGAAGAAGCCAAAGCACGTAACGCCAAATAAGTTCGTAGCTTAGACTTTTAAAAACCCGCCTTCTGGCGGGTTTTTTTATGGCTGATAAAAAACTGGCCTTTATCTGTACCTGTGGAATGGGCGTGATTGTGTAAGCTATAACGCTCATCATTTTTGCAGATGGTTATAATGCTTACATGCCCATATTTAACTCTGGTGGCAGCAATAACCGGGGCCCTCGTCCTGATATCGCTGGGGTGGCTGGCAAACGGGGCCACCGTGTATATGCAGCTACAGCAACTTGAAAAACACGGCGAGCCTTATTTACGCTTGTTTGACTCGGTACAGGCAAGATTGCAGAACCGGCCCGCGAGTGTGTTTCCGGTGGGGGCCATTACTCATGTCCATGTTTATCCACGTACGCTGATATTTTGTGCTGGTCCGTTTGAGCTGGCACGGCTCAATTTGCCGGTCTGGCAGGCCAGACAGGTTATTACGCGGTGTCGCCGGATTTTACCGGTGGCGGGTGTGTGTCATCATTCCAGCTGAATAATCATTGTACTAACCAAGCGGGGTCACAGTACTATGCCGGAGGATTGTTGCGCAGGGCTTGTTTAAGCTGTTTATAATGGTGGCGTAACAACTGACGTTGTTTTACCTGATTACCGGGCTGATATTCAATGGCTTCAAAGACAGTGACAAAATTATCCAGCGCGGCGCCGGCACCGGCATTTATATGGCCGCTGACTTTGCGGGCGTAGGTGCGGGCCGATGCGTTATTGCGGGCGATACCGGTGACTCTGTAAATGTCCTGCTGGGCCTCCTGGTACAACCGTAAGCTTTCCGATTTTATTCTTGGGGCGGGACGGGGAACAAAATAAAACGCCAGCAACCCCGCAATAAATAATACTACTGCCAACATAAACAGGGTCATGCGTTCCATGCTGGTATTGCCCAGCAAACGGCTGAACATATCTTGTTGGGTCGCCCCGTCAAAACCTAAGACCCACCGGTTCCACTGATAATTGATGGTATCTGCAAACTGATAAAGCTGCGCCAGTGCCGGTAAATTGTGAGCCCGGTTACGTGAAAATAACGGCAAATCCTGTTGCTGATCACTAAAGGCGCTTTGAAAGCCGTATAATAGCCGGGAGGCGGCCACCATAGCCGTGGGGTCGAATTGTTGCCAGGTTTTACCGTCCAGACTCGCTTCAACCCAGGCATGAGCATCATACTGATACACATTCATGACATTATCGCTAATCAAATCGCCGCCCTGATAGCCTGATACCAGTCTGGCCGGGATCCCCGCAGCCCGAAATGCCAGCGCCATAGCACTGGCGTAATGGGCACAAAAGCCCTGGCGGTAGTCAAACAAGAATGCATCGACCGGTGCCTGGGACATGACCGGAGGGGTGAGGGTGTAGGCAAAGTTCTGCGCGGCAAAATACTGCATCAGCTGACTGGCAAAGACGGTGTTGCTGCCACTTTGCTCATGCAGTGTTTTTGCCCATTGTGCGGTTCGCGGGTTAGCGTTTTCAGGATACTCAAGATTGATCTGGCGTTCGCCTTGTCCGCCGGTAAGCTTCAGGGGCGCCTCAGGGTAACTGTTAAAATTGAAGGTTTGGCGGTTAAGAACGGGTTGCCGGCTTATCACTGTATGATCATCAGCCACAATCACCTTACTTGCTGAATTAGATGTGGCAGGGATAGTAGCACCCAGACTGTAGAGCCAGTCGTTGCCGTTACCTTCAGTTAGCAACTGATAAGTGTATTGCGCACCTGGCGGTTGGCTTTGATAGGCGGTGGGCCTGAGTTGCAGCAGCTGTTTACGTGCCCGTCGATATTCACCCACCTGCCAGCTTTTGCCATCAAAACTTTCCAGCACCATTGCCCGCCAGTAGCGCTGTTTCATGGTTGGCACCGCATTTTTAAAAATGGCGGTAAAAACCTTCTCATCAGAGCGGGTCAGATTAGCCACGTCCCCCGGCGTGATTTTTTCACTTAGGCCGGTTTCGCTGCTTTTGCCTTCGGGCATTCCCCACAAAGGCGGCAGATGAGGCAGGGCGACAAACAGGATCACAGCAATAGGCAATGC
>VMHT01037911.1_pt1 | contig 18947 bp, 9 predicted proteins | sample 4693611 | NCBI WGS metagenome assembly VMHT01 (sample SAMN12280063, study PRJNA550983) | marine metagenome | isolation source: seawater sampled from same location over 5 years 0.02-0.2 micron viral filtrate | place: USA: collected off the coast of southern California halfway between the port... ...
CGGCGAACAAGGCGGCCAGCAAGGTGACCAGACCAGCGAGGACCAGAACGGTCAGAACCAGAACGGTCAGAACGAGCAGCAGCAAGGTCAGACGCAGAACGGACAGCAGGGTCAACAAGGCCAGCAGTCCGATCAGCAGCAGGGCCAGCAGCTCGACAACCAGGACGAGAACGACAACGATGGCGATGGCATCCCGAACGACGTCGACAACGACGACGACAACGACGGTATACCGGACGTGGTCGATGATTCACCAATGGATCACGACAACGATGGCACCGACGACTTCGAGGATGATGACGCTGACGGTGACGGCATCGACGACCGCGAGGAAGTGAACGATGCAGACCCGAACACCAACATCTACGACCACGACAACGATGGCATCTCCGATGCCGTTGATCTGGACATCGACAACGACGGCATTGACAACCGAAACGACATTGGCGAGATGGGTGAAGACCTGTCCCGAGACCACGACAACGATGGTATGGACGACGCTGTGGACACCGACGACGACAACGACAACATCCTCGATGTTGACGAAATCGACGGCGTTGCCGGCAGCTACCGATACGACCACGACAACGATGGCATTTGGGACCTCACCGACAACGATGATGACAACGATGGTCTCATGGACTGGTTCGAAAACAACGACGGAAACGACCTCACGGGTCAATTCGACGCTGACAACGACGGTCTTGATGATTACGAAGATGACGACGACGACAACGACGGCATCCTCGACATCTACGAATTCTGAAGTTGAATCGATGACTGCCTGTCAAAGAACGCTCTTTGAGTGGTACAACAGGCGCTTCGGGGCTAAGGCCCCGGGGCGCCTCCTTTCCTCTTTTTCTCCCTGCAGCCTTCAATGCCAAGGGTTCATTTGCGCTTGATACGCAGGCGGCCCTGTGATACGGAACCGCACATACGCGCCACGCCCTTGAAATAGGGTATTTCGGTGGATGAATGATTACGAGGTGCCCGTATGCTGTCAAAACAACACACACAACACATTGAGGAGCGACAACGACTCTCCATGGCCATCACCATCGTCTTTTTGATGCTGGCCAGCAGTCTGCTTGCGATTGTCCAAACCGTCCACGACGGACCTGAACCCGCCAAACAAACACAATTGGTTCAAGGCGGCAGTCTGGGCATGACGCCCGTTCAGTCCACCGATCAAGGGGGCCAAGGCAGTTGGGACGGCGTCCACGATGCTCGACTTGACCTCGACCATGAGGCGCTTTCAAACATGATGTGGACCGACCCCGGCGTCTCGTCGGGCGTGATTGTTGACCTCTCCGTTCTCGAGGCTGCCATCCCGTCGTACTCCACGTTCCTCGAAGAAACCCGGGCCGGTGACCACGACAACGACGGCATCAACGATCTCGACGACCTTGACGACGACAACGACGGCATCTACGATCTGCTCGAGCGCTTCGACGGGTGCTACGGTACCGACCCGTACGACCACGACAACGACGGTATCCTTGACCTGGACGATTGGGACGACGACAACGACGGTATCCTCGAAGGTCCGATCGATTACGATGCGCTCGAAGCCCAGGGCCTTGACCCTCGTAACGTCTCGACCGATCGCTATCTCGACCCAAACATTGAGCACCCCGACCCCAACATTGGAACGGTGGGGAACTTCTACCTCGCCGATCAGAACCCGATGGACCACGACAACGACGGTGTCACCGACGAAGACAGCGATGGCGTTGGACCTGGTCGCTACGACGAAGACGACGACAACGACGGACGAATCGATCAGTTCACCTGGCCCTGCGACCTTGACGCAGACGGTACGCCCGATTATTTTGACACCGACGATGACAACGACGGCGTTCTGGACGTGAACGACGCTCACCCGTACGACGCCAGCATCCAGACGCTGATGTCCGACGAAGCTCCTCTATACGACGCATCTCGCATTTGGACCTTCAACGAATACCGTTCTTACTCCGGAGGAGTCGATTACGTCGACTGGGAGCGAAACCGCGTCAACGCACCCGGTGCAAGCGCCAGTGGCTGGATTGGAAACCCTGCAGTTGCCGGACCAGAAGGTGTTGCGTCATTCAGCGAAATCATCGACGGCGATTTGGACGGAGACGGCATCCCGAATTTCTTGGACCCAGACAACGACAACGACGGCACCCCTGACTCGGCTGACACCGACGATGACAACGATGGCATCCTCGACATGGTCGACCCTGACGACGACAACGACGGCATCCTTGACGCCTGTGTGGAAATCGACACCAACGGCGACCAAACCAGCGACTACACCGGCCTGCGAAACGGCGCTGTGACCGGCGTCATCATCTCCACCGGCGGTGCAAACTACAACAGCGCCACCGACGTGGCAACCTCCACGCCGGGCAGCGGCTCTGGACTCACGGTGGACATCGTCGCAACCGGCGGCGCGATCACGACGGCCACCGTCAACCGGGGCGGCTCGGGCTACAACGTCGGCGATGAGGTCACCCTCTTCGGAGGCGATGCCAAGGGCAACCTGACCATCACCGGCGTCTCCTCGGCCGACTTCGAGATTCCGGGTGCCGACGGCAACAACGACAACGTCATCGATTGCGAGATTGACTACGATTACGACTTGGACGACGACATCCGCCGTCCGTTTGATCAAAACTACAACGGTGTTTACGACTGGCTCGACGTCGACATGGGCGGCACGCAGTCCCCGGACAACCTCGGTAATTTTGCCGTAGGAGGAGCGGACCGTCCCTACGATCTGGACAACGACAACATCGAAAACGAGAACGACTCCTTCCCGCTTGATACGGCATCCGATGTCTCCACATGGAACTGCCCAACACAAGCCAATCCCAACCCGGTCAGTCCCGACCCGCGCTGTCAAACACGACGAGCATCGTTTTCTCAATTCAACGACTGGGACGGCGACGGCATCAGCAACTGGGACGACGTTGACGACGACAACGACGGCATCATCGACGTGCTTGACATCGACTGGGATTGCGATCTTGACAACGACAACGACCTGCATCAAATCAACGGCGGACTCTATCGAGACGACGGGCCGAACGATGTCGACTCCGACATCGACGGCGACGGCCTTGAGAACAGCATCGATTGGGACGACGACAACGACGGCATTGCCGATCTGTACGATCCAGACGACGGCAATTGCGGCTTGGTTGACTTTGACGCAACCGATGCGTTCCAAACACCGTACTACCCGGTCAACGACGGGGGCTCACTGGACGGATCTGGCGACAGCCAACTCTACGGTACCAACTCCACCGATCACTGGAACATGGTCTTCCAGCACTACCCGTTCGCCGACGTTGTTCTGAACTACAACGGCTACGACGCCACCACCACCCCTCCTACCCCGGGCGTCGTGCCGGAGTTCTACTGGTTCATGTTCGCTCGATGGTCGCCCTACAACGGCGGCAACGATTGGGACATCGATTCAGACGGTGATTCACTGATCAACGGACTCGACATCGATCAGGACGGCGACGGAATGCCGAACTGGTGGGACCAAGATGAAGGGAACGACGGTATCCTGGACGTGAACGACATCAAGATGGGCGGCACATTCAATTTGACAACTTGCGGCTGGACCGCTGGTAATTTGGGCAGTGGATTTGTGTGCGGGTACAGCTATGCCCTGGCGTACAAAATGCCGTTGAACGGCGTCAACGCTCAGTTCGGCTCGCCGTATTCGACTCGTCCGGACGCATTCATCGACCAAGGCCCAACAACCGGCGGACCATCGGGCAACTGGAGTTGCACCCCTGTGGAAGGCATCGGTTGTTGGCACTACGACTTTGGCGGCGATGGAACCATCGATTCGGCGATCAGCTACACGCAGATCACGGACAACCGCGACGCCTTCATGACGTGGTTTGGTTTGAACACAGGCATATGGCAGTGGAACTCTGACAACGGCCCAGAGGCTGACTTCCCCGATGAGTTGGGTGCGGACCTGCTCAAGAACGACGTCGACGGCGATGTTGACGGCGATTTCACCAATTCCACCATTGACCTTGACGACGACTACGACTCGATCTTTGATTGGTTTGACGTCGACGACGACAACGACGGCGTTTGGGATTTCTTTGAGGTGGACAGTAACTTCGACCTCGACGACGACACCGGCCAGAACAACGGGAATTTCTTCACGGGTTCAAACTGCGACGACAACGACGACGACGGAAACGACGCTGACGCAGACGACGACGGATTTTACCAATCTGTTTGGGACCAAGGCATCATGTCTCAAGGTCTTCGTTCACCCAGCATCTACGACGTCGACAACGACAACGACGGCGTTCCTGACGGCGAGGACCCCGATGACGACAACGATGGACGCCTTGACGCTGATCAGGAACTGATCAACGGTTGTTTCTGGGGTGAGGAGCAGTCCACGTGGGATCACGACAACGACGGCATCCTGAACTGGGCCGACGACGATTGGGACGGCGACGGCATCATCAACACCGTTGAGTTGCTGGTGAGCATTACCGCACCCTTCGACCACGACAACGACGGAACTCGCGACGACCTCGACGAGGACGACGACGAAGACGGCATGCACGATGAAGACGAGGTTCTGCTTTGGCCCACCCGTTTCGATCGAAACTCCACCAACCCGTGGGACCACGACGACTTTGGTGACGGCGAAGGCATTGCCAACCCCACCGACGCTTCCACCGGACCTGACGCCATTGACAACGACGACGATAACGATACTCGAATCGATGTTGATTTCGACCAGGTGGAGGACGATGATTTGACCTCGGATTGGGATCACGACAACGACGGCATCCTTGACGCCGACGACAAAGCGCCGACGTACATCACGCTCAATTTGCCGGACAACCTCTGGCTCGACGCTCAAAGCCCGACCATCTTTGCGGGTCACGTGGACTGGCTCAACCCCATCACGGGTGTGGTTGAAGCGGCCCCACAACTGCCCATCCAGGTGCACATTGAGTGGACTTCGAACAACACAACGGCCATTGAAACGATTGACGTCTTGACCAACGCCGCTGGAAACTTCAGTGTCGGACAATTCCTCTATCCAGAAGACTTGACCGTTGGCGACAACACCACGTATCGAGTTTACGCTGAAGTCACCGAGATGTTCATGTTCAACGGTAACGAGTCTCAGTCGTACTTCGTTGGTGCAGAGGCCAACATGACGGTCGACTATTCGGCATGGACGTACTTCCGAAGCGACGAGCAGCCGTTTTGGTTGGACTTCAAAGCACACTACGCTGCTGATTGGGACCGTGGGCTGTTTGACAATCGAATCAAGAACTCTCCCATCACGTTCTCCATCTTCGGTGGGCTGTTCGGTAACCTAACCGCACCGACCAACTTCACCGGACTGGGCAACAACGGCTACCGAACCGACGCTTCGGGATGGGCTTCGCTGACGTTTGTCCAAGACTTGGGCATCAGCGGCACATGGAAGCAGGTGCAATGGAACTCGACGGCAGAAAACGGCCAAGGACAGATTCCTGGCGGCTACGAAGAGATTGCGTGGAACGACCTGACCAAGCAGCACGACATCGTCCTCGACGGCAACGGCGACCCACTGCGCTACAACTACACCAACACGAGTTTACCTGCCGGAGACATCGAAATCATCGCTCGCGTTTCACCCGAGCTGGCAAACGAATGGCCCTTCCCGTATCTTCACGGGGACCAAGCCGAACCGTTCTCTGTTCGCATCATGCATCGGATGAACATTGAGGGAACGTTGATTCTGGACGGGTTGAGTCCGATTTACTACTACGACTCCACCGTGAACAACGGTGACGGAACCTTTGGGGACTGGTCGACACTGTTCCACAAGCCTGCACTTGACAACGCCAACGTCAACTACAACGATGTCGCGGCCTTCAAACCCTATCCGAAGCCCTGGGACGGTACACCAAGCGACTTGACCGGCCAAGCAGCGGCCTTGCGACCGTTCTTGCAAGCCAACGGCACACACTGGTTCATCTCACTGGTGAACGGCGGTGACAGCAACCTGCCACCGTGCGGTCCAGTGGATCGAACCGACCCGAACAGCCCCGTCCGCTGTGAGATTGTTCCAGAAATGAACACTGGCGAATCCCTGCAAGTCATCGGAAAGGTCACCAATCGGACCAACGATCCGTGGGATCAAGACCCAATTGCGCTGCAAGTGGACGTTGACAAGAACGGTCAGTTCCTCGGCGCAGGAGAAACCGCTTACACCCAACGACCGATCATGAAGGACGGCGATGCTGCCTACGATTACAACTGGTCCTGGTACAGTCAGTACGGCTCTGGAACCTACGGCCTGCGAGTTGACTTCACCAACTCCGCCTACTACTTCACAGGAAACACGTCGAACCTTGCACCAACGGGGGCTTACATCAACGTCACCGTGGTCGGAACCACCGATTTCCAGACAACCTCGTTGCCGCGCCTCTACCGAAACACCAACACGACCATCCAAGCAAAGCTGGTGGACAATTCCCTCCAGCCTGTTCGCAACGCTGCGGTCAACTACACGTGGTCGTTCGACGGTCGGACAGGTGTCAACTTCACCGACAGCAACGGGTTCTTCGAAATTCCGTTCAACGTCTCGGCCACCGACGCACTGGGCAACTTCACGTTGCAGTTTGAATACGCAGGGACTTCGCTGCTCAAAGGCACCACGGTCTCGCAATCGGTCTGGGTGGTTTCTCGCACCTACATGCAGGTCATCTCAACCGAAGACAATTTACGGCGTTCAGGCGATAAATGGGACTTCACCGCACAGGTTTCTGACGACAACAAGACGGCTGTCAGAGACGCAGGTGGAACAGCACTGTCTGGCGGTGAAACACCGTACGGCGGGCTGGTTGACGTCATCTTTGAGGGCACGGACTTCCAGGGCACCCTCCATCGACAGGTGGTGGCCACGTTGGCTCCCAACGCCGGTGTGATTTCGCTGCCTGAAGTTGAACCCGACGGCTCGCATCTGTGCTTCTACGACGGAAACGGCGACGGAACACCTGACCGAGACGTCAACGGCGACGGCTTGGAGGTCGAGGAAACGATTGGATGTCTGAAGTCCAACATTTCCCCGCTCAACCCGTCCCTTCTACGCGCCGACCCTGAATCCTTCCTGCCCGACGGCTTTGGGCCGGTCAACGTGATTTTGAGGTTCCAGGAGACCCTGCCCAACGAAGGTTGTCAACCGCTTGATGTGACCTACCTCGGCATTCAGGGCGCGTGGGATCCGTGCACGTCCGTCCCGGGCAACGATCACTTCCGACTGACGCTGACCAACAACGCCAATGGCTTCAACCTCATCGGGCGAACCGTCATGTCCGTCGACGACCAAATCGTCTACACGAGTGAAATTGATCCCTTGACGGGCGAAGTTGTTCCCAAGCCAATGATCGTCACCGGTCAGCTGAGCGACGAGTTGGGCGTGAACCTGACCGACCGCAGCATCCGCGTGAATTACGAGATGGTCAACGGTCAAACCGGCCCGGTCGCATGCCAGTCCGGTACGACCAACATGGACGGCTTCTTTGCCATCACCTGCCCCCTCTCGGACGTCATGGCTGGCAAAGCCAAGGTCTCGGTATCGTACTCCGCATACGACAACAACGACGCCTATCGGTACGAGAACAAGACCGTTCAAACCGAGTTTGATGTGTTCTCCCACTCCACGTTGCAGATCACCGAGATTGGACCCTTCAAGTCCAGCATTGACCAGTGGGTTGCACCCAACGGTTCTCGCTACCCGGTCTTGTACCTCAAGGAATCCTTCCACATCGACGCTTTCCTTGCACAGTCCAACGGACAAGCGGTTGGCGGCAAGTGCCTGAACATTTACCTTGACCGAGACGAGAACGTTCGGCCGCTCGCCACCGTCCGCACCAGCGACATCGACGGCACGGTTGAGTGGTTCAGCGGCGACCCGACACAGAACCCGACCTTGCGAGGGGTGGAAACCACAGGCGGCAAGCTCGAAGGTTTCCGAACCTTGCGCGTCGCATTCGAACCCGACCGAAACATCCCGGGTGGATGCGATAAGGACAGCAGCAACGCTTTGAACGGGTCTGCGATGGAAGTCGACGTACTCGTTCGTTCTCGAGTTGACCTGCAGGTCAAACAGACGTGGAGCAACAGCGGTGAAAACGGAGCCGATGAGGGCGACCTCATCACCGGTGAAATTGCTCTGCTGCGAGACCGACTGGACCTTGCGGTTGAGAACGAGGAAGTCATCTTCGCTTACGAGTTCTTTGACACAGAAACCGGGCAGTGGGTGGTCTCTGACCTGAACAACAAGACCCGCACCAATGAACAAGGTGCGGCCTCCTTTGAGTGGTCCTTCATCGGTCAGAGCTGCGATGGCAACCCGTGCACGGGTGAATGGCGCATCACGGCTTACTACCCAGGTTCGACCTACTTCGCACCGTCTCAGGACAACATCACGCACGAAATCACCTACAAGAAGGCCGAAGCGCTTGGATCCTCCAACGATTTGCTTTCACCGGGCAACCTCGTTGCGTTTGCCGTTCTGCTGATGGCGCTCCTGATTGCAGGGGCCATCTACTACCAGCGCGTGCAACAGCAACGCCAGGTCCAAGCCCTGCGCGGTATTTTGACCGACGCCATGATGCAGCTGGAAGCCAGCAACGAATACATTGCAGCCATCTTTGATTGCTACAAGAGCCTCGTTAAGCACTTCCGAAAGTACGGCTTCATGAAGAAGGTCTACAAAACAGCCCGTGAGTTTGAGGCTGCGGTTCGCTCTGCGTTCAACATGGTCCCGGTTGATCAACTGGACAACTTCCTGTCGATCTTTGAGGAGGCTCGGTACTCCGAGCACACCATCGACGCCACGCATCGAGACCGCGCCATGCAGACGCTCGGGGCCATCACGAATTCGTTGACAATGTCCCTGGGAGAAGAATCCGTCGTGAAACGCATTGACGCCTCCAGCATCTACGACAATCTGACCAAGGCTGGAGAGTTCGTTGCTGCCGACGGGTCCGTACGTCAGGCCGGTATCGTTGAAGGCGAAGGCACCGACTTCAAAATTTGAAGTCCACACCGAACACCTCTGCGAGGTGAGGTGAGCGAGAGCGAGGCAACGTTGGCGCCTTAACCTTCAAAGGGTGAAGGCTCGTGAGTTGGCTCATGGACGACTGGAAGTCTCTTATTGACCAAGCCATGCAAATCGAAACGACCGACACCATCGGGGCTCACCAAATCTACGAAAGTGCCGTGCGTGCGGCTCTGGCCGACTCCCAGATGTTGCTGGGTGACGTTGAAGCTGCAGCGATCATTGAGGCCATCTACGGCGCCCTGGTCGCCTACTCCCAAACCGTGATGCTTCGCATGAAAGCCGAAGACCCTGAAGTGGGCGGGCCAGACCATGCGTTCCGTGCCGGCCAGGCCTACGGCGTGAGTTGCATTCTCAACCACCTCATCGATCGACTGACGGACGTGGCGGGCATCACTGCACTTGGGGCACTCGACGACTTCTCAGACATGCTGCACGACGAAATCATCGTGCAAGCTCGAGCTGCTGGGCTGACGGTCGAGCTGCTGGACGCCAAGGGCGATATTCTTCTGGAATGATGATTCAAGACAGGCCCAAACCGTGGGCCTGTGGCGCGATGGGAGTTGATTCCGCGTCGGTGGCTTCATAACGGGATGGACGGTCGGCAAGTTGCTTCAAAGCATCGAGGGAGTCAAATGAGCAACCCAAAACGCAAGACAAACGCTCAGTTGGTTGATACCATCAACCAGCTGAAAGCCCAGTCTCGCGACACCGGATCTGCAGTTTGGCGAGATGTGGCCTTGCGTCTCTCAAAGAGCCGTAAGAATTGGGCACAACCCAACCTGAGCCGTGTGAGCCGCTACGCCCCCGAGGGTGCCACCATTCTCGTACCGGGCAAGCTGCTTGGTTCTGGTGAGTTGACCAACGGCCATACCATCGCCGCCTACAGCGTCAGCAACGGTGCCCGTGAGAAAATAGAAGCCGCCGGTGGTCGAATCATGACCTACGGCGAGCTGATGAACGAAAACCCATCAGGAACGGGGGTTGTTATCCTTGGCTGATGCAACCACGTACGTGTTCAACGCCGACGGCTTGATCCTCGGCCGGTTGGCGTCTGCCTCGGCCGACATCCTGCTGAAGGCCGCTCGCGAAGATCGAGACGACAAAGTCATCATCATCAACGCTGAGAAAGCCATCATTTCCGGTCGCCCACGAGCGGTGCTTGACACCTATCACAAGAAGTACGAGTTGAATCACGCCCGAAAAGGTCCGTTCTTCCCTCGTATGCCCGACATGATCCTCAAGCGAGCCGTTCGAGGCATGCTGCCTTACCAAAAGAAGAGCAGCGGCCGCCGGGCACTTCGCAACCTTCGTGTTGAAATCGGCTGCCCGAGCCACCTTTCCGGCGATTTGCCCGAAGGCCACCAGCACGGAGACGACAGCAAATTCCGCCGCAACCTGCCTGACCGTTACATCCTGTTGGGTGATGTCAGCGCAAATCTGGGAGCACCTGCTCACCGTTGGACGGGAGGTGACCAGTGATGGCACGAAAGAAGAAGTCTGTTGAATCCTCTGGAAAGCGAAAGACCGCCGTTGCCCGAGCAACCGTGAAAGCCGGTAAGGGACGCGTTCGAGTGAACTCTGAACCCATTGAAATCCTTCAACCCTCACTGGCTCGTCGCAAGTCGATGGAGCCGTTGGTCATCGCTGACGCCATGAACCGACTGAGCAAGGTCGACATCTACATCACCACGCACGGCGGTGGCATCATGGGTCAAACCGACGCCATCCGCACCGCCATTGCTCGCGGCCTCGTCTTTTACAACGGCGGCGCGAACGGCGTTGACGAAGAACTACGCGATGAGTACCTGCGTTTCGACCGCAGTCTGCTCGTAAACGACCCACGCCGAAAGGAGCCCAAGCACCAACTCGGCCGTGGTGCTCGACGCAAGAAACAAAAGTCGTATCGATGAGGTGAGATGATGATTATTCCAGTACGATGTTTCAGTTGTGGCGCAGTGATTGCCCACAAGTGGGATGAATACAAGCAGTTGGTTGCCGATGGCAAAACAGAATCCGAAGCCATGGACGATGTTGGTCTGAAGCGCTACTGCTGTCGCCGCATGTACGTTGGACACCTCGACCTGATCGAAGAGGTCGCTCCGTTCAGTGCATCGCGCAACTGAGGAATTCCTCGGGCCCGTGGGTTAGCTTGGCCTATACTTGGCGGCTGGGGGCCGTCAGACCCCGGTTCAAATCCGGGCGGGCCCACCATTCAAGCCAAGGTGTGGACACATTGTGTGTCCCGAAGCCTTATCCTTGATATGGCGCCACTGCAACGCCGCTTCATGGGACAGCGACGTGCGTACGGCATGGTTTCCTTGCTTCTTCTCGTTGTTGTGCTTCCGATGGGGGCCGCTGTGGACAGTACGGTCTCGGTTGACACCGTATGGACGGGGGACATGATTCTCTCGGGCAACGTCACGGTGGCCAGCGGAGCCACGCTCACTGTAGAACCCGGTGCACGCGTGGACGCCCGGTCGTACAGCATCAACGTTGAGGGAACGATGGCAGCCGATCAGGCGCTGTTTTACTCGTCGGTTCTTCCGCAAACCCAAGGCTCTCACGGCCAAGGGCTGTGGCCCGGCCTCGTGGTTGAAACCGGGGGTTTGCTGAACCTCACCGACACCACGGTCGCCAACGCCTCGGCCGGGGTGTTGGTTCGCGGAGCGTTCATCGCAACCGACGTCGTCTTCAACGACGCTTATCGCGGTCTTTCGGTCGTTGGTGGGTCGGCCACGGTCCATGGGCTGGATGCAAATCGGATTGACTACGAGGCGGTCTACGTCGAGAGTGGAACGTTGAATCTCACGGAAGCTCACGTCAATGAGGTGGCTGTAGGTCTTGCCAATCACGCTCTTGCCACGGTGCACGATTTCGTGGTGTCCGAAGCCGGCGTGGGCGTGCAAGCTCTCGATGGGACCCTCAATCTGACGTCGGTTTCGATCACCAACGCCAGCGTCGGAATCGCCACCGTTTCAGAGGCCTCCTCCATCATCACCGCATTCTCGGGATCGGGCATGCCGCTGTGCATTGACGCAGGCGACGCTGACAACCTCTCGTTGGCAGGGGCCACGGTGGCCGGTGAACGGTTCATGGTTGGTCAAGGCGTTTCGTCCGTGTCGGTAGAAGACGTCCACTTTGCGTCAACCTCGAGCGACGAGATGAGGCCAGCCGTTGACGTTCGTTGCGACGGAAGTTGCGCCCTGGACAACGTCACCCTCAACGGTCCAAGCATTGGCGTCTCATGGTCCGGGTCAGGAACATCGATCATGGACAACGTCACCGTGAACGCCCTCGAACAGGCCGTCGAAGCATCCGGCACAGGCCATGCTGAATGGAGCAACCTCACGGTTGAAGCCGCTTCCACAGGCCTCTCGGTCCAAACGCCCACGAGCTCGCTGTCGGACGCTTTGGTTCAGCTCACGTCCAACGATGCGGTTGGGATCAACGTCTTGGGAGGTCAGCACGACTGGTCGGGTATTGTGGTCGAGAAACCGTTCAGTTCCGCCGACCAATCATCGGTGGGCCTGAAGGCATGGTACAGCGACCTGGCGGTTGATCGGTTCACATCACGCAACGTTTCGACCGGCATGCTGCTTGAAGACACCACGGCCATGATGCACACGGCAGAGTCCAACATCGGTCATGGCGTGGGGCTGCACCTCAAGGATTCCGATTACGCCGGTTCTGAACTGACCACTCTGGCCCAAGACGAGGGGGTTTTGATGGAGGGGACGTCGTCTCTTCACCTGTCGTCATGGACGGCTCAACTCCACAGCACGCCGCTGATGCTTTCCACTGATAGCGTTGCCACGGTGCGCAATTTTTCTCCTCAAAACACTGCCCAATCTTCTTCCGATGCGCTCGGAGACGGTACGCTGTACTACGGATCGTCTCTTAACCCCACCATCAGCACTTCAGCGTCCTATCGATTTGTTGAGACCGGCGTCACGTTCACAGACCTCGCAGGTGCGCCCGTTGAAGCCAATGTAGCCGTTCATGGATTTGAGCTGATGAGCAACGCCGATGGGGCACTCACCATGCCGCTCATCGCGTCGGGGTCGATCGTTGACGTCACGCTGGACGGCGCCGGCACCCGTGTGACGCTGTACGGTGGGCAGACGGGCCAGTCCGTCCAAGTCCCGGTCATTCCAGACGGTGATTGGACCGTTTCCTCGGGTCAAGACGTTGTTCTCGGCCCTCGACCTGACGGACAACCGCATCAAATCAGCGGTGACCTGACCGTTGCCAACAACGGGGCGTTGACCTTGGTGTCCACCACGGTCCTTGTCGCTGGGGGCAACAGCGTTGCGCTTCTGGGAACCGGGCGCATCACCGGCCTCGACGCCTCGCTTGAGTCCGATTCGATTCAAGCCAGCGGTCAAAGCTTGCTCACCGGCACAGCGACGGCTCGCTTGACGGTTCAGGGGAACATCCAATGGGGCTGTTCCAGTCCCAAAGACGTCGTTCACCTGACCGTGGTCGGCGACTTGACGGTGCAACCAGGATGTCAACTGGACATAACAGGCGGAGGCGTTGACGGAACCGTCATTGCTCAAACAGGTGCCGTTTTCACCGCCTCGTCCACCCTCGATGTGCTCGTCTTGGACAAAGGGGAGCCGGTGGAAGATGCTCTGATTTCCATCGAAGGAGCGGTGGCGATGACGGATTCGGATGGACGTCTGTCCACCGAGGCCGAGTCGTTGCGAGTCACGGACACCGGCCAAACATGGGGGGGCGTCAAAACGGTCACGCTTCAACGAAACAATTTCTCGGATTTCGTGACCTGGGACACCAACCGTTCGCTTTCGCACACCTTCATGGCTTCCACCGTTCCAAGCGGCACCGCATCTGGGTGGCTCGTGCTTGAACGGCAGTGGAGTCCGTACACCCTTGACGCGCCTCTTGTGCTTGAGAGCGCCTCGACGATGACAATTCAAGACGGCGTTTCTCTTCGGGTTTCAGAAGGCGTCTCAATCACCGTCAACGGCGTTTTTGATGCGGGCTCTGCAACGCTCTCGTCCACGGGCTACGGCGCTCGTTGGGGGGGCCTGATGCTCGGCTCCTCTGCGGCCGCCGCCATCGGGCTGTCGGGCACTCAATTGCTTGAGTCTGCACCAGCCCTCACCGTTTCGGGACTTGGCTCCGTGCAAGCCGATGGGGTCTTTATCGCAAGATCCTCAAGCGACCCGCTGATTCTGGTTGAGTCCGGGAACGCAGCCGAATTGGTCGTGCGCAACAGCCACCTGCAAAACGGGAGCGGCTGTGCCCACATCTACCCGTCCAGTGCCACCGTCACGTTCAGTAACGTGTCGTTTGCCGATTGCGAGGAACAGGGGGTGTGGGCACAACAAGTGGACGTGAAGTTCAACGATCTGACCCTCGGTGAAGGCATGGATTGGGGTCTGGAACTCACTGGAGTATCGGGTTCCATCAACGGCGTCAGCGCCACTCAATTTGACGGGGGCGGAGCGATCGTATCGTTGAACAACCAACCCTCAGGGTTCGCATTGACCGACGTCGTTGGTCGCGTTTCCGGTCAGGCTGGCATTGCGGGGGAAGACAACCTGGACATCACGCTCGAACGCATCGAACTTGAGGGCGCCCCGGGGATCGACGTTGATCGCACGTCTGGGTTGTTCTCTGACATCACACTCCGTGGGGACGGCACGGGCACTGCTTTCGTATCCCATCACGGGCGTTCTTCGGACGGTCTCGTGGTTGAAGGCCTCGATGTTTCGGGCTACAGTGTAGGGGTATCGCTGCACTCGGACCCGGGCGAAATCAGCTCACCCATGATCCTGCGAGATGCGAGGGTCGTTGTCTCAAGTGCGCTGGCGACCGAGCACTATCCCGTGCGCCTCGAGTCAACCGAACTCATCGGGGGGTTGGACGTGGCGTTCACCACGGTGTCTTCCGTTGACGGACAGGTTGGCACCGTGTCTGTCGGCGAATCGGGGGAGTACTCTGCCCACCGCACCGTCGTCCTTGACGCACGCAGGGGCGGCGTGCCCGTCCCCGCATCGTTCACCGTCGCCTACGGAAACGATCTCCTCGCTCCGTTCACGGTAGAGGGCACCACTGTGGATGTTGAGTTGTTGTTGCGCACCGTCACCCCAACCAGCGAGGCCGTTGCCAATCGCTGGACGGTGCAAGCGCAGGTTTCGGGATCTCCGCCCGGGGAACTGGTCGTTGATTCGCCCGCAACTTCCCCGTCGGTGTTGGTCATCACGGTTCTGGTGAACCAAGCACCTGTGGTGGACCTGCAGGAACCGTTTGCTGGACAACGCGTCATGGAAGGCGACTCCATTCGGGCCTCGGCAACCTACAGCGATGACATGGACTCGGAGGCCAACCTTGTTCTTTCATGGCGCGTGCTCGACATGCAGGGTAACGACGTACTGATCTCAGGAAACGAACCCGTGTTCAACATAACCGACCTGACGGCCGGCTTCTACATCGTGGAGGCAACGGTTACCGACTCGTTTGGCGAACAAAGCACCGCCTCTGTGGATTTTGAGTACACGCTGCTCGACACGGACAACGACTGGTCGTCGTCCTGCTCGTCCGACACCTGGTTTGATGCGAACACAGGCAAGTCATGCGGGCCCAACATCTACGACGAAGACGACGACAACGATGGGTTCAGCGATGATCGGGATGCGTTCCCACTTGACCCCTGCGCTCAAGTTGACACCGATGGCGACACTCAACCCGATGTGTTGGATTGCCCTGACGGGTACACAAGTTGGCTGACCGAGGACATGGACGACGACGGTGATGGCACTCCAGACGTGCTCGAGGGCGTTGAAGTCAGCGACGACGACGTCAACGTGAACGCCCTCATGGTGGTCATCGCGCTCTCTGTGGTGGTGATTCTCCTCTTCTTTGCCCGACTTCGCCGAGGCGGACCGGGTGACTTGACGGCGCTGGATCAGAAGCATCTGTGAGGGAACAGCATGGTGGACTTGCCTTCGGCTGAACGCGTCGCACTCTTGGCGGTGGGCGTCTTGGCGGTCATTGTAGCGTGGGATGCGTACTGGTTGACCAAACAGCGCCGCGACGTTCCTGAGCTGGGTTCGCTGCCCGGCGGTGGATTTGCGTGGGAAAGCGAAGGGGTGCACGAGATGGTCCGTCAATGGGGCAACCTTGGCTCCATGGCGGCCATGATGGTGCTGCCTTGGGCGCTGCTTGAGGCGAGCAACACGCCGGTCATCTACGCCGTTTTGTGGGACGTTTTTCTTGCTCTCCATCTGATCTCGCTGTTGGTCCCAAAGCGTTACGCCATCACGTCGACCCACTTGTTCGCCGATGGCCAACGGTACCCTTGGGAACGTTTGCGAATGGCGAAGCGACAACCAAAACGGCGCATCATGCTGTTGCGAAACGGATGGGGGCCGTTCGGCCCGCTTCCTCTTGGTGGGGATGGGCCGTCGTTGAGAACCGCAAAAGCCTACATTCAGGCGATGGAGCAAGCACGCAGCGGCGTTCACGGACACAACGAGAGCGAATGAACGGCACCCTCTTGGCCTACCGGTTGAACCCACCCCCATGGAGTGGACCCGCAGCGGCGACGACCTGTTTGTTCGTCTCGACCCCGGAGAAGAGATTCACGCTTCGCTCCAAGCCCTGGCCGATGAGGTGGGCTTTGATGCCGCCGCCATCACCAGCGGTATTGGGCGAACACGGAACAGTGTGTACGGCTACATGGACGACGACCACGTTTACCACCGTGTGACCCTCGACGGTGGAACCGAGCTCGTGACCCTCCAGGGCAACCTCGCTCGCCGCGAGACCGGAGAGGCCTTCACACATCTGCACGCTACGTTTTCGGATGACGACCTCAAACCCCACGCAGGCCACATGTTCTCCGCAGAAGTCCATGTCGTTGCGGAGATTCATCTGCGACTTCTGACCCACGCCATCATGACGCGCTGTCCGCTTGAGAACAGTGAATTTGTGGCGCTACGCTTCGGATGACGGGCGAGAAAGCGATGCTTCATAGCCTGTCAGGCACCTGTTTCCAACATGGGCGACGAAGCGTCAGCATCCGCCGCAGATGAGGCGCGAATCGCCTCAATTGCGGACGAACTGGCTCATCATTCGCACTTGTATTACAACCTCGCACAGCCCGAGATCAGCGACGCAGACTTCGATCGACTGTGGGACGAACTCAAGCGGCTTGACCCAGCGCACCCCCAACTCAATCGCGTCGGCGCCGATGTCGCACCTGGTAGCGTGAAAGTGAACCATCTCTTTCCCATGCGCAGTCTTGACAAGGCAACAACGGTTGAAGAATTGAGTCACTTTGTGAACATCACCACTTCGGGCGCCACGCGGTTCTTGTCCCAACCGAAATTGGACGGCTCTGCCCTGTCGTTGGAATACCGAATGGGGCGACTCGTTCGGGCAGCGACTCGAGGGAGCGGGGAGCGAGGAGAGGACGTGACCCGCAACGCACGCAAGATTGCCAACGTACCCCACACCCTCCCCCTGTCCGTCGACGTGCACGTTCGCGGGGAGGTCGTCATGCCGCTGGCGGTGTTCGAAGCCAAGTACAAAGACGTCTCTCCCAACCCGCGAAATCTCGCTGCCGGTGCTCTTCGACAAAAACACGCTGACGGTAAAGGCGACGCCTCCGACCTTGTGTTCCAAGCCTACGATGCAAAAATTCCTCAGGGCGATGACCGTCATCCCGACAGCGAATCCGTCCCAGATATGGTTAACGATACAGAATTGCTGGTCTGGATGGAGGACACGCTCGGCATCGTACCGGCACCGTGGGAACTGCACGAAGCGTCAACAGCTGCACAAACGGCCCAGCTCATGGACGAATCAACCCGGCGATGGACCAAGAATCGAACGGATTACGCATACGAAATCGACGGGGTGGTCTTCAAACTCGACGACCTTGAAGGTCGCGAAGAGCTGGGCATGACCGCTCACCACCCGCGATGGGCGTTGGCATGGAAATTTCCTCCCGAAGAAGCGTATTCGGTTCTGCTGAACGTGGAGTGGCAAACGGGGCGAACAGGAAACATCACTCCCGTGGCCCGAATTGCGCCACAGCGCGTCGGGGGCGTCACCGTGGAGAACACCACCCTGCACAATCTGGGAGAAGTTGACCGACTCGGCATCAACATCGGCGATAAGGTGCTCATCGTCCGACGAGGGGACGTCATTCCGAAAATTGAGCGGGCGTTGGGTCCTGCGACGGAAGCCGACTTGGCTGACCGACATCACGCTGACGGGGAACCGTTCACCGGTACGCTGCCTGAGCAGAGCCCGATTCCACCACCGACCGCCTGTCCAGCGTGCGGCGGGCACGTCGAGGTGGAAGGGGCGTTCCTGAAGTGCCCCAACCTTTTGTGCGATGCACGCACCAGTCGCTCGGTGCTCTATTGGTGTCGCGCCTTGGAGCTGGACGGCGTGGGCGAGAAACTCGTCGAGCAACTGCTTGATGCGGGGCTCATCGTTTCAACGGCCGATCTGTATCGTCTCTCGCTGGAGAACCTGCTCGAGCTTGAACGCATGGGTGAGAAATCCGCCACCAACGTCCTTCGAGAAGTGGAAAAGGCTCGCACCATGAGTCTTGGCAAGTTTCTCCACGCGCTCGGCCTTCCCGGCATTGGTTCGGAACTGGCCTCGTCCATGGCCTCCGTGATGCGGGATGCGTCAGGGCTGCTCTCGTGGCTTGACCGGGCTCACGCAGGGCCGGGCGAAGAAGCGTTTGGCCCAACGCTCGATGAGCTCGGGAAGCCATACGGGCACAATCGTGCGCTGCGGAGCGTGCTAGACGTCGACGGCGTGGGCGAAATTGTTGCCCTCCCATTCAGTGACG
>VMHT01100321.1_pt1 | contig 18943 bp, 15 predicted proteins | sample 4693611 | NCBI WGS metagenome assembly VMHT01 (sample SAMN12280063, study PRJNA550983) | marine metagenome | isolation source: seawater sampled from same location over 5 years 0.02-0.2 micron viral filtrate | place: USA: collected off the coast of southern California halfway between the port... ...
TAACAGGAAACGTAACAGCTAATTCTGGTACGTCTACATTTGCTAACGTAACAGTCAATGGAACTCTAGACGTAACAGGTACAACAATTGCTAACGTTACAGATCCAAGTTCTGCACAAGATGCTGCCACGAAAAATTATGTGGACACACAGGTATCAGGACTTGTTGACTCAGCACCTGGAACACTAAACACACTAAACGAACTAGCTGCAGCAATCAACGATGATGCAAGTTTTAGCACAACTATTACAACTAGTATAGCTGCCAAGCTGCCACTTGCAGGTGGTACAATGTCTGGTGCTATAGCTATGGGTACTAGCAAGATTACAGGACTAGGTGATCCAACAGCAGATCAAGATGCAGCAACTAAGAAATATGCAACGGATACATTCTTACCATTAGCAGGTGGTACTCTAACAGGTGCAGTAGCAGCAGGTAGTAATAAAATTACTGCTACATATACACCAAGTGCAAATTCAGACTTGACAACTAAGACATATGTTGATACTATTCTGGGATCGGGTACTGCAGCAGCAACATCAGCAACTGCAGCCGCTTCAAGTGCTACAGCCGCTGCTTCAAGTGCAACTGGTGCAGCAAACAGTGCAACAGCAGCAGCTTCTAGTGCAACCTCTGCAGCAGCTTCATACGATTCGTTTGATGACAGATACCTTGGTGCTAAGTCATCTGCTCCCTCAGTAGACAATGATGGTGATGCCTTAGTTACTGGTGCACTCTACTTTAATACTAGCACAAATATTATGAATGTTAGAACTAGTGGTGGTGCTTGGACTGCAGCAGGTTCATCTGTAAATGGAACTTCTTCAAGACAAACTTATACTGCTACAAGTGGACAAACTACATTTAACATAACTTACGATGCAGGGTTTGTAGATGTTTATCTTAACGGTGTAAAATTATTGGCAGGTACAGATTTTACTGCTACGTCAGGTACAGCAGTTGTACTGGCATCAGGAGCTACAACAGGGGATATTTTAGACCTAGTAGCTTATGGTACATTTACTTTAGCAGACCATATAACAGAGGCTCAGTCTGACGCAAAGTATTTGCTAGAATCAAATAACTTATCTGATTTGACTAGTGCTGCTACAGCCCTTACTAATTTAGGTGTTACAGCAACAGCTGCAGAGTTAAATTATGTAGATGGTGTAACATCGGCAATACAAACACAGATAGATGCAAAAGCACCTTATGCGACAATTGCGGTTACTGTTGTAAACTCTGGTGGTAATAAGTATGCTCTTGATGGAACAGTACAGCAACTTGCTCAACTTACACCCTCAGTAACTTATAGGTTTGATCAGTCAGATGCTTCAAATGCAAGTCATCCACTACTATTAAGTACAACTTCAGATGGTTCTCATGGTGGTGGTAGTGCATTTACTACAGGTGTAACAGCAGTAGGAACTCCAGGTTCTGCAGGAGCTTACACACAAGTTAAACTAGAACAAGATGCCCCTGCAACTTTATATTATTATTGTTCAAATCATAGTGGTATGGGTGGAGAGGTTGATGCAAAAGGTACAGTTTCAACTTTAAGTGATCTTAGTGTAACTGCCACTGCTGCTGAGTTAAACATCATGGATGGTGTAACAGCCACAACAGCAGAGTTAAACTATGTTGATGGCGTAACCTCTGCGATACAAACTCAGATTGATACAAAGGCAGCTATTGCAGGACCAACGTTTACAGGAACTTTAACTGCACCAACAATTAATGCTAGTACTGCGCTACAAATAGGTGGAGTAGCAGTTTCCTCTACAGCAGCAGAATTAAATATACTTGATGGTGTGACATCTACTGCTGCTGAGTTAAACATACTTGATGGTGTAACTGCAACTACGGCTGAGTTAAACTATTTAGATATTGCAACACTAGGATTAACAGCAGCATCTAAAGCTGTGACAGCAGACGCTAATGGTGTTGTAAGTTTTGACAACGGCACAACAGAGGAAAGCACAGTCGTAACCTCTAGCTCCAACGCAGCTACAATTAACCTAAGAGATGGCAACGTATTTACGCACACACTATCTGAGAATGTGACCTACACATTTAGCAACCCTGCAGCGTCAGGTAGAGCCAGTGCGTTTATCTTAAAGGTAGTGCAAGACAGTAGTGCAAGGACAATCACTTGGCCTAGCAGCGTAGATTGGGCAGCGGCCACAGCACCCACGATAACTGCTACTAACGCAGGGGTGGATGTGTTTGCATTTATTACGGTGGATGGCGGTACGAATTACTACGGCTTTACTCTAGGTCAGGCAATGGGATAGCGGCATGTCAGTATCTAAAATAGTAGCAGCAGCAGCCTCTGGCGTAGGTGGTGCAGGTCTTGATGTAGACGAGGTGTTTTCCTGTCACTTATATGAAGGGACAAGTGCTACGCAAGTCATAGAAAACGGCATTGCGTTAGGTAATTCTAATGATGGTGGATCTATTAGGATTCCCTTAAATTCTAGTTTAGAAAGTCTTTCTCACAGTTTTGCTTATGGCACTGCTGATTTTACAGTAGAGTTTTTTATGTGGATTAATTCTGTACCTAACCAAGCAAATGCATTGGATCATAGACCTACTGGTGCAAGTAGCACTGGTTTTTTTGTAGGATTTAATTCAAGTAGAAATTTAAGATTTAATCAAGGAAGTACAGATCATATAAGTGATAGCGGAACAGTTGATCTAGGCCAGTGGTATCATATTGCAGTTTCTCGTGCTAGTGGAACTACAAAGATGTTCAAAAATGGCACTCAAGTTGGGTCAAATTATTCTGACACGAACAACTATACTTCATCAACTTTGGAAATTGGGCAGCGTTCAACAAGCAACGGTAATCCTTTTGATGGTTGGATAACAAATGTAAGAATTGTTTTGGGTACTGCTCTTTATACCAGTAATTTTACTTCACCCACCGCTGCATTAACTGCTGTTTCTGGTACTGCACTTTTGATTGGTGGTGGCGATACTCCGTTAGTAGATCAAAGTAGTAACAATATTAGTTTTACGCAAGTAGCAAACCCTGTTGCATCAGAGTTTGGCCCTTTCACTGGTTCAGATGGCGAAGGAGGTCTTGTTTGGACTAAGATTAGAACGCAGACAGATCATAACTATTTCTGGGACACTGAACGTGGTGTAAACAAAAGATTAACACCTAATTCGATTTACGCACAGCAAAATGAAACAGATGCACTAAACTCATTTAACTCTAATGGGTTTACTATGGGCAGTGCTGGAAATATTAATGGTGATGCTTCAGGTCACTGGGGTGGTCCTGCCGACTACGTTAGTTGGACATTTCGCAACTCCCCCATGTTTCAGTGTTTGTCGTTTACTGGGGATGGTTCTTCTAGCCAAACTATTAGCCATAACCTTAAATCTGTTCCAGGCATGATTATATGTAAGAAATATGATGCCAATCAAAATTGGTATACCTACCATAGGGGTATTAATGGTGGTACAAACCCAGAGCAATACTGGATTGAGTTAGATGGTACAGGTGGAGCGCAAGGGCCAAATGCTAATTTTTGGAATAATACAGCCCCAACTTCTACGCAATTTACTGTAGGATCTGCTTTCAACGGTAACTACGTAGCCTACCTATTCGCACACAACAATAATGACGGTGGGTTCGGCCCAGATAGTGACCAAGATATTATCAAGTGTGGTAGTTATACTGGTAATACATCTGGTGATTTAGAGATTAATGTAGGATTTGAGCCTCAGTGGGTTTTAATTAAAAATGCAAGTGCAAGTAGAAACTGGCAAATTGTTGATATTATGAGAGGGTTTGGTAATGAAGCTACTTCTAGTTTCTTAGCACCTAGTAACAATTCAGCAGAAAACGCAGACCTTGCTAATATTGCACACTTAACATCTACGGGATTTAAACTTGACCAAGCTTCTGGTCAGGACTTCAATGAAAATAGTAACACATTTATATACATGGCAATCCGCAGAGGCCCACTAGCTGCACCAGAAGATGCGACTAAGGTTTTTAAAGTAGACAATGGTGATGGTTCATCTGTTCCTGCTTGGTCATCAGGTTTCCCTGTGGATATGGCTATAGAAAGATCAATCGTTAGTGATAATACGAGAATTTCATCTCGTTTGACTGGTACAGGATTTATGTACACTGACACTAACGATCCAGAGTATACCAATCAATATAGAGAATTTGATTATATGGATGGTTGGTGGAGCCAAGCAAAAGATTCCAATGCTTACAGTTGGATGTGGAAACGTGCACCCTCCTATTTCGATGTGGTTGCTTACACAGGTAATAATACATCAGGGCATACTATAAACCATAACCTTGGTGCAGTGCCTGAAATGATGTGGGTGAAGCGTAGAAGCCTTGCGTCTGATTGGAAAGTTTATCACAGCGCATTAGGAAATACAAAGCATTTAAACCTTAATGAGAGCATAGCGGCTGCTACGGATAGTTCGATATGGAATGACACTACGCCTACAGCAAGTATTTTTACTTTAGGATATGATATTAAGGTAAATGGGAATGGTGATAACCACATAGCCTACCTTTTCGCTACCGTAGCAGGTGTATCCAAGGTGGGAAGCGTGAGCCATACAAATGGCACAGATACTAATGTATCTTGTGGGTTTTCTAGTGGTGCTAGGTTTATTCTTATTAAAAGAACAGATGGTGCAAGTTCTTGGTACGTTTTTGATACTGTTAGAGGGATTGTTGCAGGGGATGACAAGGGGTTATACTTGCAAAGCAATTTAGCCGAACAAACAGGTGATTGGATTGATCCTTTTTCTAGTGGTTTTACTATGGTTGGTGCATCATTTGATACTGGCTCATACATCTTCTACGCAATCGCATAGAGTGATCAAGATAACAAATCAACTGACGAAAGGAGTATCAACTGATGTCAGAATACAGAGAACGAACAACAGGCGAAGTTAAATCGCAAGGGCAATGGAGAGCAGCATTTCCTAATATGTCACTGCCTCGTGTCTGGACAAGCAACGTCTGTGACGCAATGAATATTGACCCAGTGTTAGCAAGCCCTGCCGCTACAACTAGTGCATATCAAACATCTGCACGAGATGGCGTTGAGCAAAACGCTAACGGTGATTGGGTTGAGAAGTATGTAGCTCGTGACATGTTTGCTGATACTACGGATGACGATGGTGTAAAGACCACCAAGGCAGAGCACGAGGCTGCGTATCAGGCAACGTTAGATGCGGAAGCGGCTGCATCAAACAGATCAACCAGAGACAGCAAGCTTGCAGAGACAGATTGGACTGCTATGTCGGATGTTACTATGGCAGACAACATGAAGACCTACAGACAGGCTCTACGTGATTTGCCAACGCATAAGAACTGGCCTGATTTGGAAGATGCTGACTGGCCTACAAAGCCGTAATAAATAGAGGATAGACAATATGGGTAAACCTAGAGATTTAGCAAACGTAGTTGCTACTGGAAATATACTTGCTGACGGTGCAGTAGCTCCTGCTGAATTGACAGGTGTTAATGCTACAGCAGCAGAACTAAACATATTAGATGGAGTAACTGCAACTGCAGCAGAGTTGAACCTGATGGATGGCGTCACTGCTACCACTGCAGAGCTTAACCATGTTGACGGTGTTACATCTAATGTGCAGACACAGATGGACACCAAAGCTCCTGTAGCTGACCCAACGTTTACTGGTACTGCTACTGCCCCTACTGTTAATGCCTCTACAGCCTTACAGATAGGTGGTGTTGCAATTACAGCAACGGCTGCAGAACTAAACAAGATGGATGGTGTAACAGTCAGTGCGTCTGACATAAACTCTGTAACTTCAAAAGCTGCTTCTTTGTCAGATTTAAGTGTAACAGCTTCAGCAGCAGAGTTAAATCATTCAGATGGTGTAACATCAGGAATACAAACACAATTAGACGCTAAAGCAACAACTGGTAAAGCAATTGCTATGGCAATGGTATTTGGATAATAAAGGAGTTTTTCAATGGCAAATCCAAATGTAGTCGCAGTAAGCAGTATCTCAGCTCAAACAGTTCTAGATGCTGATGTTGCTGCAAGCGCAGTTAGTTTATTAACGTGTGCATCAGATAAACTATGTAAAATTAATTCATTAGTAATAGCTAACATAGATGGCACTAATTCGGCTGATATATCGGTGTGGATTACACGATCTAGCGTTGATTATTACATAGCTAAAACAATCACAGTTTCGGCTGATAGCACATTGCTACCCATAGATAAGAACATGGGGCTGTATTTAAATGAGGGTGACATACTCAAGATACAAGCAAGTGCAGCAGGGGATCTATCTGCTGTTCTTTCATATGAAGAGATTGATGACGCTTAATAGAAAGTAGTTTGATGAAATCTTTTGGTAATATTGCGAAGGATGGTCAGGTCAGGGCAGTAGCTTCTGGCACTCTGACTGATGGTAAGGCTGTCATTGTAAACTCTGATGGAACTGTGAGTGTTGTGGGTATAGCAGCGGCATCCGTTGGTTCGGCTACTGTATTTGATTCTGGAATTGCTGTCTATGCTACCCCTGCACATGATGTAGCCAACAACAAAATTGTTGTGGCCTACAGAGACGCAAATGATTCAGACAAGGGTTATGCTGTTGTAGGCACTGTTAGTGGTACATCTATTAGCTTTGGAACTCGTGTAGTTTTTGCAACAGGTGGAGCAGCGTTTACATTTACCGTTTACGAGCCAGTCGCTGAAAAAATTGTTATTTTCTATGCAAATGGTGGTAACTCTGATTATGGAACGGGTGTAGTTGGCACTGTCTCTGGAACTTCTATAAGCTTTGGTACTCCCGTTGTTTTTAATAGCGCAACATCTTATTTCATCTCCGCAGCATATGATGCTAACGCCCAAAAAATTGTTGTATCTACTAGTGACTATACTAATTATCAGGGTAGGTCTGCTGTCGCAACCGTGAGTGGTACATCTATTAGCTTTGGTTCGACTGTTACTTTTGAAAGCGGAAATGCTTATTACACATCAACTGCATACGATTCGGTAAATCAAAAGGTAGTTATTGCTTATCTTGACGACAACAATTCAGATCAAGGAACTGCTATCGTGGGAACCGTGAGTGGTACATCTATAAGTTTTGGGACGGCTGTAGTCTATAACAACGCATCAGTGGCAGGTTTACCTAAATGCGTGTATGATTCAGCGCAAGGAAAGATTGTTATTGTTTATAATGATGGTGGAAACTCTGCATACGGCACAGCAATTGTAGGCACTGTTAGTGGTACATCTATTAGCTTTGGAAGTGAGGTGGTTTTTGAAAGCGCAAGCACTCTTCATATAGGCGCTACTTATGATGCTAGTGCGGAAAAAGTTGTTATTACTTATTACGATGGCGGAAACTCTAATTACGGCACTGTTATCTCAGGAACAGTAAGCGGAACTTCAATTAGTTTTGACTCTCCCTTAGTCTACAATACCGCAAGGTCAGACTACAGTTCACCTACCTATGACTCAACGGCAAAAAAGGTGGTAATTTGTTATATGAATAAAGGAAGCTCTGACGATGGAACAGCTATTGTTTACTCACCACCTTCTACCAACATCACCTCAGAAAACTTTATAGGCTTTTCAGACGGTGCGTTTGCAACCACTCAAAGTGCAGCAATAAACACAGCTAATACAATAGACAGAAACCAAAGCGGTCTAACCGCAGGGCAAACATATTTTGTGCAAAACGATGGCACAATAGGAACAACAGCAGCAGACCCCTCAGTAACAGCAGGAACTGCTATATCAGCTACGGAACTAATAGTGAAAGGTTAGACAATGAAAACTATCGTAGAAACATCAACTAAGTTAAGCAAGTATTTACTTGCAGATGACGTAACAATCACAGCGACATCAGACAATATCACAGTAGGAGATCCGGCTCAGTTTATTATCGCTGATCTTAATAGCACCACAGTTACAATCACTGACAATGTAACCAACGCACCAGAAGATTGGGTGGGCAACAAGTATAAGTTAGATGGTACAACGTGGTCAGCTAATCCCGATTGGGTAGATCCAGATGCGGATGACGGAGAATAAAAGCAATGCGTATCATTGGTAATGATCCAAGCGTACCAAGACAGGAACACGCTGTAGCCAGTGGTACGTTGACGGATGGTACTCCTGTTGTTGTGAACTCTGATGGTACTGTGAGTGTTGTAGCTGAAACCTCTTTATCGCAGCAAGTTGGTTCGGAAGCAGTATTTGAATCAGCAGCTATTAATGAAAAAATGCACTCTACTTTTGATGTAGCAAGCGGTAAAGTAGTTATATTTTATCGTGACTCAGGAAACTCTGAGTATGGTACGGCTGTTGTGGGAACGGTTAGCGGTATGTCAATAAGTTTCGGCACACCAGTAGTTTTTCAAAGCTCAGAAACAAGACATATAAGGTCAGGTTATGATGCAAACGCACAAAAAGTTGTTGCGGTTTATAGAGATCAAGCTGATGGTCAACAAAGAGGTAAAGCAATTGTCGGGACAGTAAGTGGTACGTCAATTAGTTTTGGTTCAACAACAATATTTAGTAGTGGTGATGTAAATCATATTGATATTACATACGATAGTTCGTCACAAAAAGTTGCTGTAGTTTATATGGATGGGGGTGCGTCAAATCGTGCTTACGTCAAAATGGGTACAATAAGTGGAACATCTATTAGTTTTGGTTCACAAAACCTTATTGACATAGACGAAGCAACAGCAGGAAATAGGATTACATATGATGCAAATGCAAATAGATTAGTTGTTGTATTTCAAAACGGTGGAACAAACTATGGAACAGCTATTGTTGGGACAGTCAGTGGTACTTCAGTTAGTTATGGTTCAATTGTTGTTTTTCAAAGTTCTTATGTAGATAAAATGGAAATATCATATGATAGCTCTGCACAGAAAGTAGTTGTTGCTTATGTTGATTATGACAATTCACAAGTTGGTGCAGCGAAGGTAGGAACAGTTAGTGGTACATCTATAAGTTTTGGAAGTAGGGTTGTATTCCACAATGCTACTACAAATTTTATTGAGTTAGAATACGATAGTAATGCTCAAAAAATGGTTGCGGCATATACTGATCCACCTAACTCAGACAATGGCACTATAGTACCTTTAACAGTAAGTGGTACATCTATTACAGTCGGCTCTGATACAATTTTTAATGCTGCTGATAGCAGGGGCAACAGTCCTGCTTTTGATAGTACAAACAATAAAATTGTTATTGGTTTTCAAGACAGAGGTAATTCTAATTATGGAACAGCCGTTGTTTTTCAAAACTCTGGAACAGCACAAAACCTCACCTCAGAAAACTACATAGGCATATCTCGTTCTGGTGCAGCTTCTGGTGCAGGGGCTATCATAGATACGCAAGGTGCAATAGCCGACAACCTATCAGGGCTTACGGCAGGGCAAAGCTACTTTGTTCAGGCTGATGGTACATTAGGTACAACTGCAGGTGATCCTAGCGTCTTTGCAGGGACGGCTGTATCGGCAACTAAACTTATCGTGAAAGGGTAACTATGTTAAAGCGTATAGGGGCTGAAGAAAGTGGTGAGTTTAAAGCAGTAGCCAGTGGCACATTGCCAAGCGGTAAGTCAGTAGTGGTTAATGCTGATGGGACTGTAAGTAGTGTTGCTTCAAGTGGGGCTACTCAAAGTGTAAGTTCTCTTACTAAGGTAGGTGATAGCCAAAACTATCCTTGCGCTGTTTACGACTCTAATAGCCAAAAGATTGTTTATCTTTACCTTGGATACAGTGCGCCCAATCATTCACTCAACGCAGTTGTCGGAACAATTAGTGGCTCAACCATTACCTTTGGTTCTGTTGCTACAGTTTCAGCTAATCCAAATTGGCTATCAGCTTGTTTTGACTCAACTTCTAATAAAATTATTGCGGCATATGCAGATGGAAACAACAGTGGAAAAGGTACGGCTGTGGTCGGAACTGTTTCGGGAACAAGTATAAGTTTTGGTACACCTGTAGTATTTGAGCAAGGTCTTTGTTTGTATATGTCATGCACACACGATAGCTCTAATAATAGAACGGTTATTGCATACAAAGATCAAACAAATTCAAACTATGGAACTTCTATTGTTGGAACGGTAAGTGGTACTTCCATTTCGTTTGGCACAGCCGTTGTTTTTAAATCTCAAGAATGTAATTATGAAAATGTAGTATATGACACTTCATCCCAAAAGGTTGCTATAGTTTATAAGAACTCTCCAACAGACAACGTTGAAGGTATAGTTGGAACTGTTTCTGGAACATCAATCAGTTTTGGTTCTTCACAAACAATAAATGAAAATCCTTACGCAAACAAACCAGTTGCAGGGTATGATGCCAGTGCAAATAGCATTGTTTTTATGTATGTAGATTATGTTGGCGGCTCTACTGCACAAATAAATGTTAAAGCAGCGCAAATTAGTGGAACATCCTTAACGCTTGGCACAGCCTCTGCTGTTGACACTGAGAATTACTCATATAGATTGTCTTATGCTTATGACGCAACAGCACAAAAGTCTGTTTTTGTCTACTCACAATCAAATAGACCTGTTGTATTATCAGTTAAAGTAAGTGGCACTACAGTTACGCCAGATACACCAACTCAAATTTCTTCCAGTGTGAATTATCGTAGATCAGGAGCTGCACATGACGGAGTGTCTGGGAAAGTTGCAATTTTTGTGTGTGATACAGATGACAGTGAAAGTGGCAATTATTTTATAATGACAACTGGTTACACCTCTACCAACCTCACCTCAGAAAACTACATTGGTATGTCCAAAGGTGGGGCTGTAGCTGACACCAAGGGTGCAACTGTAGATATTATTGGTGCAGTAAATGATGAGCAATCTGGCCTTACTGCAGGGCAACAATATTTCGTACAAACAGATGGAACGATAGGCACAACGGCTGCAACGCCAAGTGTACTGGCAGGGACTGCTATCTCTGCAACTGAGTTATTAGTAAAAACTTGACATTTAAAGGTAAATGAGTTAAAGTATGAGTGACATCAAACTTACTCCTGAAGATTTAGAGGAGATGCTAGACAACGCAGCTAGGCGTGGTGCTAAAGAGGCACTGCGTTCTATCGGGCTACTTGACGATGATGCTGCCAGAGATATTATAGAGATGAGAAGTTTGCTAGAGGCATGGCGTGACACACGTAAGTCTGTCTGGTCAACAATAGTAAAAGTAACCACTGTCGCACTGCTGACGTTTATTGCAGGTGCAGTGTGGATGACAATGGGAAAGTAAGGAATAGAGTATGGCACAAGAAATGACAATGGCGCAGGGTGGTATTGTACCTGAGTTACCTACACCTTCAGGTAAAAAGTTTGGTGGGTTTAAACCTGAAGCACAGGAACGTATAGCACAAAGCCTTGGATATACAGGTGAGATGGAAGAGTTTGATAAGTTTTTAGAAGAAAATCCTGAGAAAAAAGAAGAGATGGATAAGTACACTGAGACAGCTAAACAAATGGCAGAGGGTGGTTATGTTCAAAAGTTTAATACTGGTGGTCAAGCACAACAGTATGATCCTCGTGTTCTTAGTCAACAGTATATTCCACAACAACCTAGTTTTGCAGGTCAAGATATTACTCAGGTACAGGCAACACTAGCTAAGACACCTGGATTGCCTACAGGCGCAACTGTAGTTCCTGTTGGTACACAACTAACAGAAGGTCAGATTGTGTCACCTTATTCTGGACAGGTAGCAGGTACATATGCATTACCAACAGCATTAGGTGCTACACAACAGGCAGCACCAACTGCTCAAACACAAACATCTTTAATGTCTCCCTTTCAATCAGCAGGTGCTATTGGTACAGTAGCAGATCAAACACAAGCTCAACAGCTTGAACAAGTAGCACAGATAAATGCCGCACAAAATGTGGGTACATCTGTATCTAATGTAGAGGCTGCACAAGGTACAGGAATACTAATGAACAATCCTGTACAAAGACAGATACAAGACGGTGAGCTTATATCTGGTGTAGCTAACGCAGAAACTGCAGCTAAGTTTAATGAAGAGATACAAGCTGCAACTGCCACGCCTACTAAGCAAGCTACTGTACAAGGACAGCTAGAAGGGTTAATGGCCCAGTTTGAGGGTGGTGAAACACCTGCATGGGCAGCAGGATCAATGAGAGCCGCTACAGCTACAATGGCTGCACGTGGACTTGGTGCATCTAGCATGGCAGGTCAGGCTATTATACAGGCAGCTATGGAATCTGCTCTACCTATAGCTCAAATAGATGCACAGGTAACTGCACAATTTGAACAACAGAACTTGTCAAACAGACAACAACGTGCTATACTAGCAGCACAGCAAAGAGCACAGTTTATGGGCATGGAGTTTGATCAAGCGTTTCAATCTCGTGTAGCTAACTCAGCACGTATTGGTGATATTGCAAATCAAAATTTTACAGCAGAACAACAGGTAGCATTAGAAAACTCACGTATAGCAAATACCATGAACCTCACTAACCTGTCTAACTCACAGGCTACAGTAATGGCAGAGGCTGCCGCATTAGCTAACATGGACATGGCTAATCTAAACAACAGGCAGCAAACTGCTGTACAAAATGCACAGAACTTCTTACAGGCTGATCTAACTAATTTAAACAATAAACAGTCTACAGAATTGTTTAAAGCTCAACAGCGTATACAGTCTTTGTTTACAGATCAGGCTGCACTTAATGCTGCAGAACAGTTTAATGCAACGTCACAGAATCAAACAGATCAATTCTTTGCACAGATGCAAAATCAAACTTCACAGTTTAATGCAGCACAAGCAAATGCACAGGCACAGTTTAATGCAGGTCAGGTAAATATTATTGAAAGATTCAATGCCGAAATAAATAATCAACGTGATCAGTTTAATGCACAAAATCGTTTAATTATTGATCAAGGTAATGCCCAGTGGCGTAGGCAGATAGCAACAGCAGATACAGCAGCAGTTAATCGTTCTAATGAAATAAATGCACAAAGTTTATTGGGGTACTCACAAACTGCATACAATAACTTATGGCAATTCTATAAGGACAACATGCATTGGGCATGGACATCTGCAGATAATGAACGTGACAGATATGCAAGAATTGGCATAGCTCAGATACAAGCAGATAGCACTAGAGAGGCTGCTGAGTTTAAAGCAGATGCAGAATTTTCAAGTGGCTTTGGTAGTTTAGTTGGTAAGATATTGACTACAGATTTAACTAAAACATTTTTAGGTGGTCTTTTTTAATTATTAAGGAAATAAAATGAACGTAGCAAAACTAGCATATAAAAATTTAGAAATGACTAAACCAAAACCTAAAACAAAAGGTGGTGGTTTGTTGGCTAGAAATGTTTCAGAAGAAACGGACACAAAAAATTTAGAACCTAGTAAAAGGGTGGCTATGTATGTTGCGGAATTACGCAAGGCAAGACAAGGATTAAAAGATGGCTGATTTACCAGAGGCATTAATAGACGCACCAATTGCAGGTCAGTCTCTTACTTCAGAGGTGGGTGGATGGCCTTGGGAACAACCCCCTCAGTACTCTACTGTGGAAGAAGCTTTAGAGTTTTACTTACCTAGATTGACTGAGCCTACATTACAGAATGAATTAATGAATGTAATAGAGATGGGTCTACCTTTGACTACAATTGCTAATGCTCTACAACAAGGTGCGGTCATGGAAGGCAAACATAGTTTAGATGTGGGTATACTAGTAATGCCTGTGCTTATGGAAGTGCTTGCATATCTTTCGGAACAAAGAGGTATAGAGTTTAACATGGGAACTAATGTAGAGGTAGATGATAGCCCTTCTGGTGTTGCAGTTAAACTAGCCCTTAAAAAAATAAAGGCTAAAGAAGGTGAGCCTGAAGAAGGGCCTGAACAAGAAGTAGAGATAGAAGAATCCATAGGTGGGTTAATGTCTAGGAGAACAGTATAATGAGTTTTAATCTTGGTGCATTTATTGGTGGCATGTCACGCCAAATAGTCTCAGATATTGAGGCAGATGAAGCTTATGATCAACAGTTAAGTTTTTTTAAAGAAAAACAAGACATACTTAGTGGTCAAGAAATAGAAAAAGAAAGAAAACTAAATGATTTAAAACTACAAAATAATATAAAGTCATTGAGGTTTGCAGGGTATGATGATCAACGTGCAGCACAGATAGCTATGTCAGGTGACTATGCTATAGAAAGATCATTGGGTCTAGCTGAAAAGATAAGTGAAGGTGGCGGTGACGTTAATGAATTTTACAAACTTTCTAATAATTCACCAGAAAATATGGATGATTTAGAAAAAGAGATAACAGACACAATAGATGCACCTAAAAAAATATCTACAGGAACAATGGGTGTGTCTGGATTTGATCCTGAAATGATGTCAGAATTTTTCGCAAAGCCAGAAAAGGTAGAAAGCTCTTACAGTGCTAGGCTTGCAGTTATATCGCAGAAACTTGGTCGAGATCCTAATAGGTCAGATGCAGATGATTTAAAGTCAGAGCAAGACAAATTGTTTGAAGACCTACGTAAAATGAAAGCGGCTGAACGAGAAGAGAAAGGAACAGTAACTCCTACATTTGATCTTGGTAGCATTACGTCTAACACAAATGAGATACGTAGAGGACAATTAAATAGGTACGGCTTTGAGGTAGGCGTTGATGGGGCTATACAAAATCTTACTGAAGGTAATATGTATAAAGCTGATCTTGCAGAACTTGAAGTGTCTAATCAATTAAATATGAGAAATAAAGGGATTGAAGATCCTAATATGCAACTAGCTACACAGGGTATACGTGAATCTGCTGTACGTAATTTAAATGAGTATGGCTTAAATATATTTTATAATAAAAAAGATAAAGTACAGGATGTTCCTACAAATGAAGCATTTGCTACTAGTATGAGCAGAGGGGAGTACCGTCAAGGTCAAGTTGTCACAGTAGGCAATAAAATAATTTTGTATACAGGTGTACCTGATTATCGCACAGGACAACCGTTTATAGTACTAACACCAGATATGGAAATGTAAATGACAAACACAGCGTTGCAATACCTCAACGATTATGATGAGGGAACAGCAGACCAAAAAACATTAACACTACCTGAACAACCTAAAACTGAAGCAATGCCTAGTAATACAGATAGCGTTCTTCAGTTTTTAAATAAACAGGACAGTGTCAATGATGTTAAAATTGAAGTAGGTGCTATTCCCGAACAAGAAGAGGAGAAAATTACTCCTGTTTCTGATGGGACAGAATTTAGCCAAGACGAAAGAGAGGCTATTGCTACTCACCCATATCCCGAACAACTAATACAAGAGATTTTAAGAGAAAGAAATCTATCACCAGATGAAAAACAAAAAGAAGAAGCAGAACGATTAGAGTATGAAAACAGAACTCGTGTCGAAAAAGTAGAAGAAGAATTTTCTTTCTTAGATAATATCTCAGAGGAAGAAGAGGAAGTCCTTGGGCAAGAGTTAAAAAAGTCTTTACTTGAGGGTGACTCAATGCGTAGTGCTGATCCTTTTTCAAGACTACTTAGCCTTTTACCACCACAAACTCTTTTAACTGTAGCAGAAATATTTTCTAAAGCTACAGCAGGTGCTACAGATCAGGTAGAAAATGGTTTAACTAAACTTAAAGACAGTGGACCATTAGGAAATGGTATATTTACAGGGATAGATAAATTACTTGCAGGTGGCATGTATGGAGAAACAAAAGACCCTGCAGATTTAGCCGATAGAATAGCTAATAACTTTGGAACTGCAGCAGAGTTTGCAGAAACTATACCTGCGGTTGGCACATTAATGGCATCATATAATAGAATAGTAAATACAGCAAACGTTATGCCTAGACGTTTAAGAGGCGGTGCTTTAAAACACAAAAAACAACTTGAACAAGCTAAACGTTATAATCCTAAAGGTGCAGAACTCGCAACACTAGAGAGTGCAGAAGCTGCACGTAAAGTTGCACGTGAAGTGGCTGAAGCTAATCGTGAACTATCTAGTAAAATGATACGTGAGTTTGAGGAAAAAACAGGCAAGACCATATCAAAAGATATAATGGGTAATCTTGTGTATGATCAAGACGCTGCACGTAAGGCAGGTCAAGAAACTGCTTTTGAGGTTACAGAGCGTGATGGTGCATTGTTTGATCTTGCTCTTGGTGATGATACCATAACGTCACCTATGTTAAATCCAAATAAATTTGACGGTATAGTTGCTGCTGCAGCAGACTTACAAAAACAATTTCCAGATGAATTTAAAAATAATAAAACTACAATAGATAATTTGCTTGAATTAACAGTAAATAAAAAACTAGTAGGTGGACAAGAATTAATTGATACTCTTAATAAATATGGGTTATCTTTTGAAGATTATGTTCTTACTGTTGTTGGGTCAGGCTCAGAATTTGGTAGGGGTCTTCAGAAAATAGGTCAGATTAATCGTGTTAAGCCACAAAACATTCGTGACGCAGATGATCTAGCTAAGAAAGCTCGTGAAGCAGGTGACTTTCGCAAAGGTGTAATGCGTGTAGAAAATATTAGACGTGGTGGTTTAGTATCACAGATTGCTACAGCTTCTCGTAACCTTACCTCTGGTGCTATACGTGCTCCATTAGAAGGTTTAGGCAATGTTATGGATAGTGCAATCTATGCGGCACAGAAAAAAGGTACAGTGCAAGGTGGTCTTGAGTTATTCTCAGGAGATAACTGGCGTGGTAGTTTCAGTAGTTTTAAATATATGTTCTCACGTCCAGATGTGGCAAAGGGTTACACCGATTTAATATTAAAAGCACCTGAGTTAGCAAAACAATATGACAATATGTTTAATAACATTAACGAAATACAAAAGCTAACAGGTAGAGGTAGTGGTAGTAAATTAGATTCTGTGTTATCAGGAATGGAAGATGCCGTTGATGTATTGAATGTACCTAACAGATGGCAGGAATATCTAATACGTAGGGGAACTTTTCTTGGTGAACTAGAACGCCTAACAAAACGTGAATATGATATTGATTTAATAGACGAGCTAAACAAAGGTAACTTAAAAGATCTACTAAATGATAGTTCTCTAATAAGACCAGAGGGTTCACCTAGTTTTACAGCACTTGTAGATGACGCTGTAACTAGAGCACTTGATATAACATACGCAAAACAGCCTGACATACCTGTATTTCGTAGCACCGCAAGTTTTATAACACGCAATGGTTTAACTGTTGCAATACCTTTTCCAAGGTTTATGTTTAATAGTATGGAACTTTTAGGACAGTACGCAGGTGGGGCATCCATACCTCTTGCAAGAAAAGTGTCTAGCATAGTAGTAAAAGATGCACGTGGACCACTGACCGCAAAAGACAGACAGAGAATAACACGTAACCTAATGGGTATGGCTACTGTCGGTGCAGCTTATATGTATCGTACATCAGAAAATGCACCACCTGAATATAATCAAATAGAGGCAGGTACGGATGCTCAGATGGACACCACTCCTGTTTATCCAATGGCACAATTCTTATATCTTGGTGAGGCTACTAAGAGATTAAAAGAAGGTACGTTTGACGATTGGTTTGACTCACAAGAATTTGTAGAAATATTTACTGGTAGTAACTTTCGTACTGGTGTAGGCAATTCTATACTTGAAGAGGTTGCAACTATGGCAGATGCTACTGATCTTACTTCAGGAGCAGCAACAGGTAGAGCATTAGGTAGAACATTAGGTAATTATTTATCTACTTGGGCTGTTCCTTTTGGTCAGGTAATAGATGCCCAACGTGCAGCAGGTTTTCGTGGAACTGAATATCAAGATATTGCAAGTGATCCAACGTTAGATTTTGGTACAACATTTAAGAAAGAATTAATGCGGCCTTTAAAACAAAGAGGTATCGGTGTAACTGCTGAAGAAGAGGCCGCTGCACCAAAAGCAGAGTATCCTTTTTACCCAGAAGGTAGGGAAAGGCTAAGACCAGAAACAAAATTTATAGGTGCTACTATAACAAACAGAGCAAGTGAAGATGGTGAATACTTGATGCGCTATGGATTTGATTGGCGTGACTTTGGAAGTAGAAGTAAAGTTCCTAGTATAAAAAGATTTGAAACAAGACAGATTAACAACGTGATGCCTGTGATTGTAGAGTCAGCAAAAGAATTAGAAGAAAAATTTAAAGACGAATATAGTAATGGGTCTGAATTATTACGTAATGAATTTACAGAAGAAGAGTATGTAGAAAATAAAGTTCGTCCTTATATACAAAGTCAAGTTAGGGGTTTTAAATCTAGAATAAGAGAAATATCTCCAACGGAAGGTAATGATTATACACGTGCATTACAAACATATTCTCGTGTTGCACCTAACTTTCGTAAACTTGCCACCACAGATTTTGTAGAGAGATATGATAGAGTTCCCGATCCTCAAGAGGCAGAGGATTTGCAGACTCTGATAGCAATAGCTAAAGCGTACAAAGATACTTACTAACACAAGCAAAGGGGAGCATTTAGCTCCCCATTTTTTTACCTAGTGTCTCCACTTCCACCCAGTGTTCCCTTGTCCTTACGTTTATCTAGCTTGATTAAATTCTGTGCAGCTATCATACCCAACGATAAGTTAAGATCACTAGCCAATGAAGCACAGTACCACAGTACATCTCCTATCTCACTGGCTATGTCCTCTCGCCATGTATCAGGTCTGTTCTCTGGTCCATCTCGTATAAGTTTCTTTACCTTGTTGGCTACCTCACCTGCCTCACCTGCCATACCCAAGGCAGGATAGGTAATCTTATGTTGATCAGGATAGATTGCTGTACCTGCTGCTGACCTTTGATATGAATTAAAATCAGACATGCCGTACCTCTCCTCCAGAAACTGCTCTGCTTCTTGCTTTAAGTTCATTCCCCTTTACCCTTTTCAGTTGCTCAAAGTAGGCTTTA
>VMHT01011566.1_pt1 | contig 18939 bp, 13 predicted proteins | sample 4693611 | NCBI WGS metagenome assembly VMHT01 (sample SAMN12280063, study PRJNA550983) | marine metagenome | isolation source: seawater sampled from same location over 5 years 0.02-0.2 micron viral filtrate | place: USA: collected off the coast of southern California halfway between the port... ...
ATTTGGCATTAAAGCAATTAAGCGTAGCGCGCTGGATTATTTATTGAAACCAATTAATCATTTAGATTTAGCTGAAGCCGTAAAAAAGTTTGAAAAGAAAAATGAAAGGAATTTTGCTCAAAGGAAATTGTCTTTACTATTAGAGAACCTGAATGTAAATGACCAGAACGTAAGTAAAATTGCCTTTCCCACCCTTGAAGGGTTCGAACTAATCCATACCAATCAAATACTATATTGCAAAGCAGAAAGTAATTACTGTAGTATTAAAAAAATTGATGGGTCTACAAAAACAGCTTCAAAGACCTTAAAATTTGTTGAGGAAATACTCCCGGCTACGACTTTTAAAAGAATTCATAAAAGCTACGTAATCAATTTAAATTACGTAGTTAGATACCATAAGGCAAATAAGGAAATTGAATTAACCAACGGAGAGAAGCTTCCTGTTTCCTTTCGAAAAGAAGAAGAGTTTATAAATGCCATTTTACAAAACCAATAAAATATTCATCTTAGTATTTTTATGGTTTAATTTCGCATTTTCTCAAAATTATCCCACTAAAAATTATACTGCAGCCAAAGATTTACCAAATAACTCGGTTAGATCCATATTGGTTGACAGCAACAATAGTCTATGGATTGGTACTGAAAATGGTGTAATTAAAAAGGAAAATGACGAATTTCAATACTTCTTTGAAGAGGATGGTTTAGCTCAAAATAGCTGTTGGGCTATTGCAGAAGACAAAAACGGCAAATTATGGTTTGGTAGCTACGGTGAAGGGGTTAGTATTTATGATGGCTATAAATTCAAAATCCTTTCAGAAAAGGACGGATTGGTTCATAACCAAATAACCAAACTCTTTACTTCCGGTAATTATATGTATGTGGGAACCAGTGATGGGGTTTCTCTGGTAGATGTAAATACTTTCAAAGTAAATTCTTTAAAGACTCCTCCTGGGAAAGAACTTTTCAGGGTTCAGGATTTTTTTGAATATCAAAATCAAATCTACGTGGTCACTTATCGATCCGGGATCTTCAAGATTTTAAATGAGGAGGGGCAGACCGCTTTGGTTAAAGTAAATGATCATAAATACATTTATTCCACCTTCCCAGATAATGATAGTATTTACAGCAGTAATAAAGGTTTTTTTACGAAAAGTCATCTTCCAGAATACGTGAGTGAAAAGGATTCTATTCCTTTAGAAAAACGCGGAACTTCCATTATCTGGGATTATGCGAAAACAGATGATCATAGAATTTTTGCTGCGGCCTGGGGTATTTATGATACTAACGGAGGAATTTATGAACTGGTAGATGAGCAATTGATATCAAGGGCTTCCGAATTTAATATAGCCAGCCAGGAAGTAATATCCCTGGCATATGACTCGAAATTTGAAAAATTATATGCTGGAACCCGGGATGCCGGATTATTTGAAATCGCTTTAAATCCCCAGATTAAGATTCACGAACTACCGGGTAAGAATATTATTGGATTCGCGAGAACAGAAAAAACTTCCGCAGTATTATTCAATAATGGCATCGTTTTAAAAAGAGCTGGAAATGAGCAAAAGATTACGTTATCACAGCTTAAAAATTGGCAGGAACAATATGTGAGAAATACCAACTTGCCTTTGCCTAAGCATCAAGATGATTTCTACGAATTGGATTACTCTACTAAGGCCGCAGATATCGATTTTTATGATATTAAAGTTTCTAAAAATACCTTTTGGGTAAATACCAATATTGGAGTGTTTGCCATAAAAGAATCCGGGGAATTGAACCGGTATTTACCATTGCATTCAGAGGAGATCAATTTTACGAAAACAGGGAACCTTATAGAAACCAATCCTTACGGTGGCGTTAGAGTGTATAGCGACCTGGATCTTCTTAAGTATACCCACTTCGAAAAGGACAACGCTCAAACTCCTACTATGGTGGTAGGTAGTTTGCAAAGGGGTGATAAAACTTATTTTTTGTCTGTTTTCTCTGGTCTTTATGCCTGGGAGAATAATCGTTTTACATCGTATCTGGAAAATGGAATTTGGGCCGAAAAAAAGTTAAAGCATATCACGGTTTTAGGAAATGATCTCGCCATTTCAAATGAGTTTGGTGATGTGTTTATCGTTAATGACGATGAATCATTCAAAATTCAAAAGAAAATTCCCAGGGCGAAGATCCAGGGGAACTCTATTTCTTTTTTAAAGAATTATCAGGGAACTTTAGTTGTTGGAACAGAAAAAGGGTTGACACTCTACAAAAACGGGCGATATATATTTTTAGATAAAGAGCAGGGCCTGGAGCAACCTTTATTGAGCGCCCAGGTAACTCAAAATACTCTATCTATAGGAAGCCACAATGGGTATTACAATATAGATCTTGAGGCCGTAAAGGATTCAACTAAGCTGGTAGATAAAATAGAACTGAAAGAAATTTTTATCAATAATAATAAATTTTCTTTGGGATCATATACTGAACGAGATGGGCTAAAATTGAGGTACAACGAAAATACAGTATTGCTTAAATTTAGCACAAACGCGCACCCTTATCCAAATAAATTAAAATATCAATACCGGTTAAATGAGAATGAACCCTGGAGTCGTTCATTTTCCAGCCCAGAAATTTTCCTGCCCTCGCTACCAACAAATAATTATGAGCTGGAGGTAAAAGTATTAGATGAAAGCACAGGTTTAAGTTATACCCAGGCCTTGCTAAATTTAACTGTGCTTCCTCCCTTTTGGAAAACCTGGTGGTTTGCTTTACTTATCGTAAGTATTATTACTATGATAGTTTATAGCTTTTATAAATTTCAAATAAGGCAGGCCAGAAAGTTTGAAGCCCAAAAAGGTTTGATCCAAAAGCGTTTTGAAGAAACCAAAATGGAAGCCTTGCTGGCACAGATGAATCCGCATTTTATCTTTAATGCGATGAATTCTATCCAATACTATATTATGGATAGTGATATAGATAAGGCTACAATATTTTTAGGTGATTTTTCAAAATTGATCAGGTTAAACCTGGATCATTGTACCAAACCAACTATTTTATTGAGTGAGGAAATTGAATATTTGCAATCCTATATTAGGGTTGAAAACACACGATTTAATAATCGAATTAAGGTGATATTTGAAACAGATCCTTTAATTGATCCGCACGCAGTAGAAATTCCTACGATGCTTTTACAAACTTTCGTAGAAAATGTTTTTGTTCACGCTTTTCCGCCGGGAGTAACAAATCCAACCTTGAAAGTTTCTTTTAATATGCTTTCAGAAGAGGTCTTGCAATGCAAAATCGAAGATAACGGAGTTGGATTTTCAAATAATTCAAGCAATAAACTTCACGAATCTAAAGGAGTTTCCCTGGTAAAAGAGCGATTGGCATTGCTGGGTTACGATATTGAGGAAGCAGTACAGATAATTTCCACTAAAAACAAAGGCACTTCTGTCTCCATTAAACTTGAAGTTTAAACGATAACTTTAAAATTCCATACGTTTACTAAATAAGCATGCGCTGCTTTAACATAATCTTTAGTTTTACCTCAAATTAGAGTAAGTGGCAGCTACGCCTTAATTGGTTTTGCCTTCAAAAAATAATATGAGTAGGGTCGTTTTATTTTTGAAGCAGTGTAGAGGTCGCTTCTCTAATCTTTTTTAAATATGCCTTCTAAGTTTATATTTCCGCTACCTTTATTTCAATTTTGGCTTGCAAACGGGTTGTACTTCAGGAAAATATCAAAAATTTACCGTGACAGCATTGAATGGTCTTTATAATGGAAATAGAATTTATTTAAGCATTCCCCTGCAATAGGTTGTAGATATTAAAACCAAATAATATAAGTATACTTATTAGCGCAATAACGGTAGGAATCGGGATGTTATTGATGTTCAGTGGAATCTTAAATATGCCTTCTTCGTCCTTTTCTTTATGGTTTTTACGATATCTTAAGAGTGCGACATTCACCATTCCAAAAAGGCCAAATACAAAAATATTACTTATAGAAGCAACTATCTTTAAATTTCCTATTAGTCCAAAAGCTATAGTTACTATGGCAATCGCTATAATAGCATAATTAGGAGTCTTTTCTCCCACACCAGATAGGGTGGTAAACTTTTTAAGCCACGAGATTTCACTATCTCGCGCTACATCGTATAACAATCTGGAAGTTCCTAAAATATTACTCAATATGGTTTTACTGGTAGCGAACAGGGCTACAATCACCAGTACGGTACCTCCAATCGGTCCCCATTGTGATTCTATAATTGCAGCCAGCGGACCATCTTTCTTGGCTAACTCTCCGGCACTAAAGGTGCTTACCGCACTTATGGCAATCATCACGTATAGTAGAAATACAATAATCCCGCTAAAAAGCACTCCTTTTGGAAGTATCTTTTTAGGTTCTTTCGTTTCTTCTGCCATTTTCACCAGGTCTTCAAAGCCTACATAGCTAAAAAAGATCAAAGCAGAGCCTGCCAAAATTCCGGCGAAGCCTTCATCTCCCATTTCAAAATAAGCCACTTCTCCCCAATCGGGAATGCAAAAAGCAATAACCAGAGCCAGGCCTAATAAGGTTATTGCCGTGGCAAACTTATTGTAATAAGAACTTATTTTAGAGCCTATAATATTGAAAGTTGCCATAGCAACTACAATGGCAATCACACTAATCCAATTGGGAATATTCACAAGTCTGCTTAAGTATTCAGCGAAACTTATTGCAATAGCTGCCGGAGCTACAATTCCGGTAAAAGCTATAAAGATAGCCATCACCAAAGCGGTCTTTTCATTCATTCCGCGTTTTATATATTCAAAACTTCCACCGGCATCGGGGAACCGGCTCACAAATTCTGCATAAGAAAGTCCGGTAAGTAAGGCTACTGCTGCAGCAATGGCAAAGCTGGCCCAAAGCATGTTACCACTGAGACCTGCTGCCTGACCTATAATTGCATAAATCCCGGCACCTACAATGCCTCCTACTCCAAACATTAAAATATCCCAAAAGCCTAATGATCTCTTAAGTTTCTCTTTTCCCATAATCTGCGATTAGTTCAATTAAAGATGCTTAAACTAAGAACTTTGAATTAAATTTTTCTAAATGAAAAGTCAAAATTGTAAATCTTCATCAAGGGTATAAATGATTGAAAGTTTTCTTTAATTTGAATAGTAATTATTTTTTCTCAGGACTTTTTATATTAATCTAAAGCATAAAAAAAGCCGGCTATTTAGCCAGCTTTTAAAATCTATATTTTTTAATGTTATTGCTCGGTAAACTGAAAGCTTTGTCCGCCAACAGATACTCCTGCCATTGCTCCGGCTTTTGGCATGGTAGCTACACCAACACCGTCCTGAAACTTGATAGTTTTAGATTTACCTCTTTCTACTATAACGGCAGAGGCGTTTGCTGAAAGCTCATATTCTCCGTCTTTAAAATCATCAAGAGCTTCCTGAGTTTGGAAAAATAGTACTTCTCTATAAGCCTTTCCGCCTGCCTGAAGTCCTATGTCAACTTGTTTAAGATTTGCATAACCGATCATATCACCATCTTCGTAAACTATCCCATTACCTGAAGCACCGCCAATAATGTATGCACCTTTACCTACGTTAGGGAAGATTGCATATCCTACAGAATTATTGAACAATTCCTGTAGATTGTCATCGGCTTGAGTCATTGCCATCATAGCTTCATTGGCATCTTGCCTTAGAGTGTCCCCGTCGCCCATATTTCCCGGGCCACAACTAGTAATGGCTACAAAAAGTATCAAAATACCTGTTTTCCCTAAAAATTCATTCCATTTTTTCATCATCAATCTATTTTTTGGTTGGTGACTAAAATAACAAGTGCTTAAAGATTAGGTTGTTAATTCAACGTTATTTGGGAATTTCTTAAAGTGTAATGTGAAAGAATGTTAACTGGAATAAACTAATGTGTTTTTTATTGTAGGGAATGGAATACCTGGAATTTAATGGTTTAAATAATGAATTTCAGAAAGTTCATTTAAATTCTTCACAGCCTGTTCTGCGGTAATGTCCCGTTGGGGGCCGGCAAACATTTCGTAGCCCACCATAAACTTCTTAACAGTAGCCGATCTTAAAAGCGGCGGGTAAAAACTCATATGAAAATGCCATTCGGGATACTCTTTGCTATCGGTGGGAATTTGATGAATTCCGGAAGAATAGGGGAATGAGGTTTCAAAAAGATTATCGTATTTTATGGTAAGCTTTTTAATAATTTCAGCAAAAGCTTTTTCTTCTTCAGTATTTAATTGACCAATATGCTGATAATGTTTTTTTGGAACAATCATGGCTTCGTAAGGCCAAACCGCCCAGTACGGAATCAAAGCTACAAAATGCTCATTCTGTGCCAAAATGCGTTCATTTAGTTCTAATTCCTGCTTTAAATAATCACCCAGCAAACTGCTTTTATTTTTGTTCCAATATTCTTTAAAATGTTTCGATTTCTTCAAAATTTCTGTCGGGATAGATTTTTGCGACCATATCTGCCCGTGAGGATGCGGATTGCTACAACCCATTATTTCACCTTTGTTTTCAAAGATCTGCACATAATTTATATCCTCTTTATCGCCTAATTCTCGGTATTGTTTTTTCCAAAGTTTTACAACTTGAGTAATATCTTTTTCCTCCATTAACGGAAGAGTTAGAGAGTGGTCTGGAGAAAAACAAACCACTTTGCAAATTCCTGTTTCAGCTTCCGCTTTTAAAAGTCCGTTTTCAAAATCTTTTACAGGAGCTTCGGGCAACAGAGAGGGGAAATCATTTTCAAAGGAATAAGTGCTTTTATAATCGGGATTGGTTTCTCCACCAGCCCGGGAATTTCCGGGGCATAAATAGCAGGAGGGATCATATGTTTTCCGTTTTTCCACATTATTCTTTTCGGTTTTTCCCTGCCAGGGTCTTTTGGTGCGATGTGGCGAAACCAGGATCCATTCGCCGGTTAAAATATTGTAGCGTCTATGTGGATGTTTGTTTATTTCGGTGTCCATAATATTTCTTTTAAAACTTAGACAAATACCTCAAATCAAGCTTGAGAGGCTTTTTTTGATAATATTTTGTTTTCGGTTATCGAGTAATTTGAGTTCCCTCATCGGGAACCACTGTTATAGCAGTTGGGGTAATATTGAATTTTTCCTGATAAACCTTTTTTACTTCTTCAAAATAAGCATCAATCTTATCGGCTTCTATTAAGTTAATGGTGCAGCCCCCAAAACCACCGCCCATCATTCTGGAGCCATAAATAAAGGATTTTTCTTCTGAAAAATCTACGAGGAAATCCAGTTCCGGGCAGCTCACCTCATACTGGTGCTGCAAGCCTCTATGGGAAGCGTACATCAACTTTCCAATGGCTTGTAGGTTTCCATCGCGTAAAGCCTTCTCGGTTTCTTGCACGCGTTCATTTTCTTCTAATACATACAGGCAGCGCTTAAAACCTATAGCGCCAATTTCTTCTTTGAATTCTTCCAGCATATTAAAAGAGACCTGTCTTAGTGATTTTACAGCTGAATATTTTTGCTGAATAACTGCCACCGCAGTTTCGCATTCCTGCCTCCTGCTGTTGTATTCACTATTGGCCAGATTATGGGAAACATTAGTGTTTAATAGTAATAATTTGCAATGCTCAATTTTAGTCGGAATAAAGCTTGCTTCCAGTGACTCGCAATCCAGCTTGATGAAATGATCTTTTTTACTCATTACAGAAGCAAATTGATCCATAATTCCGCAATTGCTGCCAACAAAATTATTTTCTGCTCGCTGGGAAAGTTTTACGATTTCCATTTGCGCCAGGTCTAAATTGAATAATGAATTTAAGCCTTCTGCAAAACCGCATTCCAGCGCTGCCGAAGAACTAATACCAGCTCCAATAGGTAATTCGCTTTTCAAGATACAATCAAAACCCTGAAGTTGTTTGCCTAGCTTTTGAATTTCATCAATAACTCCTAACAAATAGTTTTCCCAGGAATTGGTACTTTTAGTTATCTTCTGAAGATTAAATTCTACATAAGAATCAAAGGTCTCGCTATAAATTCGGACTAAATTTTTAGTGTTGTTCTTACTGAATCTAAAATAAATTTTCTTGTCTATGGCCGCAGGCATTACAAAACCATTGTTGTAATCTGTATGCTCGCCAATTAAATTGATTCTTCCAGGAGAAGATACTTTAATTTCCGTTTTAAAACTTTTAAAATCATCAGGTAGCTTGCTATTATTTTCTGCAGTTTTCAAAGGCAATTCTATTTAGGAGATTCCAAAGATAATAAATGTATATTTTACGTTAATTATTCTTTCCTATTTTCTCACAATTCAGCGTGGCATTTGAATACCCTTTTAGGGGTTTAAGGATGAATATTTTGCTATCGCTAAAATTTCAAAAAAAGATCCGAAATTCTATGTTTGCCTAATTAAAAGAATAAAAAATCAGGCCTAAAATTCTCTTTCTTTAAAAAATCTTATCTTGGATTTTTTTCGAAGAAATATGCAGCAATTTGCCAATATTTTTATGCCTCTGTCTATTGCCTTAATTATGTTTGGGATAGGCCTGGAGCTTAATTTTAGTAATTTTAGAAGGGTTTTTACGCATCCCCGCGCGATTATAACCGGTCTTGCTTCCCAGCTTTTCTTGTTGCCTATTATAGCTTTCCTGCTAATTTATTTTTGGCCAATAGATACCGTGTATAAAATTGGGATTATGTTGCTTGCCGCCTGTCCCGGCGGAACCGCCTCAAACCTGGTAACCAAAATGCTGAGAGGAAGGGTGGCGCTCTCTGTTTCGCTAACTGCTTTTAATAGTTTTATTATTCTATTCAGTATTCCTCTAGTCGTTCAATTTAGTTTTATGGTTTTTGGGGAAGAGGGGCAAACCTTTAGCCTCACCTTTGGCGAAACCATGAGTGATGTTTTATTTACCGTGATCCTTCCCGTAGTAGCGGGAATACTATTAAATGAATTCTTCGGGCATAAGTTTGGAGATAAACTTCACAAGGCTTTACAATATATTCTACCCGGCATTATGTTACTGGCCTTTATTGTGGTCATCTTTTTTGATGAATCTCAAAAAAATGTAAAATACTTTGAGCATCTTAATCTTTTAATACCTCTAATAATTCTGAATTTTGCAACCATAATTATTGGTTATCTTGTTAGTAGGCGCCTAAAACTAAAACATAGCTCTGCATATACAATCGCTATTGAAATGGGATTGCAAAATAGTGTGCTCGCGCTATTTATCGCCAACCAGGTTTTAAAAGACAAGGATATTAGCCTGGTAGCTATTCTTTATAGTAGTTTTTCCCTAATTACAACTTTTATAGGTGGGTGGATTTTGAAAAATTATTTCGGTAAGAAGGCTGATAGTAAGCTGAAATAAAATACCGGCTACGAAAAAACTAAACAGACCCTACTCAATCTAGTCTCTCATTGTAGCCGGCATAATTTAATTGCCAAATTAAATAAGTGCAAATACAGATCTATTTGCGTCTATAGGTACAAATTTAGAGCTTTTGTTACGTGTAATTTTACGGATTTCCGTAAGACTTGCGTTAACCTGTTGATTATCAGTTTTTATTTCTCTAATATTTTTTCGAATCTATTTAGCAGTGAAATAGAAGGGTTTTTTTGAGCAATAGTCAAATTCAAATAGCACTTTACTAAGTAATTAAATAAACCTTGTTAATTTTTAAAATGTGAGAAATATTAGAAGAATCATATAGTTAATTTGTTGAAAATTATCCAGATTCTGGGTGACGACGGAAGTTATGTTAATGGAAATTTCGGTTTTAAAGCTCATAATGCCATCGATAATTCTATAAAACTAGTAAGCAATGGTAATTTTAAGATAGATTCTGAATTGGATTAAAATGAAATTTTAAAAGTGTTTGATGTAGTTTGCTGAAGGGTTTAGATTTTATAGTAGAGCAAATCTGTTATAGAATTTGATGTTTTCAGCTTGATAAATTCTGAATTCCTTGGCCTGATTTCCAAAGTTTAATTTTATTTAACTGCGTTTTCAGATTTTTTCAGAAGAAAAAACTTAAGTTGTTTAAAAACTAACCAACTTAAATTTTACATGATGAACGAGCTTTTTGAAGATAATAATATCAAACTTAACTTACCGGTGAAAATTAATTATCGGGTTTTAGAAGATGTTCTTCAGAAAAAAATGGTAGGCGAGCAAATAGGGATGGAAGACTCTAATGGCACGGTGAAAAACTATGTTGAAGTACTTGACGCTAATTTAGGAAGAAGCCAGCAGCCAAATTTTGATCTTACGCTTAATTTGAAATTGAAAACCCTAACCACCCTTTTTAAAAATAAAGAGGTTAATCTGTTAGTGCATATTACCCTGGGATTTGATGAAGTAGATCAGGTAATAGATGTTAAGGAGTACGAACTGGAGGGCCAGAGTAAAAGCTGGTTAATGGATAATTCCTTAGAAACCCTCGCCAATACTTTAATCTATAAAAAGATTAAAAATAAGATGAGGTTAGATCTTAAGCCACACATTAAAGAGCAACTGGGTAAAGTAAATGAAAAGCTTGGTGAGGAAATGGAAGCTGCACCAGGAGTTTTTCTTTCTGGCAATGTAAATATATTAAAGGTGGCTGAAATTATTCCCGGAGATACTTTATTGTTAATTCTTCTGGAAATTAGTGCTTATGGTTTTGTAGATATTAAAGAAATTAAGCTTTAGCTTCAAAAACTTCTAATATTTTCTCTAAGGCCATCGATCTGGAACCTTTAATTAGGATACTGCAATTTTCTAAATCGGCTAATTGTAGATGCTTTTTAATGTTCTCTGTATTTTCAAATTTAATGATATTCGGTTTGTTTGTGGTGGTCTTTTTAAACTGCTTTCCTACCAGATAGATTTCAGAAATATCAGCATTTTCTAAAAAGTTTACGACTACCTGGTGTTCGGTTTCTGAAGCATTGCCGAGCTCACCCATATCTCCTAAAATCACAATTTTAGATGTATTGGTTTTGACCTTGTTGAAATGCTGTAAAGAGGCCATCATGCTCGTGGGATTCGCGTTATAGGCATCCAGGTAAATTTTGTTAGAACCACTTTCTACTATTTGCGAACGATTATTAGAAGGAATATAATTTTCTATAGCTTCTCTAATCTCATTCACTGGAACTTTAAAATACAAACCGATACATAGTGCTGCAGCCATATTTTTAGAGTTATAAGCCCCGCTTAACTGACTTTTAAAAGTTGTATCGTTAAAGATTATTTCAGCTGCATTATCTGTTTCCGGGTAAGTCACTTTTACCTGAGCCTTCCTGTTGGTTCCAAAAGTGAAATTATGTTTATAGTTTATCTCGAGCCTTTGTACATCATCGTCCAGGTTTAGAAAAATCAATCTTTTATTTTCTTTTAAATGTCGGTATAATTCAGTCTTTGCTTGTATTACTCCCTCTAAACTCCCGAATCCTTCCAGGTGGGCTTTTCCGAAGTTTGTGATAAACCCATAATCTGGCATCACTATATTAGAAAGAAACTCAATTTCACCGGGATGGTTTGCGCCCATTTCAATCAATCCTAATTCAGTTTCCTCATCCATTGCAAGTAAACTAAGTGGTACTCCAATATGGTTGTTGAGGTTTCCCTGTGTCGCAGTAACTGTGTATTTTTTAGAAAGCACATTATAGATAAGCTCCTTAGTAGTGGTTTTTCCATTACTGCCGGTTATACCTATTATGGGAATACCCAGGAATTTTCTATGGAATTTAGCTAACTTTTGAAGTGCCTCGAGACTGTTTTTCACAACAACGTATTCCTTATCATTCAACGCGGCGTCCTTATCGTCTACAATCGCGCAAATGGCTCCTTTCGCGATGGCTTGTGCCGCAAATTGGTTACCATTAAAATTAGCTCCTTTTAAAGCGAAGAAAATGCTTCCGGGTTTAATGTTTCGGGTATCGGTAGAAATTCCGGTGCTTACAAGAAATCTTTGGTGAATAATTGCTGTTTTCATATTGCGCTTTTCTAAGCCTTTATTTAACTTGTTAGAGGTCTTCAAAAATAAAGCTATAAAAAAAGCCCTAAACGAATAGGGCTTTTATCATAATTTTTAGAAGATTAGAATTTTCTAATTTCTTGCTTTCTTATTGTTATCTAAAGATTTTGAACCAACTCTAGACATGGCATTTCTAAATCCAATATAGTCTGTAGCCATATCCTGCGGGAAATATCTACGCTGTGCGGGGTCTAACCAATAGGCGCGATCTCTCCAGGAACCACCTTTATAAACTCTTACCTCGTCACTAATAAGGGTTGTTCTGTCTGCAGTGTCGTAACCGCGTTGTGCTACTCCTGTGCTATCTTTAGCTCCAGCTACATTATAAGTAGGGGAGTTGTACATACGTTGAGATTCGTCTTCAGCTTCCTGGTAAGATCTGTAATAACGGCTAGAGCTTTTATCTCCATCTCTAAAATTACGTTGATCACTATCAGTATAATTGGTTCGCATATAAGTGTCTTCTTCGCTAACAGGTATTTGTGCAATATCTCCAGGGTAGGATCTTGCAACCAGTCTTCCCGTAGCTAAAGTATCAAATTCAATTTCGTCTACTCCAACTACCTTTACGCTACCATCTTCGTTAATTGCATTTTTGGTGTATACATTTCCTCTGTAATAGTTGAAGTCGTTAAATTCATCATCAACTATTGGGCGGTAAACATCGGCTACCCACTCTGCTACGTTGCCGGCCATATCATAAAGTCCGAAATCATTAGGTTCGTAAGATTTTACTTCAGCAGTAATATCAGCGCCATCATCACTCCAGCCTGCAATACCACCGTAATCTCCGTCACTTTGCTTAAAGTTGGCTAACTGATCTCCCTGTTTTTTAACATCACCAGATCTGGTGTATTGGCCATCCCATGGATATTTTTTTCTTCCTCTGTAAACATTATAATCTCTAATTCCTACTAAAGAAGATGCAGCATATTCCCATTCGGCTTCAGTTGGTAAACGGTATTCAGGTAATAAAACTCCGTCTTTACGCTGAACATAAGTTTGTCCGCCAAGTGCATTTCCATCTGCATCGGTGTTTTGATTATCAATCATATCCTGAGACTCGTCACCTCCCTGGCTAATTTCAGTATTACCTCCATAAGCCTTACTTGGCGCATTAAGGTAGGTTTCTGTATTAAATGTGGTTCCAGCCTGTACATCGGTTAAACGTGCTCCTTCTTTGGTGTAACCGCCTTCTTCTAAAAGAAGTTCGTTCACCCTGTCGGTTCTCCATTTACTGAATTCTACAGCTTGTATCCAGCTTACACCCACAACCGGGTAGTTTCCGTAAGCGGGGTGCCGTAGATAGTTGTTTACCATCGTTTCATTATACCCTAGTCTGTTTCTCCAAACAAGAGTATCTGGCACGGCACCATTATAAATATTCCGGAAATTTTCCTGTGTAGGAGGAAATACCTTTTTTAACCAATCAAGGTATTCCATATACATCATATTGGTAACTTCGGTTTCGTCCATATAAAAGGACTGAACATGTTGTTGGGTTGGAGTATTATTCCAATCGTGCATCACATCATCCTGTACCTGTCCCATAGTAAAGGTTCCACCCTCTACAAAAACCAGCCCAGGGCCGGCTTCCTGTTCTTTGTAATCTGTATTGTATTGAAATCCGCCTTCATCTGAATTAATGTCCCATCCAGTTGCCCTGGATCTATCATCATAATCTCGGGAATTATTACAGCTTAGTAAACCAACGCTAAGCACGAGGGTTAAAAAGGCTCTAAAAGCAATATTGATTCTCATATTCATCATCTCTTTTGGTAGAAATATTAGGCTTTGCAATATAGTAATTAACGCTAAAAGTACAAGTTTATTTTATGTTGTCTCCAAGGTTCCAATTTTCTTTAAAGCCCTGATGACCTTAGGGCTTAGGATAGATTGAACGCTTAAAATGTATCTTCCTGCCCTTTTAATTTAACCTTATCTGGGGCTGGAAAGCAGCAAAATTAAATGATTTTTATTTAATTGAAGGTTGCTATGCTTAAAAAAAGTGCTTAAAATACCGGAGATACAATATTTTAACCATTTCGCAGTTGTTATAGACCTACTCTAATTATTTTTGTCATTGTGGAAACTAAAAGTATTTCCTTTTTTGTCAAATAGATTAATTTAAAACTTAAGGTCTTTTCTTAACAAGATTATTAGTATATATTTGTTAATCATTAACTAACATGATGAAAAAAATTACAATTTTATTGCTCGTGTTTGTTTTAGGCTCTCAGTTTAAAATGAATGCCCAGGAAGAAAGGGATAGGGTGATTACTACTGCGGTCCCTTTTTTACTTGTAGCAGCAGATGCCAGGGCAGCCGGTATGGGTGATCAGGGGGTAGCTACTTCACCCGATGTGTTTTCCCAACAATGGAATCCTGCAAAATATGCTTTTGCTTCCAGCGAGCACGGGATAGGCTTTTCGTATACTCCGTATCTAAGTGATATTGTTAATGATATCTTTCTTGGGAATATTAGTTATTTCCAACGAGTTGGTAATAGAGGTGCTTTTGCTTCCAGTTTACGCTACTTTAGTTTGGGAAGTATAGAAAGACGTTCTACTATAGAACAGGCGCCTTTAGTTGTAAATCCTAACGAACTTACTTTTGATCTTTCTTATTCTTTACAATTGAGTGAAAATATTGCAATGGCGGTCGCCGGGCGTTATTTGCGTTCAGATCTGGGTTTACAAGACGAAGAAGATCTAGGTGCGGCTAATAGTTTTGGGGTAGATATTGCTGCTTTTTATCGAAGCGATCAATTAACTTATTCGGGTTTTGATGGAGTTTGGAAAGCAGGTGCTAATATATCGAATATTGGTCCTAAGATGAAATATGAAGATGCCGGCCAGGAAAACTTTATTCCTACTAATTTAAAAGTAGGAGGTGGTTTTGATTTTATCTTCGATATAGAAAATCGTTTAGGTGCTTACCTTGAATTTAACAAGCTGCTTGTTCCTACACCTAAAGATTTTAATAACGACGGCCAAATTGATGCAGAAGATGATGCTGAATATAACGACATTGGAGCTATAGAAGGGATTTTTACATCCTTTGGTGATGCTCCGGGTGGTTTTAGCGAAGAGCTTAGGGAAGTAACCTGGGCATTGGGAGCTGAATATATGTATCGCGAAGCTTTTGCTTTTCGTGCCGGTTATTTTAGCGAAAGTCTAACCAAAGGTTCCAGGAGATTTGTTTCTTTTGGAGCAGGTTTTGAATATGAACGAGTAAATATAGATATCTCTTATTTATTTTCTACCTCGCCGGTACCAAGTCCTTTAGAAGGAACCCTTCGTTTTGGATTAACATTTAACTTTGGGGATCAATACTCGGTTTATTAATTTCTTTTCAGAAGTACTGTTTTAAATTAATATTTGCTGCCTGAAAGGTTTCTATTATCTTTCCCTTCCAATATTTTTTATATGAAACCATTAAAAGTCACCTCTAATTTTGAGGTTTATGATGCTGTAGAAGAACTTCCAGAAACTATTCAGGATTTAATGAAAGAAGCAGTTTTGGCAAGAGATAATGCATACGCGCCCTATTCTCAATTTAAAGTTGGTGCTGCTTTGGTCTTAGATAACCAGGAAGTTGTTACCGGTAGCAATCAGGAAAACGCATCCTATCCTTCAGGATTGTGTGCAGAGCGTACTGCTATTTATTACGCCGGCGCCAGGTATCCTGACGCGCAAATTGAAAATATTGCTATTTCGGCGAAATCTATGAAGCATAAAGTTGATGCTCCTGTACCGCCTTGCGGCGCCTGTAGGCAGGCATTAGTGGAATATGAGGTGAAACAGAAAGCGGAAATTGCAGTATATTTTATGGGTGAAAGCGGCAAAGTGATGAAGGCAAATTCTATAAAAGATTTACTACCTTTAATATTCGATAATTCGGCCTTATAACGTTTTCGTTATTTTTGCTTAAAAACTGTTTTCCATTCTTATTGAAAATAGTATTTTTGTTATCCGCTTGGCAAACCCTATCTGTCTGGCCTAAAATTAATAAGTTAAATGAAGAAAGTAACAAAAGCCACGTATTTAAAGTGGTACGAGGATATGCTGTTTTGGCGTAAATTTGAAGACAAACTTGCGCAAGTTTACATTCAGCAGAAAGTAAGAGGTTTTTTGCATTTGTATAATGGGCAGGAAGCTATCCTGGCTGGAGCCCTTCATGTGATGGACCTGGAAAAGGATAAAATGATTACCGCTTATCGTAACCACGTGCAGCCAATTGGTTTGGGAGTAGATCCTAAGCGTGTAATGGCAGAGCTTTATGGTAAAGGCACCGGTACTTCTCAGGGTCTTGGTGGTTCTATGCATATTTTCTCTAAAGAACATAACTTTTATGGAGGTCACGGGATTGTAGGTGGGCAAATTCCACTTGGCGCCGGGCTTGCTTTTGCAGATAAATACTTTAAGCGCGAAGCGGTAACCCTTACCTTTTTAGGAGACGGTGCTGCTAGACAGGGTTCTCTTCACGAAACTTTAAATATGGCCGTTAAATGGAATTTACCGGTGGTATTTTGTGTAGAGAATAACGGTTATGCAATGGGTACATCTGTAGCCAGAACTGCAAAAGGAACAGATATCTGGAAACTTGGTAATGGTTACGAAATGCCTTGTGGTCCTGTAGATGCTATGGATCCTATTAAAGTTGCAGAAGCTTTAGATGAGGCAATTAAAAGAGCCAGAAAAGGTGACGGACCAACATTTTTAGAAATGAAAACTTACCGTTATCGTGGTCACTCTATGAGTGATGCTCAAAAATATAGAACAAAAGAAGAAGTTGCAGAATATCAGGAATTAGATCCAATCACTAAAGTATTGAATGTAATTAAGGATAAAAAGTATGCTTCAGAAGATGAAATAAAAGAGATCAACAAACGCGTTAAAGACAAGGTGTCTGAATGTGAGAAATTCGCAGAAGAATCAGACTTCCCAGATAAAAACGTGATGTATGATGTTGTTTACGAACAAAAAGATTATCCGTTTTTAGCACATAAACCTCAGTAAATTATGGCAGAAGTAATAAACATGCCGCGTTTGAGCGACACCATGGAAGAAGGTGTTGTTGCGAAGTGGTTAAAGCAAAAAGGTGATAAAGTTGAAGAAGGTGATATCCTTGCTGAAATTGAAACCGATAAAGCTACAATGGAGTTTGAATCTTTCTATGAAGGAACTTTACTTCACATAGGTATTGAAGAGGGCGAAACCGCTCCCGTAGATACTTTGCTTGCTATTATTGGAGAGGAAGGTGAAGATATTTCAGAATTACTGAAAGGCGGCGGAGATGCCGAGAAAGATAAAGAAGAAGAAGATACTTCGGATTCTGATGACGATGAGGGCGAAGATGAAGCTGAAAGTGATGGTGATAGCGACGACGGAGGAATTCCTGAAGGCGTAGAAATCATTACTATGCCTCGTTTAAGCGATACCATGGAAGAAGGTACCGTGGCTTCGTGGTTGAAAAAAGAAGGTGATAAAGTAGAAGAAGGAGATATCCTGGCCGAGATCGAAACTGATAAGGCCACCATGGAATTCGAATCTTTTTACGAAGGCACATTACTGAAAATAGGTCTTGAAGAAGGTGAAACGGCTAAAGTAGATAGTCTTTTAGCGATTATTGGACCAGAGGGAACAGATGTTTCTAATGTTTCAGTAGACGGAAAATCTAAAAAGAAGTCTTCAGAAAAATCAGAGAAGAAAGACGATAAAAAAGAAGAGAAATCTGAAGAAAAGGAAAGTAAGTCTTCAGAAAAGAAATCTTCAGGTTCATCTAAAGATGGTGGAAGAATATTTGCTTCTCCACTGGCCAAGAAAATGGCAGAAGATAAAGGTATAGATCTTTCAGATGTTGAAGGTAGCGGCGGGAATGGCCGTATCGTGAAGAAAGACATTGAAGATTATAAACCTTCAGAAAAACCTGCTGAAGCAAAATCTGAAGCCAAAGATACTGCTGCTGCACCGCAACCTTACGTGCCTGCAGGAGAAGAAAGCTTTGAGGAGATTAAAAATTCTCAAATGCGTAAAACTATTGCGAAGAGACTTGGGGAATCTAAGTTTAACGCGCCACATTACTATCTAACTATAGAAGTGGATATGGCGAATGCAATGGCTTCTCGTAAGCAGATCAACGAAATGCCAGATGTTAAGGTTTCCTTTAATGATATGGTGATAAAAGCCAGTGCAATGGCGCTTCGTAAGCACCCGCAGGTAAATAGCCAGTGGACAGGAGAATCTATGAAAATCGCTAAACACATTCATATGGGTGTTGCTGTAGCGGTAGAAGAGGGTCTTGTTGTTCCTGTGTTAAAATTTGCCGATCAAATGTCTATGACCCAAATCGGGAACAATGTAAAAGACGTTGCCGGGAAAGCCAGAAACAAGAAACTGCAACCAAAAGATATGGAAGGAAGTACTTTTACCGTATCTAACCTTGGAATGTTTGGTATTGTTGAGTTTACAAGTATCATTAATCAACCCAACTCTGCAATTCTTTCTGTAGGAACTATCGTTGAAAAGCCGGTAGTGAAAAATGGAGAGATTGTAGTTGGAAATACAATGAAGTTAACACTAGCCTGTGATCACAGAACGGTAGACGGTGCAACCGGTGCTGCTTTCTTGAAAACGCTTAAAACTTACCTGGAAAATCCGGTAACTATGTTAGCGTAACCCAGGTTTATAATAACTAATTATTAAAATCCCGCACACTTGCGGGATTTTTTTATCTTTAACGGTATGAGAAAAATTACTTTAAGTTTTACGATACTTGCAGCTTCCCTGCTTACTGTTTCCTGCGGAAATTCACAAGCGGTTCAATCTTCCCAGGAAGTAAAAACTAGTTTAAATGTCAATGTTCAGCAAAGTGAAGTTGAAGAATTACTGAAATATTTATCTTCAAACGAATTAGCAGG
>VMHT01010992.1_pt1 | contig 18922 bp, 37 predicted proteins | sample 4693611 | NCBI WGS metagenome assembly VMHT01 (sample SAMN12280063, study PRJNA550983) | marine metagenome | isolation source: seawater sampled from same location over 5 years 0.02-0.2 micron viral filtrate | place: USA: collected off the coast of southern California halfway between the port... ...
TTAGGTGTCAAGAATACTGGTTTTGGCCATAAGTGGGATGGTGAAGGTGTATTTAATTCAACATGTGGTAGGGCATTTGACTATCTCGAATATAAAACTAGTCAAGCTAAAAAGTATAACGGACTATTAAAGTTTCACGATTATCCAGAATCCAAATCACTTGATTGGGTAGATGATAACGTGTTATTGTTATATGCAATATTTGTAGACGGAGAAATAGAATGTGTAATAGGTATTGCACCTGTAATTGATGGAGCTGTGCAACCGTGGGTATATGCATTGTCAAATCAAGTTGGAATGGGTATAAAAAGTCCGACAATTAGTCGGTCACAATGGGAAGATTCCGTTGTGTGTTTAGAACATTTTAGTGGTGAGTTTAAAAATCCCAAACTATACACTAAGCAATTAAGGGAATTAATAATGAGAGTATATAATGGGTGATTTTCCTTCATCGGCTTTACGCCAATCAGATGTTAGTGATTTATTAGATCATGACGAAGCGCCTCATGACTTCTTAAAGGAAGTGCATAATTTGGCAACAGCAGTTTCGAAGGGCAAGAGTAGGACATACGATGATGCAATATTAAAATCAATACGAGGTCTTGCAGCTGAACATGCATTTACTAGGCAGTTTCCACAATTCTGTAGGACTGGTCTGGGCTTTTACGATTATGATGTATCGTTTTTAAGTAACAAGCCTGGAACTAGAATAGAAATAAAATGTCCATTGACGGATAAAGATTGGTGGGTACCTGTAAACTATACACAGTTTTATGATGCAGTTGATAGAAAGAATGTTGATTATATTTGCAATACATATTTAAATGAGGACACTGGAATTTTACATATTAAAGCAGTTGCAAATGCTAAGTCATTTGAACGCTATGTACAGAAAGGTCCGTATAACGAATATTATAATCATTTCCGTGCAGTTACTGATGATGAATGTTGGATTGGATCTGATGCCAAGACTAAGATTAACGATATTATAAAAGAAAATTCTTGGAAGATTTTTTAAATATTGGCCCCGTCGTCTAGTGGTTAGGACTCCAGGTTTTCATCCTGGCAACAGGAGTTCGATTCTCCTCGGGGCTACAAATAAAAGTAGGAAACAAAATGGATAAGTTGAATAAGATATGTAAAGATATGATAAACTTTATATTAGGAGACAACAATGAAAAGCCAAAACAAAAACGTAGATACAAGCGAAGAACTAAAAAGACCTCAATTTCATCAACTAAGCGAAGACATAAAAAGACTAAGTAAACTTATTGTAATACTGTGTTTGTTTATGCAAGATTCGGGTTGTACAACTGCACCGAATGGTGCAATAAACAAAACAGTAGCACAACAAGAAATATCTGGTTTTAAGATATGGGACAGGTATTTAGAAGTGAATCACATATATGGACAACCTGTTATAATTAACCACCAAGAAGGATTAAGTTTGTATTGTAAAAAACATAGAAAGTGGGAAACTATTAAGGCTTTTTGGGATCCCACTGCAGATAATTATTATTACATAATAAGTGACCATAGGAGATGGAAATGAATTTAGGTTATGCTTGCATTAATATGAAACTATCTTACCCACCAAAAGGTATACAGCGTATTACAACTGGACGATCAATGATACGACGTACATATCTAGAGAAAGGACATGCGTATGCTAGTGAGATAACGTTAAAGAATGCAAAAGATCTAGACAAGATTATTGATTGGAACATATTGAATAACTACAAGTTTTTTCGTATGACATCTACTCTAGCACCGTGGAAATCAGAGTATGAATGGACTGATCTTCCAGATCTAGATCAAATTAAAATTTACTTACATTCTGCTGGTACAAAGGCAACTACACATGGTCTAAGATTGACAACACATCCTGGTCCATTCAACGTTCTAACTTCACCACACGAACATGTAGTGCAGAACTGTGTAAAAGATTTGGAATATCATGCGGATATGATGGACTTTATGGGTCTAAGCAAAACTCCATATAACAAAATTAATATACACTTAGGTGGTGCATACGGTGACAAACCAGCAGCTATGGACAGGTTTTGCAAAAATTTCGAGTTACTATCAGAATCAGTCAGATCTCGATTGACTGTCGAGAATGACGACAAAGAATCAATGTATTCAGTAAAGGAGTTATATGATGGAATATACAGTCGTATTGGCGTGCCCATCGTGTTCGACTATCATCACCACAGGTTTTGTGATGGCGGGCTTAGTGAACGTGAAGCACTTGAAATGGCTATGTCAACGTGGCCTAAAGAGATTACGCCAGCTGTGCACTACTCAGAATCAAGAAGCATAGAAAAGGAAGATCCTAAAATAAAACCGCAAGCACATTCAGATTATGTATTGGATTTTATTGACACATACGGTAATGACGTTGACATAATGATCGAAGCCAAAAAGAAGGAGTTAGCTGTTGAAAGGTATCTTCAGTTACATGGTTAGTATAATTAAGAATGTAGTATTTCTTTGGATGTATAAGCGACATTTAAGGAAACGAATAGAAAAGAATAACTTTGGAAGGAGAGAAGAATGGTAATAGATAGCTTACTTGCAGGTGTAATGTTGTTTAGTTCATTTGCAATGAGAACACCAAATGTACAGCCCAATCCAGACGATTACGAATTAAGTATAGGTATGAGTCACAAATATTTTCATGTGAATCGTCAATGGGAAAGAGAATTAGGTACAAAATATATTGATGATTTAGCATGGCTCAAGTTTGAAGACGGTGTGTATTTTAAGCCCGAGTATATGAACAAAGAAAGTCAAAGCGTTAAGTATCTTAAGCTTGACTGGAGACGTGTGATTTTAGGTATGACAGCTGGACTTACAACACGTTCAACTGACGAGACATTAAAAATATATGAAACGTTTGCATCTGTTGGTGTGAGTAAAAAGAAAAAGTATTATAACGATAAGGTTGAAGTAGAGGTTTCATTTGATGGTTACTTTCCACCCGATGAGAGTGGAGAAAATAGTACATTTGAATTTGAAGACAAGTTTAAGGTCAGTTGGAAACTCACAGACAAAATACGATTGTATAATATAGGTGAGGTTGCAAGGTTACAGGGAAATGATTATTATAAAGCTAAAGTAGGAATTGAGATATCGTTATGATAAAAAATATTATCAATGGATTGTTAGGTGTAATTGTTGTATCATATCTTGCGTATTCCATTATTCATATGTCTAAGATAAACAATAAGATTGATGAATGGGAAGAATCGTATCGGATAATAAATGAAGATGTATCTGAATTTACAAAGGTATCTGATCCGAAGACAATACGATTGTATGTTAAAGAACTAAATAAGATCATTGACGAAATACATTTCTTAAGTAGAATGGTTGAGAGTGGACAATTAGCAGATGAAGGATTGACAGCAATACTAAATGAACAAGCTAAGATGAATAAGAAGATCTTAGAGATGGTGACAATTAAGGCACATGATAAAACGAGAGATGACATTCAAGATGTAAGAGACGCAACTGTTGGCCATATAGATGATCTCTATATGGAGATAGAAGACATCGATGATAAGCTAGATAGACAATACAAAGCTATGATCAAGAAGATTGATATGATTGAAAACGATATCGATGACATTAAGTCTACATTAAAGACTATGAACAAAAAGAAATTTTTTCACACACATAAGGGTTAGATTATGAGAAAGGCAAGTATAACATCACTATGGTCTGCAATAAAAGATCTGTTTGGTTCAATATATCAAACATTACGGGATGATCAAAAAAGAATGGATGAGCTTAAACAAAAACACGAAATAGCTGAAATGGATTTAAACGGTGAATGGACCGATAGTCGTGGCACCGAAGGTCAGCCATGGCACGTACAAGCTGATGATGACGAGGATATTATAGGTATATGAACAAATTATTAATGGCAATATTAGCTCAATCAATGGGTGGGCTTATAGTATTTTTTCAATTACAAGGATGGGTTGCTTGGCCAGATAAACCGTGGATGAAATCAATATGGTGGATGTACGCAACAAGTATAGCTATAGCACCATTATTTTTTTACAGTGCTAAATGGTCTTATGAATATTTCGGTGCATTTTGGAATATGAGATTAATAGGATTCGGAATAGGTACTGTGATATTTGGTATGATGGCATGGGGATTGTTAGGAGAAATACCGACAATGAAAACTGTTATAAGCTTAATATTGGCTATAGCAATAATACTAATTCAAATAACAACTTAATTAGAGGAAGTTAAAATGGAAATGAGCAAACTAACGGACTATGATAAGTTCATATTAATGACACAAGGAAAAAGAATGGGATCTACAATGGCCGCATTCTATGAATTTAGGAATCTATTGACATTATTGGAGGTGTGTTCTAAAAGCGATGCACAAACAATAAGTTGGAAAGACAAAATAATTGATAAACCAGTTAATAGATCAGAAGCAAATCAACTTTTAGATTCATTTAATCGTGCCAAATGGAACAGTAAGTTTGTCACATTGGCACACCAAATGGGGATAATACTCAGATAAATGCCATATTGGCAATCAAAATACTTTGGCATACTTTTTTCAGTATACTATATGGGTACGCTAAATGGTTAGGTACTCAAGTTAGTTCATAAGAATAACAAGGAGAAAAGTAATGAGCTTAATAGTAAGAAGAGGTGGTTTTCCCACAATGTCAAGAGATAATTTTTTAGCACCATTCGATAAGATGTTTGATAACATGTTTGAGACGAACTTCCCAGAAGTTGCGCAATCAGTTGGTGTTAATCCATTTTCAAACACTGCATATCCTAAGGTTAACGTATATGAATACGATGACAAGGTTGGTGTTGTAGCTGAAATTCCAGGAATAGATAAGAAAAATCTAGAGGTGGATGTTGAAGATGATATACTGACAATAAAGGGTAGTAAGCATGGTTTTGATGAAGATGATGGTGCAACAGTATTACGTAGAGAGCTTAAGCATTCAGCTTTCGAACGTAAGTTCACATTGGGGGATTCTTTGGATGGTGATAATGTTAAAGCCAATTTCAAAGACGGGTTATTATCTATCGAAATACCCAAAAAAGAAGAAGCGAAACCAAAAAGGAACTTCGTAAAGATCTCGTAGAGATACGACAAATCCGGTTACAAAAGGATGGAGCGGTAGATTCTTTCTGCCGCTCTATTTATTATTATGAGAAATAAATTTATTAACGTTAACGATATATTATATTACATTAAAGGAACACAATCAGTTAAAAGTGTTGATAGTAAAGGAGGAGATTATTGGAAAGCAAAATGGGGTGTAGATGCCATATTAAGAAATGGCGATACATATTATTTTTGTCAAATCGTAATAGATGCCGAATTTTCTGATATTTAATAGTATATGGATTTCGTAAACTCAAAAACATTCCCATACTTAGTAGCTTTCAGTGCTGGCCTTGTGGCTTTCAGTGCAGCTTTCTTCTCGGTATTTGGACTATCAAAATTATTTGCCGGCGCACAGACGAGTGTCGTTATTATGGCAGGCTCACTTGAATTTGCTAAGCTTGTTACTGCCTCGTTTCTATACAGATATTGGAATACAGTACCCACGTTTCTTAAAAACTATTTACTTGTCGGCACATTCGTTTTAATTATAATCACATCTATGGGTATATTCGGTTATTTGTCTAATGCATATCAAGGAGCAACAACAGATTTTGAAAAGCAATCGACAATATTAATCTTTAAGGAAGATCAATTAGGACAGCTGAATGATGATAAAGAATTTTTAAAATTAGAAATGGAAACGGCCATAGCAGAATTACCTGAAAACTATCGTACTGCTAGAAAGAAATTAAGAGCTGAATATCAGCCACAGATAAATGATCTAAATAAACAAACATTAGTTATTAAACAGGAAATTGGAGATCTTAAGGCACAACTAGTGGACACTGGCGTTGACGTCGGTCCAGCTATATATTTGGCCAGAGTGTTTAACACAGAAATAGATACCGTTGTTAAATGGTTCATATTCATTTTGATATTTGTGTTTGATCCACTTGCAGTATCTTTAGTTATAGCTGCGAATATGGCATTCGAGCAAATTGGAAATACGCCAACTAAACCAATAGCTCGAGAAAAAAAGAAACGTTGGTGGGAAATGTACAAGGACAAGAAGAAGGATATACAAATATTTACTGAAAATAAGGAAGATCCCGAAGAAGAACCTAAAACAGAGGAGAAAAATATATTAAAGGGAGGAATCCCGGGATATGTGAAGAAATAGTTTTTTAATACGTACAATATAGAGGATGGTTACCATGATAAATCCTAACATAAATAATGGTTATGAACAAAACGGCAGATTATACAAGACACCTGTAGGCCAAATTCCAAAGATAGTAAACAACTTTAAACCATTGACAGATAACCAAAAGATATTTTATCAGAAGATGAGTGACTTTAAAAATCAACTCATACTTTGTCATGGTATAGCTGGAACAGGAAAGACCTACGTATCGATCTATAAGGCATTACAAGATGTATTGAGAAGAGGAACTCCATATAATAAATTAATAATAATCAATCCAACGGTTGATGTTGGTAATGAAGACAAATTAGGATATTTGCCTGGAGAACTGGATAAAAAGATACAACAATATAATGAATCAACATTTACAATTTTAGATAATATAGTTGGAAAAGCCAAAGCACAAAAGCTTGTATCTGATGGGAAAGTAGAAATAGGTGTTCTTAATTTTTTACGAGGTGTAAACTTAGAAGATTGTTATGTGATATTAGATGAAGCACAAAACGTTTCTCCTATGCAGATTAAAACGTTAATGACTAGAATATCACATCACTGCAAAATGATAGTACAAGGAGACATGTCACAGTGTGATAAGTATAAAAATAATGGTGTAATGGATTATGAGAGAAGTGGATTTTATGATGTATGGTTTAGATTAAAAGATGTTGAAGGTGTAGATCATATGGCATTTACTAGAGATGATTGTATTAGACATCCACTAGTTAAACGTATTCTTAAGACTTATGAAGATGAGCATGAAATTATTTTATAAAAAGTGAAAATAAACATGTACATTAACCGGTATTGTTTAGTAGATTCTATCATAACAAATAAGAGGTTACTAAATGACACTAATAGATCAAGTCAACAACATGAATATAGACGATTTGAGGATGCTAAATAAATTAGCTATCAGTCGTATTAATGAATTAACTGCAAACTATCGTTTCAACTTTAAGAAAGGTGATCTAGTTACTGTTAAGATGAATAACAGAACTACGGCGCTAGGTGTAGTTGAGAAAGTTATGCGTAAGAACGTGCAAGTTAAAGTTATGAATAATGACGGTTTAATCAGAGGTATTTATAATTGTACACCAACATTGTTAACACATAGGAGTAAGTAATGGAAGTAAGTAATTTAAAAACCGTTGAGTGCAGAGAATGTGGTCGTTTTATGAGTATTGGAATTGACGCAGCTAGTGGAACATGTTCTTCATGTACTCAAATGAGAGTGATCGGATTATTATCTGAGGACGAACGCAAACGATTATTTTCCAGCGTTATACGAAAAACTGGTAGTAGTAAGCCACGTGGATGGAGATGGAGAAAGGAATTTGTAGATACAGACGGTACAGTATTTTATAAAGGTGTAGAGCAACCCAAATTAAAGGGTACTTTACCACCGACAAATGTTGAAAAGATTAAGGCTAGTCATAAGGCAAATAAAAGTGCTAAGAAAGTTGCAGAAAATAAAAAGCTACTTAAGCATGCAGCAAAAGCTAAGGCTGCAAAAAAGGAAGTAGATGTTGCATTTTCAAAACAGAAGGAGTTCTTAGATGGCCACACCAAGTAAGAAAGAGTGGTTAGAAGAGAAAGTTATGTGTGATGAATGGGGACGTCCGCCAAGTTTGGCTGATGTTCCACTCACCATAATGAAAAGAAAAGATGCACTCATTAAACAGGGTGGTGACACAAAATCTATTAACAAGTTATATGAAGAGGTTATAAATGAAAAAAATAAATAAAGACCAAAAGCAATTTGGCGATTACAAGCAATACACATATCTTGAAGGTGTAGGTGAAGATGCTGTACCTGTAAGGTTCTTGGCTAAAGATGATAATGATGCTCAACTATATGTTAAAAAAGTAGGAGCTACATCTTGGAAAAAGTGGTAAATTGCTTAAAGCATAATAATCCGTTAATACATAAAAAGTTAAAGGAGGTTTCCGTTGAAGAAGGATTGGCTGTTGCAACGAAACTATTTCAGATACTTAACAAAAGAAAAGACGGGGTTGGGTTGGCGGCTAATCAAGTGGGAATTGATGCACAGGTGGCCGTTGTCAATGTTCGTGAACCTTTGGTATTCATCAACCCTGAGATTATATCTAAAGATAATGAGATTGATTATCACGAAGGTTGTTTAAGTTTTCCAGGAAAGGGAGTTAATACTAAACGTTATAACACTATTGAAGTTAAGACTGCACAAGTAGCTGGAAGTTGGATATTTTCAGGTGTTGAAACTGGAGAGACCGGAACTGGGAGTTGGGAAGATAAAAATAAAGCTAAGAACGATAAAGGATTAAGAACGTTGGAAGCTGTATGTGTTCAACACGAAATAGATCATTTAAATGGAGTAGTATGTATGGATAGAAAAGTAGATTTAACCGTTAGACGTACCGAAAAAAAGATAGGTCGTAATAAATTGGTTACAATAAAAAAAGGTGATGCGGTTAGAGTAATGAAATACAAAAGGGCACAAAAGTTTTTAGATGACCAATGGGCAATAGATTGGGATAGGACAATCGTATGAAAACACCATTAGACATAATTAAAGAATACGTTGACAAATATCCCAATAATATGCAACTAGGTGAAAAGGTCCGATCATATATTCTTTGGTTAAGGGGACTATTGAAGGAGAAACCAAATGCCGAAGATTAGATGGAATAGGGTATTTGTTTATTTACTGTTTCTACCAGGAATGAGCTTCGTATTTGCGTATGCAGTTTATTCATTTTGGAAATTATATTGTGGAGCATGTTGTGGGTAATTGGGATAAAGTTGAAAAATCAAAACGAGCAACTACACAGGAAGATATAAATTGGTTGTATATTAAAACCGTATTATTTGTATTAGCCAGTATTGCGTATTTTTATTTTATAATAATGGGGTGGACACTATGAACAAGAAGATTGAATTATTAAAGAAGGCAAAAAAGGTAAATTTTGCATTTGATAAAATGGATGAAGAAACACAAGAAGCAATTAAGAGTTTAATAAATCATTTAATGGTAGCAAAGGAAAAACGTGAACGTAACATACAATAACACTGTATCTCCAGAATTAAATGCTAGAGGTAAACCTAAAACATCGTGGATGGAAGATTGGACTTTAGATCAACGTAAAGCCAAATTTTTTGAATGGTGTGAAGCATTTGATAAACGTGAAGATGAACTATTACGAGATGATTATCAAATATTTTCTCATCGTCTTCATTGGCATGAACATCCATATTGCGAGGATATGAGAGACGTTACAAATTTACATACACGAATTTGGCTTACGATGGTATTTTCATTTTCAAATGAACATTGGTTGACACATAAAACACTTAGAAGTCAAGGACCAAACGGATTAAAAGAACGATTTGTAACAGAACGTCATGCACGAAATGATTTATTTCAAATCTATTATCCTAAGGGAACCAATGTAAGAGAGTGGTTATTAGAAGGGCCAAAAAAATGTGCCGATGATATGGTACATGTACTAGAAAACAGAGATAAACGATGGACTATGATGGAATTGGCAAAGGTTTTTTGTGATTATTATAAGGAACATCAAGGATTTAGGGCACCAATGTACCCATGTAAAAACTTTGCACGATATATGGCAATGACATGGCCACAAGATTATGATCCTGAATCTGTATTGTTTGGTGGTACTGGACATTTTGATGGGTTGCATCAAATATTTGGTGGTAAAAATTTAATGAATAAGGTCAAGTACGATATTCAAGATGGTGAATTTATTCCTAAAAATAAATTTGCAGATATGTGGTTAGATCAAATGTATGAATTAATTAATGACGCAAGAAACCCAATGACAGAACAGAAATTTTTAAATGTTGAAGATAAGACTTGCTTTTTTTATAAGCATATTGCAATATCACATGGAGTTAAGAAACCAACAAAAAGAATTCCATACGAATGGATATTTCCAAAGAATTTTAGTTTAAGGAAAGTATAATGAAAGAAGAACGTAGAGTAGAAATGACTATAGATAGAAAGGTAATTGAAGATGTGTTAACGGAGTATGGTAAAAGTCAAGTAAATTTAAGGTCACAAGCAGCTGTAAAACAAATAGCTAAAGATATAGAAAAAGAAATCTTACTAAAAGGGTTAAGACACGATAGGTATTGGCAATAATGCAATTAGGAATTATAAAAACAAAAACCAATATAAACAAACCGTTTTCTGTGGTTAAGAAAGCATTCGTAGATAAGGAAGGTAAATTGTTGCAATCTTTACTGCCAACGTTTTGTAAATTATTACATTATAAGGGAGTAAGACGTGGAGCAATTATAAAGATAAGTTTATTTGGAAAGAAATGCACATTTAAAGTTGTAACATATTCTACATCTAATGACAAACTATATTTTAACGATATAATAAAAGAGGGTAAACTATTAGGTATATCGTACTGGTCTCATAGACATAAAATAAATAAACTTTCCGATACTAGTACAGTAATTATAGATGAAGTAACATTTACTTCAAGAAATAGGTATAGGGACTTCATACTGCACGTTTTGTTTTCGGCTTCGTTTGTTGTTAGATCCATACAATATAAAATATTCTTTTTAAGGAGATAGTAATGGGACAAAAATCATGGCCTGAAGAAAGGGCAGAAATAGCTATATGGTTATCCGGTTTTTTGGGAACATACAAGAAATGGGTTGATAAAATATTAGACAACGATGATCATGATGTAACTAAAAATAAAATTATTGATTTGCTTAGTGATTGGATTAATAAGTTAGAAGAAGAGAAATTAAAAATAATGCGTATGACTGATACACCTAAAGTTGAAGACAACGATATTTAAATATATGAAGAAGATACACGAAGTAGCAAATAACAATACATCATACTTAGCAGATGGTGGAGAACCTGATGCAGGATATTTACCGGGTGGAGAAGCTCGTACATTGGGATTGGAATCTGGAAAGCCAGAACCATGGTATGACAAATTAGATTTTACTCAAGTTGATTTTCCTGTTGCAGATTATATTTATGGTGATAAGAAAGGTGAAAAGAAATTTGCAAGAATGGTTACTATTAAAACAGTAATATCTGAACATGAAGAAATAAAAGAAGGTTACAAAAAAATAAGATGATTAAGCAAATAAAATATGATAAGGTAGAAGACTGTCCAATATTGGAATGGCAAACGTTTTGTGGAGAATTAGAAAAGCTATGGAATACAACTAAGACCGCAATACCAGAATTGGAAGTAGGAGAAGGTGAACAAAAAAGTGTTGCTGCTGAAATATTTCAACAATTGATTTATGACTATGCAATATATCGAGATCATCCAGATAGACTAAAGGTTTTAAATTTCCAATTAGCGGAGGCTTAAATGAAAATCTCAATAGAATATTGTACTTCCTGAGGATATGATTTACAAGCTCTTAGTGTAAGAGAATCATTAGAACGTAAATTTGGATTAGAAGTAGAAATAATACAAGGAAGTGGTGGCATATTTAATGTAATGTTACACCATACAAATAATGCTAATTCATTATTGTTTAGCAAAAATGTTGAAGGAAGATTTCCAAATCCAAATGAAATAGAAAAAATAATTGAAGGATTAATAGAGGTATCGTAATGGGTATAATTTTGCCGTGGAATTTTTTGGTAGAAAATACATCAGTAACTGAATTAAATTTAATAGATTATCCATATTTAGTGTCAACTAAAAAGGAACAACACATCATGACACGCGAAGAGATAATAATGAGATTAGAAGCAGCTATATATGATAAAGATTGGGCAGCTGTAGAGTTACTATTAGAAGATTTACAAGTCATCGAAATTGAAGAAGAATGGGATGACGAATAATATGGGCCCGCTTGGTATCGACGGGTGCTTTTTGACAATAGAGTGCAGCAAGGTTTGAACAAGACCTGTTAAAAAAGGTTCACTAACTCAAATGGTGATAATTCACTAGAAGGGTTGGACATTGATTGGCATTTAGCTGAGTACGACGTACCTAGCTTACCAATCGGTAATGACCAACCAACTTACGCATACGCTGCTTAAGTTCTTGGGTTGTCTAACACCCGAGCATAAAATAAGTTAGACAAAAAGTCGTTGGCCATTTTGGACTTAAACCAAAACCCAGTTCGCAACACTGTAAAAGTTGTTAGTGGTTTTGCAGGTAAATTAATAGGCCTCCTACAAGTGATGGGAAAACCTGACTAAGCTGTGAATGACTCGTTGTTAACGGTATACCGGACGGGAGTTCGAATCTCCCCGGGTCCACAAAATTGTTTTAAAAAAAATGTTAATAAAGGTGAAAAAAAGCATGTACATATATGCAAGTTTGCGTGTAGATTCTATTATAATCAAGGTAAGGAGCAAGTAATGCAAACACTAAACAAATATCTAGTAACAATAGCGGTTGTAACAATGATAAATGGTTACGTATCCACTAGATTTATGAAGAAGCATAAAGAAATTTATCATGGTCATTATGAAGAGTTGGCAACAAAAAACAAAGATCTATCAAGCAGGTTGTCAAAGTTTTATATGCATGGAATAAAAGTTGATGTTACAATGTACCAACCAGATAAAATCCAATGTGATGACACGCCTGATGTTACAGCTGACGGTACACGTATTAGAATAAACAAGGCATCACAATATAAATTCGTTGCATTATCTCGTAACTTACTTAAACGATGGGGTGGGCCATTTGATTATGGTGATTTTATTTTATTGAAGGGAACAGACGGCAAAGACGGAGTATATCAAGTACGAGATACTATGAATCCTAAGTGGGTTAATGTTGTGGATATTTTAGAATCAATGACTGTTGCACCTTATAAATTTGAAAATTGCGACATCTTTAAATTAGATTGGACAAAGGAGAATGCATGAAAATTAATGCTGAACAAATACAAGATAATTGGAAAGGCCTTCAAGAAATAATTGACGGAACTTTCAATGGTGAGAGATTAGAAAAAATAAAAGAGTTACATTCTCATTTTGAAGATAGAATGACTTTAGCTCCTGCATCTGGAACAAAATGGTTTCATAATGCATTTCCTGGTGGTTACACTGCTCATGTTTTAAATGTGATTAAATGGTCTTTAGAATATTATGAAATGTTTAAGAAAATGGGAATGCACGTTGATGACTTAGATGAAGAAACTGTAATATTTTGTGCAATGTTCCATGATCTTGGAAAGATTGGTGATTTAGATAATGATTATTATATTGCAAATACAGATGAATGGAAAGCTAAAAAGTTTGGTCGACCTTATGATCATAATCCAGAATTACATTGGATGACTGTAACTGACAGAGCATTTTGGCTGTTGCAACATTTTGGAATAACTGTTTCTCAAACAGAATTTTTTGGGATTAAAATGGCTGATGGTTTATACGAAGAAGGAAATAAAGGATATTTTTTCGAGGGTGCAGAATGGAAAGCAATTAAAACCAATATAGGTTTCATAATACACTATGCAGATTCTAGCGCTACACGATGGGAGAAAGAACAATACATGTTATCAGGAGAAAGTAAAGTTGACTTTCCGAAAATAATGAAAGGTGTTGTTAAAGAAGAGCCAATCATGAATGAATTAAATGTTGGTAAGTTAGGAGATTTATTTAAATGATTGATATAATTATGACTACTACATTTTCTATTGTGATGCTTGTTAGTTTGTATATAATAGTTAATTTATATAGAAAGGTAGATTTTTTAGAACAAGTAGTTGATTCAACTGCACAAACAATTCAAACCGTAGTAAAAAATATGAAAGATATAGATACGTTGGGGTCATTCGAAGCAGATGATGAAACTGGTTCTATGTTCAAAGATTTACAAAATGAAATCGAAACGCTTAATAATATAGTAGAGGAAAGAAATGCCTAGAAAACCGTCAAAAACCAGAATGTATTTTCACGAAGGAACTGAACAAGGAATTGTTGATTACAATTCAACCGATGATTGGAGAGAAAAGAATTTAATATACAACGCACATCTTAGACAACCATTTGAAAAGTTAGTTGAAAATATCATTCACACATTTAAGTTTTATTATTTTGATATTCCATTAGAAGATGTCAAACATGAAGTAATATCATTTATGATTACCCGATTGGGAAAATATAAACAAGGAAAGGGCAAAGCTTTTAGTTATTTCAGTGTTGTTGTAAAAAATTGGTTGATATGCCATAACAATAACAATTACAAAAAGATGAAGACACATACAGATGTTATTGATTTAAAACATAACGATGCGAAAAAAGTTGTATATGAAGATAAAGAAGTAATGAGTGAGCAAGGTAAACAGTTCTTCAGTCAAATTATTAATTATTGGGAAGAAAACATAGAGAAGGTTTTCAAAAAAGATAGAGATTTAACTATAGCATGGTCTGTTGTTGAGCTCATGTCTAGAGTTGATAGTATAGAAATATTCAATAAGAAGGCACTTTACATATTGTTGAGAGAATTATCTGGTGCAAAAACACAACATATAACAAAAGTTCTTAATACCATGAAAGGACACTATTCAAATATGGAAAAACAGTGGAATGAAAATGGTCAAGTAGGTAAAAAAAGAACATATAACCAATTTATGCATTAACATATATTTATAATCAAAGGATATTGTAATGTCTGGAGATTATAAAGTATTTAAAAACACAACGTTAGCCGATTTATTTGAAAAAATAGATACTAATTCTAAGCGTAATAAGATTCAAATAGAATCTTTAATACAAGAATTAATGGTTTATATTAAAGATCCAAATACTGCAATACAATTATTTCCAATGATTAGTGACTATATGGAAGCTAACATACGAAATGATGAGTTATTAGTGAAACTTACAGCTGTTGTACAACGAGTAATGCAGGCCGAGGCAAAAGGTGAAGGCGGTGAATTCTCGTTATCAGATGATGAGAAAGAACAAATTCTTAATAAGATAGAAAAAGAAACAAGCAATTTAGCAAAGGATATAGACGATATTTCTTTAGGCATTCAGGAGTAACCCATGGCGAATAACGCAGGTGGCGTTTTTCTTAACACGATTAGGAAGAGTGGAAATTCCGACATTGAAATAAATGAAGGAATTCCAAATGAAAAGCGTGTTAGAGATATTGCATTAGCAGTTGCTGAATCTATTCAAACAGTATCAGTTCAAACGGTATTGGCAGAAGTAGATGATGTAATTTATAATGAAGACGATTTAACTGACGATTTAAATGTGCATTATATTGGCTGCATCAAGGCGAGTCCTGTTGTACCTCTGCCCATACTACCGGAAAATGGAAAAGGATGGATATTTCCAGTAGATGCACAAGTAAAATCTTACCCAATAAAGGGTGAGCTTGTTGCAATAGTAAATTTTGGTGCTCAAACGTTTTATTACCCTGCTACTAACGTCATTAACAGTGTTAACAACAATTTACGAATAGGTATGACAGCAACTCAAACAAAGGGAAATCCTATTGTTTCTAAAGTAGATGCATTTCTTCAAGGATTAACCGATGGATTTACACCTGTAAAAATACCTAGACCAGTATTACAATTTCCTGGAGATTGGGCATTAAATGGTAGAAACGATCAGTCAATAAGATTAGGAAAAACCGGTGGTTCTAAAACTGATTCTGTTATAAAAATTAGAATTGCAAATGAAGAAACTGAAGGTGAATTTACTGGAAGTCCTAAAGCTGAAAAAATAAATGAAGATGCTAGTTCAATATACATGACTCGAGAAGAGAAAGTAGAATTGACAGTTAAACCAAAAGTTAATCGAAAAACTACACCCAAAAAATTTAAAGGTCCACAAATAATTCTTGATTCAGGAACATTGACATTCAATACTAAGGATAAAAACATAAACATGTATTCGGCAGCTGAATCTAATTTTGTTTCTAAGGGGAATGCAAACCTTATTGGAAGTAACGTTAAAATTGGAGACGTCGACGATAAAAATTTAGAATCGGCTGTATGTGGAGAACAGCTAGTAAAAATGCTAAGAGAGATTATAGTTGCATTACAAAAATTTGGTGGCGAAGTTTCTGCGGCTACTGGTATAGGAAATATAGGATTACCAGTTCCAATTCCAGGTTTAGCAGGAGCAGCAAGTGGCTTAAACGCATTTGCAGCTGAACAAACTTCAAAAGCAATTGAAGATAAGATATTAAGTACCAACGTTAAAGTTTCTAGACGTAAAAGAGAGAATCTATAATGGCAACTTTACATTGTGATCACATAACATCTGAAAAACGATTTTTACCTGAAGGTTCTATACTTTTATTAGGAGATCAAATACTATCAGGAAAGGCGTGCAAAGAAGATGCGTCACAAGGAATAGGTGTATCAGATGAAGAAGCAATTAAAGATGATATAGCAAGACGAGTTTATGATTTACCAGGAGGAAGTTCAGATGTTTTTAATGTTGGAGATTGTTTAGAGAGTGGAGACTTTGTAACAGAAGGTGGATTTGTTGCAGGTGCAGGTGGAGTAGAGGTTATACATTCGGGTTATGGAGGAGAAGCTCGAGCTTTTGCACCAGGAACTAAATTAAAAACTGGAGATTTGGTTATAAACGGAAATGTTTCTGATCCCGATGGTAATAGTATCGATGCACCATTAGCAATTGATAAAGATGGGTATTCAGTTGGAGCAGATGGTGCAGTTGTTTCTCCAGGTGGGGATGATTCAGATGATGCGTATTGTAGTTTACAAGAATTAGCTGCAAAGCCTGAAGATTCAAGTCCATTAGACGATTTTGCAAGTAAATTGGAATTAGATTTAAATATTCCAGGACTTGATATGGGTTGGTGGATTGCACTTCAACAAAAGATAAATGAAATAATGGCATTACAATCTAAGTTTATTGCACGTACACAAAATATGATATCGAAAATAGAAATCGATCCAGATAAGGCATGTGATCTAGTTCCGGATGTAAACAAATTAATTAAGCTTATGCAACGTGTAAATAAAATAATCGCAGCTGTTGCAAAAATAATGAGAGCATTGGCTAAGATAGTCAAAACAGTACAACGTGTATACAAACTAATAAAGAGAATAGTAAAACCAATTAAAGTTGTAGAAAGCTTTTTACTTTTATTACAATTAATTGAAGGTGTACCAAATATGATTGCGGCAACAGCTAGATCATTAACTGAAACATCTAGAATATTACCACAATTAATAGCATTATTACAAAAAGTTATAGCGCAATGCGCAGCAAATAGGGGTGCAGAAGCAGGATTAAGTAAAGAAGAATGTGAGGCCGTTGGTGGTATTTATGTAGATAGGAGATTAGGAGACTTGGGTGACACAGCTGGTGGTTCGTTAGATGATGGATTAGATTCCCTAATAAGCACAATGGAAGATGACCTAGAAGATGTAGACTTTGGATTTTTAAAAGCCAATAGACCATTAAATCCAGGAGATAAAATTTTAGATGGCACTGTTATTTTGCCAGATGGAACAGAACAACAAGCACCATTTACTGTTAAAGATGAAGGTTCAGTTTCAGGACCAGATGGAGTACAAACAAATAATGAGGACGCTATGTTAGATGGACAAAAATTAGAAGCATTATTAGATACGCAATTAGTTGATTTAAGTGAATGCTTAACAGCTATTAATGATTTAGATAGAACTTCAACATTTAGATAAAATAAAGGTAATGACATGAAAGCAAATACACTTATGGCACTTAAAAAGATAATTAAAGAAACTGTCGAAAAAGAAGTTGCCAAACAAATACAAATAGTAATAAAGGAAATAACAGATCCAGCTACTAATCCAAAATCTGCACAGGAGACGATAAACGTTAAAGATCCTGTGTTAAAAAAGATTTTAGAGGAAACACAAGGTGGACTTCCAACTGATGAATATCCTACAATGGGTGGAGGGACATATACGTCTAATAGAACTCATGAACTTGGAATGGGAAGTCCAGCTCAAATGCAAGATCCGAATATGCCAGATTTTATGAAGAAAGCAATGAGCGGACATTCAGCAAAAGTAGTAGATGCTATAGGGAAAAAACATGGCACTAAAAATAAATAGGCTTACTAGAAATTTAGCGAACCTAAAGAATCAAGAAACTGCAAAAAACAAGTTTCTTAAAACCAAAGCTAAGATTCAGGAGTTTAAACAAAATACTGAAGAAGCACAGAAAGAAGCGGCAGCCATTCATGATTATGTCAAGCAAGGTGAAGTTGAAATTGCAAATACTATTCCGCCATTCGAGGCTAATTCATTTCAACCACTCATTGATGCTCTTCAACAAATGTTTGGTACTGATGCATTAGGAAATTTCAATAGTTCTACTGCTCTAGAAAGAGCAACAATAATAAATGGGCTATCAAATAGTTTAGATATATGTTTAGCGACGACAACTTCGGGACAACGATATTTAACTACAAGGGCAAGAGCTTTGCAATTAGGTGCAACTATAACACCCATTACAAGTCAACTTGCTACTCAACTTTCAGATGGAGGTGGAATACTTAAATAATGGCACTAGATAATCCAAGAACAAAGTCTACTCGAGAACGAGATAGGGATCCAGATTCAAAAATTGGTATAACATTACCTATTGGTCATGGACGTGAAGGGTTTTTTAGGCAAA
>VMHT01153523.1_pt1 | contig 18917 bp, 2 predicted proteins | sample 4693611 | NCBI WGS metagenome assembly VMHT01 (sample SAMN12280063, study PRJNA550983) | marine metagenome | isolation source: seawater sampled from same location over 5 years 0.02-0.2 micron viral filtrate | place: USA: collected off the coast of southern California halfway between the port... ...
GCTAACTTAAATGACTTGTATAATTATTATGATATAAATCCACAACAAGCAGGTAGAGTAGAGTTTGGTCCAGGTGGTAGAGAATTGTATAAAGATGATAATCCAGATAGGAGAAAAGATTATTTAGATGCTATAGCAGAATTAAAAGAGAATTTCCCTGATGATGATATTAAAATAAACGTAAATGATTATTTAGGTATTCCTAATACAAATATTGGTAATCAAACTATGGGACAAAATGAAGCAGCAAATAACAACTTAGTAGGTTATCCAGGGAGTAATGTACAAATAACACGTTCCAAAGGTGGAGCAATGAAAAAGTTACCAAAAGCATTCCCTTTTTCTGTAGGTAGAATGGGAAGATAAACTTAAACAGTTTATAATGAATGCTTTGTAAACTTATTAAATTATATTAATTTTGAATTATGGCAACATATATTAAAGGAGCAGATACATATTTACCAGACATTAAACCGTTTACACCGGATTATAAATTTTTGTCAGCAGTTCTTGAAACTAAGACTGATAAATATGATAGCAACTTCAAAGCAACTAATGATCTGTATAACAAAGTAGTATATGCAGATTTATCTAGAGTAGATAATAAAGATAAAAGAGATCAATATGCTCAAACTATTGGGCCAGCTATTGAGAAAATTTCAGGAATGGATTTGTCATTACAACAAAATGCAGATCAAGCACAAAGTGTATTTGCACCTTTCTATGAAGATGATTTAGTTGTAAAAGATATAGTTTATACTTCTGCATACAGAAAAGAACAAGCATTAGCTCAAAGATTATTAGATCAAGGTACAGATAAAGCAGTAGAAAGATATTCTGAGCGTGGTAAAAGAAGCTTACAATATCAAATGGATGACTTTATTAACGCAGATCCACAAAAGGCCTTGAATATGAAGTTGCCTAAGTATGTGCAAGCTGTAAATTTAAAAAATATGTCTGATAAGATTTTAGCTGATAGTGGTTTATCAATGAAGATGGATCAGATGAGTGATGATGGGAATTTTATTATTACTAGAAAGAATGGGGCATTAGTTACAGGTGCTGCACTACAAGTATTACAACAAACTTTAGTAAAAGATCCTAGAGTACAAGCAGCTTATGCAGATGATGCATTTGTTGCAAGTAGAGATTTTGCAGCTAATGGAATACAGGCAGGTGCATTTACTTCTGTTTCTCAAGGTCAGGCAGCATGGGCTGATGAAACTATAAGAAGAATAAATGAGAAGAATGAAATAAATATAACAAAAGATTTAGAAAAACAACAAGAACAAATTAATGCAAATGTTAATTGGGAAAATTATCAAGCTAATAATGGTATTATTCCTGGTTCAGATATGGCCTTAGCATTAGAACAACAAATGTCTATAGCAGAAGCTACGCAAGCTTCATTAGATGCTAGAATGGGTATTAGAAGAGAAGCAGCATTGCCAACAGATAATTTAGACGGTAATTTAAATAAAGCATATAGATTGTTAATGCAATCTAATATACAAGGAGATTTAATAAGTGCAGCAGTATCATATGGTGCAAGAGATCAAGAGCTTACATTCCGTGAAAACAAATATGCATTAGAGGAACAAAGATTCAAATATGATATGGCTAAAATTAAAGCAAAAGCTTTAAATGATAGACTTCTAGCTATAGAAAAAGGAGAAATTATGGATCCAAACAATCCTAATAGTTTAGGTAACAAGCTTCAAAATAATAAAGTTGTTTATGGAGATGCTACTACTATAGATGCAGCAGTTAATAAAGATGGTGAATTAGATCCTAATATTGATATGATTCAACGTAATAACACACAGTTTATTACAGAAGATAATAAAATATTTACTGAGCAAGTAGAAGATGTTTTACAAATGTTACAACTAATGTATCCAACAGGTGATAGTGGCCTTAATGATCAAACATATGGACTTGAATTTGGTACAGGAATACAAAGGGGAGATGTACAAACATTAAGAAATCTTTTATTAACTACTGATGGTGATAATCCAGAAATACCATCATATAAATATAGAAATGATGTAACAAGGATTTTTGAAAGCATGTCTCAAGAATTTAAAGATACTAGAGAACAAACATTAAAAGATCCTAATTTAACAATGGGTAGTGATAGACGTACTCAATATGATAAACAATATACTAAAATGTTTGGTCTTAATGGTACAGTAAATAAAATAGCTGGATTAAATCAGTTTATGAAATCTGCTTTACAAAATCATGCAGATGCCTATAAGCTTGTAGAAAAAGAAGTCTATAATAAAGATGGAGGAGATAATAATGCAATGCTTATGAAAAATGCAGGCTTCCCTCCTATAATGAATGAACAGAATCAAATGTTAACACAAAAGGAATATATTGATTTAGTGAAGCAAGGAATTAATGCTGGTAATATTACAAATCCAGATTTAGGTGGTTGGACTTGGGATACTGGTACTAGTAACAAAGACTATATGATTGATGCTTCTGAAATGGTAAGAGAATATGATCCTGTTTATGGAAACTATGTAGAGAGAGCTAAACCAATATATAATAATGATGGTTCTAGAGCAAAGATGCTTGATGAAAGAGCCGTTGAAGATGAGGCAATAAGATATTATGAGTTTTTATCACAACCACTTAATAGAATGTTAAATTCTGGTAATATAGCGTCAGCAGATTTATATGCTACAGCTTATGGTAGAAGTGATGCAAAAGGATCTGATGTATACTTGTCACCATCATATGAGTATTCTCTTAATCCACTTTCTCCTAATCCAGCTGCAGAATTTGAAATGGGTGTTCTTATAGATCAAGTAAAAAAATTAGATAGAAATAATACTGGTTATGGAATAGTTCAAGGAGATATAAATTTAGACAAAGGTAAAAACAAAGTTGATCCTTCTTTATTACTTAAAGATCCTACAGCAGTAAAAGTATGGAATTTATATTTAGAAGATTTAAACACATGGTTTAATAATCCTAAAAGATCTAACAGTGATGCTATTGCTCCTATTTCAACTTTAAAATATATGCCTGTTATAGGTCAAGCAAAAGATGCTGATAAAGATCAAGCAGGATATCAAATTTTATTTAGTCCTGAATGGTTAGCTTCTAAAGTTAAGATGAGTGGTGTAGAGAATCAATATGGTGCATTAACTATGACTGAAGTAGGATTATTAAGTGGTCAAGCAGATGCTGATGGTGTAGCAGGACAAGGGGGAATAACTTTTGTTTTTGATCAAAAGGATGATATAAATACTAAAAGCAGGGATAATTTATATTACTCTAGCGTAGAAACAGCAATTTTAGCAGGTAATAATGGCTATGCTGAGTTTAATATGCCAGAGGGCTTATCAAATACATCTACATATAGAATTATTAAAACAGGAACCAATGATTATAATATTCATTATTCTATAAACACCTATCAACCAGGTGGTACATATACTACAAGAACTGAGACACAACCTATAGATATGTCTGGTGGATTAAGAGGTTTAGATATACATGTAATGCAATTTAATAATTTCTTAGAAACTAAAAGAGAACAAAATAGAATAGCAAGAGAAAAAGATAATGCTGACAAAGGCAAAAAATAATTTTAGATGGAGAACCAAATTGACAAAACTCAAGCTGATAATTCTTTAGATGCTACTATTAGTAAATCACAAAGACCTTATGCAAGTGTAGTACCACCAGGTACACAAGATTATGTGCCAGTAACAGCTATGTTTGAAAATGCATTTACAGAAATAGCTGATATAAATGCTGTAGATCCTGTTGTATTAACTGGTGTTAATGAGTATAGAACTGATATAGATAAGTATGGTGTAAATGCTATGGCTAATTTAGCTGTTGCACGTCCTTCTTTTGCTACAGATAATTTTGATCCAGTAGCACAACAGAATCCTCCTCAAAATGATTTTAGCAAAATACAACAAATTTTAAATTCTCCTACAACAAAAGGGCCTGCACAAGATATTGCAGCTCCACAGTTTGTAAGTATGAGAGGATCTCAGTTTGATAGATATTATAATAACCCTAAATTTGCTGAGCTAGGTTTTTCACCTTATTCTAATACTGAAGAGTTTTATAATGCTAATTCTACAGTTTGGGATGACATGTCTAGAATGAGTGGACAGTGGGGGAGTTTAGCAGGATCTGGATTTAATAGTGTATATAGATCTATTGCAGATTTATTTGAGGGTGAGGATTATGTTTTTACACCTGATGTAACTACAGCTATGGAATTTGAAGATGCTATGAGAATAGGTAATTCTAGTAGAGATGGTGGTTTAGCATGGACTAATAATTTATTATTAAATTCTGCATATACTGCAGGTATTATAAGTAGTATTGCTGTAGAAGAATTAGTTTTATTTGGGGCTGCTGCTTTACAAGGTGGTTTAAATCCTGCAGCAGATGCTACACTTCTAGCCAGAACAGCTTCTAATATAAAAACAGGATCTCAAGCAATTAAAAATTTCTTTAATGTATATAGAGGATTGGATGCCACTAGAAACATTTATAGAACTTTAAAAAATACTGATGCTGCAAAAGACTTTTGGTCTGCAGCTAAAACAGGAGGTAGAGTTCTAGGGCAAATGTTTACTCCTAATACTATGTATGCTCTTAAGAATTTTAAGACTGCACAAAATGCAACTCAAAATGGTATTAACTTAGCTAAGGCTGCTAATACTTTTGGAGGATTTTATAGAGATATAAGATCAGTAAATTTAGCATTAGCAGAAAGTAAGTTGGAAGGCGGTATGGTTTACAATCAACTTATAAGAGATGGTATAAGAATTCATGAAGCAAAGTCAGGTACCAATGTTACTCCAGCAGATATGGAGAAAATTGCTAATGCAGCAAATGAAGGTGCGTTTTATACTACTATGGCTAATGCTCCTATTATATATGCAAGTAACTGGTTTGTATTAGGAAATGCAATGGGTGGATTTAATAGAAGCCTAGGTAGAGTATTTAATGATTCTTTTACAAAAGGTTATAGACGTATTATAAAAGCTAAACCAACAAGGACAGGGGGAAAACTAAACAAAGATGTTTTTGAAGATGTAGGATCTGGATTGACAGGAATGATAAAAAGTGTCAAAGCAGGTGGATGGAAAGGTTTAGCAGGATCCGGTGGTGCTGCAATGGCAAGATACTTCTCAGCTAATATAGCAGAAGGTATACAAGAAGTTTCTCAAGAAGCTGTATCTGCTGCTACAACAGGTTACTATAATGAGGTAATGAAAGACCCTATGGCTGGTGGTATAGCTCTCCGAAATGAAATGATAAATTCTGGTATAGGTTCACAATTATCTGGTGAAGGTTTTAGTGTATTTATGTCTGGTTTCTTAATGGGTGGTGTAGTACAAGGACCACAAAAATTATTTTTTCAAGGGGTACCTTCTATATATAAGTATGGTTTAAATCAAGCAGGAGTAAATATAGGTACAGAAGGTCAATCTAAAGCGTGGAGTGAGTATAAAACTAATAGAGATAACTTTATCAAACAGACAGTTGATTTACATAACACAGCTTGGAATAATCAAATTGATGATCCAAGTGGTTTATTTGATGAAACTAAATTTAATTTTCTTATGCAAAAGCAATTAGCTGATGCTATGAAAGGAGCCGCATACAATAATGATCTTTTTCAATTTAAAGATAGACAAGATGAAGCTAAATTTCAACAACTATATAGCATATATAGCAATGGAACTGAACAATATTTTAGAGGGCAGCTTACTGATCTACTTAAATTAACTAATGAGGAATTATATGAAGCATTTAGTGGCTCAGCAGGAGTTACTAGACAAGAAATAAAAAGTGGTAAGATAAGAACACGTCTAGAAAATATGGTTAAACGTGTTGATCAAAATGCTGAAAGGTATCAAAAAGCATTAGATAAATTTCCTAATCCATTTGACTCATCACAATACAATAAAGGAGATAAAGAGTTTGTAGCAGAAGTGTTAAAAGAAAATGCATGGAATCATGCTAGATACTTATATATGTTTACTCAAGATGGTTTTGAACAAGCACTTGAAAGATCTAATTCTATTTATAGTAAGCTAGAGAATGAGCCTATCTTTGAAAAAATGGCTGCAAAAGATCTTACTGTACTTCTTAGTGAAGAAAGTATAGATAGAGAAATAAATTTCCTTAAATCTGAGCAAGCATTATTTCAAGATCCAGAACAAAAAAAACAAACAAAAGAAGTTAAAGATAAAGTAGAACGTATTAAAAGATTAGAAGCTCTTAAGAAAATATTAAATGATCCAAAGAACACAACTAAAAAAGGAACTTTTGATAGAAGAAAGATAGGTAAGCTAAGAAAAGAGTTTTTAAATTATACAAGGTATATGGCTAGCTCAGCAGATTCATTTGTAAATGAAGACGCAGTTGATCAAGCATTAAAAGATATAGTAGATTACCGTGCATTAAAAGGAAGAGCTAAAGTATATGATAAAGCTATAGAGTATTTAGGCAACCCAGAAAGATTTAATGAAATAGTTGATAGAGCATATGCAGCAAATAAAAAACTGTATGCTAATATTAAAGAAGACTTTGAAGAAGTACTAATTAAGTATACTGAAATTGTTGAGAAAAATCAACTAATGAATAAACTTTTAGAAATAAACCCTCCTGTGTTTATTGATCCAAATCAGACGGAAATGTTTTTAAAGACAAATGATACTAATTATTTAAAAACGTTCTATACTAGTGAGGGGGAAGTAACAAAAGAAACAAATCCTTTAGTGTTTGGTCAAGTACAAGCATTGTTAACTACATACAATGGTATACAAGCTGAAAAAAATAAACCTGAACAAACAGAAAAAACAGAAAAAGAAGTTGTAAATGAACAAAGGGGTGATGTAGAAGATATATTAGTAGATTCAGGAATAGAAATAGAATTAGAACAGACTAATAATACACCTATGTTAAATGCATTGTTAGCAAGGCAGTATAAAAAATATTCTGCAACTAATGCAGTGTTGGGTGATACAGTATTATCATTTGAGCAATGGAGACAAACTCCAGAAGGTATGAATCTACAAAGTGGATTTAACGCTCTTAAAAAAATATGGGCTGCAGGACGTGCAACTAATAATCCAACAACACAAGAGATAGAATACATAAGCCCATTAAGTTCAGAGGTTATTAGATCTGAAGCAGGTTTTGAAGCATGGGCTGCTGAAAGAGAAACAATAGAAAGTCCTGAAGTTAAAAGAGTATTAGACCAACTTAATCTTAAACTATCTGATATATTTGTAACACCTGAAGTAGTAGGAGAAGAAGGAAGCAAAATAAAAGGAGATAAAGATGTAATAACAAAAGGTAGTGTAGCAGCAATTATTTCTTTTGAAGTTACAAATGAGAATGGTGATGTTCAAAAAAGGTACAAGTTAGTTGATCTTTTAGGTAATGATCTTAGTAGAAATCAAAGAGAATATTTAGATAGACAAAATGTAATTCATGCTTTTGGTACTTTTACTTCTTTAGGTCAAGCTAAACAAGGTTGGAAAGTTTTAGAAGCTACTGCACCAAATACATCAAACTTTACCTTTGATGAAGTTTCAGGATTACATCAAGGAATGATGGTATATAAAGGAAAGGATGAAGAACCTTATATAATATTAAGTAATCCTGGAGAGGCAGCAAAAGGTTGGTTAAAAGTTATACCAGCAGCATTGAATACAGGTAATAAAAAAGAACGTCAATCTAATACAGAAGCATTACAAGTTGGACAATTTAAAAATGTATTTACAACAAAAGAACTTAGTTTTTCAAAAGTAAGTGCAAATGCATCCAGACTTAATATAGATGAATCTATTACTCCATATAAGTATGTAAATGCCAATGAGGATGGTGGTGAGTTTGGAGCAGCAGAAGCAAGATATAATACAATCTTAAGTGTATTAACAGCAGATGAATTAAACCAAATAGAATTTGTTGTTACAGTTGATCCTGAAGGTGGAACAGTAAGTGATACCCCATATGTTATAAGAGATAAGCAGGGTAAAACTTTTGCTGAACCTAATGATTTAATAAGATTAGTTAGAAGCAAGTACATAATAGGTTTAAGAATAACTAATCCAGCTACTAAAGATAAAGTTAACACTGCATTAGAAAAAGCAGGTATATCTAATACAGCTAGTCCAGAAGGATTTTTTGCATATCTAAATAATCAGTATGTATCAATTGTCATAGACGGTGTACCTATTGACCCACGTAGTATGACAGAAGAACAAATGTTAAATACTATGTATACTAAAGGGTATCCAGAAATGAGCAATGATGAGTTGTTAGCTATGGTGCATAATAACTTTGCATTAAATGCTTTGATAGTAAGTGATCTCAATGATTTAAACTTAACAACTGATAGTGAGCCATTTGTATTTGAAGATGGTTTTTCAAGATTTGGTTTAAAAATACAAGGGGGTAAAGTAGCTTATCCAAAAGGCACACAACTTGTAAGAAAATTAGATGAGTTAATGTATAATGATTCAGATGGAAATGGAGGTATTATAATATATGATTTAAAATTTGAAGAGGATGGTAGTAGAACTGTCCAAACAGTAACTAATTTAGAAGGTGAACAACAAGCTAAATTAAGAGCTGATGTAAAAGCAGGATTAAAAGATCAAGGTTTATATCAAAAAATGATAAATGGCACAGATAGATATTATGCTATTGTCAAATTACCTAATGGAACATATGCTCCAGTTAATCTTAAAGCAGATCAATATGAGATGGCTGAAGTACAGGGGTTATATAATGACTTAATAGATAGAGCACAGCTAACACAAAAAGATAATCCTAAAAATGAAGTGTTGTTTAATGATCAATGGAATACAGATCTTTTAAATAGATTATATATAAGCAACAAACCTGGATATTTAATAAACTTTGAAGTAAATCAATATGGTAGACCACAACTTGTTTTAAACAAAAAACAAAGTGATAAATCATATAAGCTTATTACTAGGGTGGAATTAAGTAAAGACAAAGTGAATGATACTGAATTAACTTCAGAACAAAAAATACAATCACTTATCAATGATTTTAATACTGCTCAAGAAACTAGAGCTGAAGCAGTTAAAATTAATGCAGGAAATCTAAGAAAGTCATTTAGAAGTGAAGCAGAAGTAGAAACTATACTTGAGAATACCAGTACTGCAGTTTTACCTAATGTTATTGAAAGACAAAAAATTCAAATGACAGGTGATGCAGCAGAAATCCAGGCTTCTAAAGATGTTGCATTTATTAATCCTTCTGACCCAACAAATATAGTAGTACCTAATAGTAATCCAATAGCAGAAGAAATAGGTGATGACTCTATTAACGGACTAAGTGAAGAAGAATTTAAATTACAAATAGAAGAAGATTTTGTAAACCTTGATCAAGACTTTGTAAATCAATTGGTTAATAAATTAGTAAGAGGTATAGAACTAAATGATAGAGAAACTACAATATATAAAGGATTAGAAAGCAAGATAAATCTAATGGTTATTACTGCTGGTGGGGCAAATAGCCAACAGGTTGAAGAAGTTGTGACTGATAGTCCACTGATGGTTGCTCAAAGACAATTAAAAGAACTCAAAGCAGAATTGCTAGAGGGTGTGCCAGTTAAGGATCATCCTAAAACGTTAAGAGCAAGTAAGGAGTATCAAAAATTAAAAGCTAAATATAAAGCTCTTGCAAAGGCAGCAAATAAAGTAATTACTACAGAAAAGACTCAACAAGAAGTAGAAGACATTGATAAGTTTTTAGATTGGACTGCTTATACATTACCTTCATTTATTACTGTAGAAGACATAGATACTATAGAAGATAATTTCCAAAGTGAAAACAAACGTGTAGGTGCATTTATGTTAGACATGAGTCATATAGCTGACGGTGTTGATATAAATGGAACTATATATACAAGTAAGCTTTCACCTTATAAATATCATGAAGCTTTTCATGGTGTATTTAGAATGCTACTTACGGATGAGCAAATAGCTACATACCGTAGTATTGCAAGAAAAGAAGTAAGGGCTAAACTTAGAGCAGAAGGAAAAAGCTTTAAGAAAGAATTAGAAATATTTAGAAATTCTGCTAGTACTTATACTAACATGACTCAGAAGGAACTAGAAAATGAATACTATGAAGAGTATTTAGCTGATGAGTTTGAGAAGTTTAAAATGAGCCCAAAGAGTACTAATACTGATACAGAGATTAAATCTTTTTTTACTAGACTTATTGAGTGGATAAAAGCTTTATTTAATCCTATTGCACAAGGAGAGCTTCAAACTTTATTTGAAAGCATTGATGCAGGTAAATATCAATCAGCTGATTTAGTACAGAATGAGTTTACTAGTTCTATAGTTAATGGTCCTGTATTTGCTAATGCATTAATTCCTTATGCTTCTAATCAGTTAAAAGACAAAAATAATACTATAAGAACAGGCTCACTATTTTTAGATAGTGATATAGCTAATCCACTTGTTAGAAGTATGGCAGCTATGTATCTTGATGCTGTAGAAAAAACAGAAGGTGCATACAATCCTAAAGAGATTATGGATCAACTAATGGATGATTTTCAGTATCTATATAATCCTGCTAATCCGGTAAATGCATCATTAACAGAACAACAATTAATTGAATTAAATAATATACAAGATTCATTTGATATTTATCCTGAAGAAATTTTAAAAGCAGTTACAAGTCAATTAAATTTAATTGGACAAATAAATGCTGATGAAACATATACACTAGATGAATTTGAAGATTCAAGTGGTATTAGAACTACTTCACAGTATGATAAAGATGCATCTTTAATTGGAGGTTTTAATTCTTTATCTACATTTTTAAGAGGTTTTATAGCAACAACAAATTTAGTTGCCAATGATCAGGGTATTGTTATGGACTTATATGGCAATACAGAATTAAAACCTGGTGTGCCACTTATTGTTCCTGTAAAATTTCAAGAAGCTTATAATGGTTTATTGAAATCTGTTAAAAATCTTGAAGATACAAAAGCAATATTAGAACAGATGTATGCATTTGGTATAGACAATCCTCATGCAGGTGCGGTAGTTCAAAGAATTTTAAACAAAGTGGGTATTAGTCCTGAGACACTACAAAGTAATGATCCATTACCAACAAGTTTTGTAACTAAAGAACCTGGTTTCTTACAGGCTGTAATAAAAGGTTTCCAAAATTATAGGGTAGATTATATATTTAATGAAAGAGATGAGAATGGTAATATTAGAATATACTCTGCATCAGAAAGAGATGATATTAATGCACAGCTAGACAAATGGAATCAAGCATATCTATCTAAAAAGAAAAGATTTAAAAACACTAAAGTAAAAAATCAACTAGAGATTTTATTTAATGAATTAACAGATGCTTTAGAAAGTAAATCTGAAATAAGTATAAAAGTTTTAAATGAAAAGTCAAGACAGTATTCTCAAGATCTTGAAAATCTGGTTGGTATTAAGCTAAGTCCACTATATATACGTTATAGTATACTTAGTAATATACCAAAAAACCTTCTAAAGGTTGGACAAGCAAGTCTAATGAGAAACAATCCTGATGAACAACCTCTGACTATATTAGATGTACAGCAGTTAAACTTAGGAACACAAAGAGGGGCAACTATATTTGGTAGTGGTAAAGATGGAATGGCATCTAAACTAAAAGTAATTTCACAAAATAATGCAGCTTTTGATGAAACAGTTGGTGCATCAGTATTCAAAAATCCAAACGGGGATTTAGTATATGCACATCAGTTACCTACATATCACTTAAAACAAGTACAAGCTTTAAATAGTATAGAAGAAATTAAAAGATTAAAGCTTGATCCATACTTAAAGAATAACTATTTATTAAACAGTGAAGCATTTAAAAACCTATCTAATTCAAATAGATTAAAAGTAATAAGATTAGCAGGTAGTAAAGTGGGTAGAGAGTTAACAACTGAAGCAGATCTAAATTCAAATCTAGGTGGTATTACGTCTTCACAAACATATGGTGACTTTACTGCACAAGAATTTGCATTGACTCTTTTAAATAATTATACAGAAAGCTTTAATACAACAAGCAACGTTGTTGAAACTGTAATGAGTAAAGATTCTCAAGGTAATAATATAGAGGTGGCAATAGCTCCTGTCCTTATGAGAGTAATGGAAGCATCAAATACAGGAGATCTAATAAGACTCCCTGTTATTAAAGCTGTAGAGATGGTTAATCAATCATCTGTAATAACTGATGAAGCTATTAACATTATATATAATGAAATATCTAATGAGTTTGCTAGAATAAATAGAGAGGCCATAAACATGGGTAATGATAACACTATTATTAAGCAAGGCTATAATAATGAAGGGGGAAGGGCATTTACATTTTTCCAAAATAAATTATCTTTATCTGAAGAACTAAGAACAGCACTGCAAGATTTTGCGGTTAGTGAGGGTGTTGCTGGTAATGAAGTAAATTTAAAATCAGGATTAAGTTTTATTGATTCAAATGAAAAAGCAATAAAGAAAAACATAAGAGACAATATTGAAATACAATTTGATGAATTTCAGAATACATTAGATGAATTAAATGTAAGAGATAAATTATCTAAATACATTAAAGATGGTTTAACTGTAGGTCAGGGTGTTTCAAGAAAACAAACACTTAAATCAGCAGAGCTTCTTAATTTAAACTTTAATGAAGAACATAATCTTAAACAAATTTTTGTTAATGATTATATTAATACAGCATCAATTAATCAAGTGTTATTAGGTGATGAGGCAATGTCATTAAAAGATCCTGTAGATCAAATTAAAAGAGCTAAGATGCAAAATGCAGCTTACTATAATGCGTACAGTTCTTTTTCTGCACCAGAGTTGGGGGTTATGCATAATGTAGAAAATATAGATTTAGTTACATTTAGAGAGCCTAAAGGACAATCAAGTATATCTCAAGCAGATATAGATAAAGCAGATGCACAAATGTATCTTACAACTAAGTCTTTTAGATACATGTGGTTTGGTTTTGGTAAGTTAACAAAAGCTCAAGCAGATTTAATTACTGCTATAGAGACTGGTCAAACATTACCGGGCTCTACTTATAATCTTATGGATGAAGTATTTGGTAATGAACAAAATCCAACAGGGTTAGCTAAATCACAAGGCTTACTTAATTCTAAGAAATTTGTATATGGAGATGGTAAAACATTTTTAAAGATGTCAGCTTTTGTATTAACACCACAATATACTTCTAATTGGAATGCAGAAACAGCTAGATGGGAGCCTAAACAAAACAGAAGAGAGCTACATAATTTAAGAGTTAAGTTAGAGGCAATAGAAAATACAGAGTATAATACATTAGCAATAGCTGCACCAGAAAGTGCATCTAAGATGATGAAGCAACAGATAAATAATATTGAACAGCTATCTACAACAGAACCATTTCTTGAAGGCTCAGTAAGATTAGATGCTAGAATGATGGGCTTACAGGTTGTCAATCCTAGTAATAAATTAGATATAATAGATCCTACACAAATTAAAGAACTGTTAACTAACGAACAGAACAATAATGTTTACGTAGAAGCATTAGATATGTCAGTTGGTGAAATAAGAAAAGAATATAATAAGGCAGTATCACAAAGAGTAGAATTAAAATTTAAAAATAAAAGAAATATAATATTTGATTTAAATACTGCATTAGATCAATTAAGTGTGTCTTCAAAAGAAGGAAATATAACACCTAACCTACAAGCATTTTTAAACTATGCTACTCAAAGTCTTAAAGCAGGACAATCAAGTGAAAATCTATTAGACTTTTTCTCTAGTGATAATGGTGTACAGAATTATGATTTAAATAATCCTATAACCATTAAGAAGTTTGAACAACTGTTTTTAAGTTACTTTAGTAAAGGTACTTTATCTGAGCGTGCACCAGGAGTGTCATTAACTTTGGTTTCTGATTTTGGTAATCAAGTATATAGAAGAGTATATGAAGTAGAATCTGTACAACAACAAGACGGAACATTTCTTACTATACCAGTAAGATCAGAAATAATTAGAGAGAAAGTATTTGAAAAAAATCCAGAAGATTTAGTTGAACTAGATTCACTAGTAAATGGTAATCATGACGGTGTAGTTGTATTAGATAGATTAAGAACAGGGTTAATGGAATATACAGACCCTAAAGATCCAAAGACTGCTACAGGACAAAGGTATACTGAAATGATGATGCCTGCTCACCATAGAGAATCAATGGAGCTTGTAGAAGATGGAACTCTTGATATGCCTGAAGCAATATCTAAAATGTTTGGTGTAAGAATTCCTACACAAGATAATCATTCTGCTATAGCTATGAAGATGGTAGATTTTATGCCTGTATACTATGGTTCTAGTGCAATGTTTGCACAGGAGTTGGTAGAAATATCAGGAGCTGATTTTGATATAGATAAAGTATTTGCATTAATAAAAGAGTTTTATGTTAAAGATGGTGAGTTTGTAGAGTATAGTCAAGAAGGAAGTTATAGTGAGTACTTTAGATATGTAAATGAAACAGTTCTAAATCCAGCTAGCACATATGCTGAAGCTGCTAATTTATGGGCATCAGAACAATCAGCTTCTAAAACACCTATAACTTTAGCTGAAGAAAACAATGTTACAGATGCAGGTTTAAGTGAAAGAGGTTTACAAGCATTAAAAGTATTAGGTCTTCCAATTACTTTGGCACAGTATAAATTATATGTAGCTAAGAATGGGGTTCCTTACAATGCACCTTTAAATAATAAATTAGTTGACTATAAATATGCATTAGTTTCTAATAGAGGAGTAACAGAAAGCAAAACAGGAATACCAATATCTTATCAGCCAGCATCTACACAAGCACTAACAGATGTATTAGCAGAATTAGCACAAGATTCTGAATATTTTAAAAATAAAATTAATGAGGCTAATCAAGATGTAAATAATTTAAATGGTAAGATTAAGTCTTTTCAAGCAAACAAGGGAGCTTCTATTGGTGCATTTGTATTGCCTAACTTATATTTAAGTTTATTAAGTGAATATAAAATTAAATATAATAATCCTATATCATTTAACGGGAAAAAATATTTTGATTATGGTAAGCCATTATTAGAAAATGGTATGAGAAAACAAGATGTCATTTCAGCATTAGTTACAATGGCAACTGATAATGCCAAAGACCGGTTAGTTGGTAAGTTTTCATTAAATAGAAATGCATCAGCTTTACTGACTAATTTAATATCATTAGGGGTTCCATTAAAAACTTCTATACTACTAATTAATAATCCTCTGATTCAAGAATTATATATTGAATCAATTAATAAAACAGATAAGTTTGATTCTGGTATTATAAATTTAGTTGAAAATTCTATAAAGGATTCTAAAAAGTCTAAAGTAAAAGTAACTGATGAGCTATTGTTTAGATCTATAGATGGAAAAGTTAGTCCATTAGAAACTAGAGCTATATTAGATGTATTTTTACAAGCATTAAAGCTTAGTAAGTATACTAGTAAGATGGGTGCTGTTACAGGTTTAACAAAAGGATTAGGTAAAAATATGGCAGAACTAAATAAGAGAGCAGATGATATAGCAGAATTATTTAGTCAAGATGCACCTATGGATTTATCTCCTATATATAAAAGTAATACTTATCAGACTACTTATCTAAGAATGTTTTATCAAATAAAAAATAAACTAGCCCCAGCTGTATTTCTAACAGCAAGTAAAGGGTTTAATGATATAATTTCTCCTGTATTAAATAATATGAATACAGAAGATAGAACATTTACAAATGAGGTAGCTGAAGATGTAAGAGTAGATTTATTATCTTACTTAACTTTAAAGGCTTATAACTGGGATATGATGAATAATGATGCACAAAAAGTGGCTCATTTAAATAATCAAATACTCTATCCTTCTTCACAGAATCAATCAATTGTAAATATAATGCAAGAATTAAAAGCTTGGACAGATGTAAATGATCCAAACAATTTCTTTGTAAATAACTTTGTTGTAGTTACACCAGCAGATAGTTTAGATAATAATAGTGGTTTAAATTTAGCTGAGGCAAATACTTTTAGAAATATTAGTGCAGATCAAAAGGTTGATTTAGTAAATGACTTTACTAAGCTATACAGCAATGCATCAACAAAAGAATATGCACAAGCAGTTATTGATTATATAATGGTTAAAGATGGTTTAAAATTAGGATATGGTTCTTTACTAGAAGCTATTGCACCTAATGTATTATTATCATACCTCAATCAGGCTGAGTCAGTAAAGAGGGCCTTAACAGGTGAGTCAACATTTGAATCTGTTTTTGGAGTTGATCAATCTACTTTAAGTGAAGAATTCTTAGAAGGATATTTAGAGTCTAATATAAATGGTCCTAAATTATTTACATATACAAGGTCATTAGAGGGTAGCGGATTACCTAAAGGTATATCACTTGTAGATAACGAACTTAAAATACCAAAAGAATTATCAAACAAAACCTATGTGAGAATAGCAACTGAACTACCAAATGGAGTTTCATATAAAACTTACAAAAGAAAAGAAACAGGTACTACTAGAATGGTTTTAGTGGATAATATATTTGAAGAAGTAGAAACTAAAGGTTCTAATCAACAGTGGGGTGCTGGATTTATGTTTGATACTGTAGAATTTAGTAGACCAACTTATAAAGATAGTAGACTATATGTAAAGAATAAAACTGGTGCTACTACTAAACAAGAACAGGAGGTAGACAATACAATATCTGCTCTTGAAGATGCAGCTGAGATTCAAGCTGATATGATGCAAATGGAAGATGCTGAAATTATAGCAGATAATAAAAGTGTCAATGCTAATGGTATAAATATTAGTGATACCAATGCATTATTACAAAATATCTTAAATCAAAGTGAAGACGTAGAGGAGCAAGTTTTAGCAGCTAATACAATAGAAGATGTTGTGTTACCTGAGTTAGACCCAAGTGAACAAATACAGTATGAAATATTTTCTGAAGAAGCTAATGATGAATCAGCACAGTATCCGTATATTGCTGATGGCTATTTTGCTTTGATAAGTGATAACGCAAATAAAAAAATCATGTTGGAAAATAATTTATTTCCTTTAAGCAATATGATTGCAGAGTATAATGATAACTTTGTAAAGAAAAATTTTACATCAGAACAAGAAAATCAAGAAGCATTTTTAGATCAATTAAAATGTTTAGGTTTAAAATAATATAGATATGGCAAGATGTCCAAATAAAAATACGGCAGAATATAAAGCATTGCTAGATGTATTTCAAACAGAAGTACGTACTAATAATGTAATTAATAACTGGCAAGATCTAAAAAATACAGATACTATTCCCACACCTTTTGAAGCTAATGAAATGGTAACAAATGATAAGGTAGCATATGCATTAAAACAAAAACAGTTTGCATATAGTCTTTTGGATAACTTACGTAGAGAAAGAATAGGACATACATATCAAGGACAATTTTTAATTAACAACTCAAATCCCGCAACTAGAGAGTTTGATGAAATGTTTTTAGATGCAAACATCAAAAGATTATATAGATATTTAAAAGTAAACAATCTATCTGCAGATACAATTACATTACAGAAAACTCCTATGACATATAGGTTGATGGTTAATGAAGACATGCTTACAAATAAAGATATGCTAGAGTCATCTAGATCATGGGATACACCTAGGGCTAGAGAAGTAGTTATGCATCTTAAAAGAATGTTTCCTCAAGTTGATGTAAAAATGTTAACAGTAGGACAAGCAGCAGACATGTTTGCTAATATGCCTGCATGGAAAAAAAGCAACGTAAAATTTAAAGATGTAAAATCTTTTTACGTTGATGGTGTAGCTTATCTAATAAAAGGTAGGGTAACAGATGAAACTGCTATAGAAGAAATGTTACACCCAATAGTTGATGCAATCAAAGTAGACAATGCAGAATTGTTTAATGGTCTATTAACAGAAGCAAGCATTAATTTTCCTGAGATGGTTCAGCAAATTAAAGCAGAGTATAATAAAGATACTAGAAACTTTAGTGACACAGAAAGAGATCTAGAAATTGTAACTCAAGCACTAACAAGACATTTTAATAATGAGTATGAGAATGCTCCAACAAAAAGTTTTTTAGACAGAGTAAAGGAAATGGCAGATTGGTTTTTTGATTTAATAAACAATCTTAATGAATATCTTACAGGTAGATCTTTATCTGTAAAAGATATTAAAGCTAATGCTAGTCTGAGTGACATAGCAAAACTTCTAAATACAGAAGGAATACAATTTAAATTAGAAAGTAGAGTAAATGGTAAGATTAGATTTAGTTTAACTCCAGAAAAAAAGAGACAGGTAGATCAAGCCTTATCAGAAGCTAATGGTGTACAGGCAGAAGTAATTAAAAGTTTATTTCATGTGGCTAATTCATCTGATATTGAAGTTAACTCATTATCTGGTAGTGAATTTAAAACTGATGCAGAAATAGACAGGGGAGACATTGGAGAAACTATAGTAGTACTTAATGAAGCAGATCATACATATGCTGATATAACAGATGGTGAAATATATACATCAGTTACTACAGCAATAAAAGGTAAGTTAAAAAATCAAGAAGATGTACAGCTTAACCTTGACCTTGGTAATGATGTAGATACTTTATTAGATGCATATGTTACCCACCGTAGTGTGGAAGATGTGTTTTCTGAGATGAAACTTTTAGATCTTGAGACAGCACAAGATGTATTTTCTACACTAGAAACTACAATGAAAAATATAGTACCAGAGGGTGCGGTAGTATTATCACAGGTTGTTGTATTTGATAAAGCTACAAAACTTGCTGGGACAGCAGATATAGTAATTGTTACTGAGCA
>VMHT01004742.1_pt1 | contig 18914 bp, 17 predicted proteins | sample 4693611 | NCBI WGS metagenome assembly VMHT01 (sample SAMN12280063, study PRJNA550983) | marine metagenome | isolation source: seawater sampled from same location over 5 years 0.02-0.2 micron viral filtrate | place: USA: collected off the coast of southern California halfway between the port... ...
ACGGCCGACAGAAGGTTCGGTGCCTCAAGTGCGGCCATTCCTATCGGCGAATGCCGCTTTCTGGAAAATGCATTCAACCCAAGAAGGAAACGGGTCGCGGGCTGGCCAACATGGGCGTTGCGAAATCGGAGGGTGGTTTGTGCAACGGGAATTTGGCCCTCACCGTTTCGGAAGGCGCCGTACGAAAATACATCGAAGTCATGCGGTTCGTGATGGATCACTACGGGGTTGACCTGTACACGCGTCAGAACGCAGATTGGTTGGCCTCGAGCGCTGATTCTCTGTTCAACAACGATCGAGCCAAGCAACTCTCGCTGTCCGATTTTCTTTGATCACCGAATCGGGTCGCGCCAAGGTGAGTCGCTCTCCTCCCAGTCCTGTGAGTCGTGTTCTTGCTCGAACCCTTTGGATTTGAACGGCACCTTCTCACTCGGAATGGGCTCGGTCGACGGACGTCGCTTCGCGAGAAGTGCACGAACGCCTTGTTCGCCCCACGCAAGGGCGACCAAAGACAACGTGAGCACGACGTGGCCGTGCGGCTGAACCGATGCAAAGGGTTGCAGATACAGGGCCTGCTCCACCAACACGCCGTCTTCAACCACCGTTTCAATGGTGTATTGTCCGGGCTCCAATTCTCCGGTCCACATCGGAACGTCGCTGTTCAGGTCCCCCGACCACGATGCGACCACCGTTTCGTTGTTCTTTTTGATGGCGTAGCTCACGTTTGCTCGATCCACCGAAGAGCTCGAAAAGGTCGTGGTCAATTCCGCAGGGATGGGAGCGTTGTTCCCAAACACCGAGGAGATGTCGATTTGTCGATGGGTTTGGAATTGATTTTCCGTGTTGATTTCGTTGGGTGCCGTTTGTCCGGCAACGTTCAGCCAGAGCGCGTTGACGATCACCAGAGCGATCACCCACATGAGGACGCTTTGCCAGGTGATACGTCGCTCCATGCAGCGCAACCCCCCTGTTTGTTCTTCTATCTATGTTCGCTGAGGGTGTCAATCGTCATCGATGCAGCGCTTGGTCCATTCGGGGTCGATGAGACTCAACACCCGTGCCATCCACGACAACTTTGCGAGTTTTCGCTCCGCATGCGTTGTTCCCGACCAAGGACCGACACGATCGGTGGCAAAGCCTGCCCAGCGTATTTTGTCGCTCGGTACGCCCAGCCATGAAAGAAAACACGCCGCTCGATCACCATCGGTGAATCCGCCAGGATTGTGCATTCCCTCAATCGCTTCGTCGGTTTGATGAGTCAGCACCAAACGGACTCCACCCGTCGCAGCCCACTTGCTCAGGCATTGTTTCCATGCCTCATCGTTGTCTCCGTGTGCATGAACGACGAACGGGATATCCTTTCCTACGGCCTTGGAGAGGTGAGGTTCGCCGTCCAAGTCCGTGACGACGCACGCCACATCAACCCGGCCCAAGCACGCACCGACGGCGCCGTCAGCAGCCACAAAGACGGTTCCGGCGTCAAAGGGTTGGTCGAGGACCTCTTTTTCGATGGCAGCACCCACCACAACGATGGTTGAGGCCTCATTCAACGTCGCTTGAATGGACTTGAGGGTTGCTACCCTGTGGCGAGGCGTCCATTCCAACTGGTCGCCTGAAGGGTGGCTGTCACACGCTTCTTGCAGGCCCAAAGCGCTCTTCAGATCGCGGTCATAACTCCATCCAAAATGCGTTCTCACGTCGTGCTGGATGTTGACCAGCGTTGGGTGAGGGTCGGTCCTCATGCTTCCTTGGAAACGCGCACAGGCCAAGAAGAACGCGCCACGCAGGACTTCATAATCCGTGGCCTCGTCCCGCCACCATGCCCGTTCCAACCACCCCGCCCAGCGTTGCGGACGAGGTGACGCTGGCTCGATACCCGTTCCTGCCTCAGGCGTCGGATTGGATTCGGTCGATGGCCGTACGGCACAGCATCGATCTCAACGAGTTGCTGGAGGGCACCTGGATGGAGCAAGCTCGTCAGCGGGCGCGAATCCGTTTGATCGACTCGGTCCAATCAAAAGAAGGCGTTCAGGTTTCAGGAGGTGACATTCACACCGAGGAGGGAAGACTGGTCGAGGCGTTCTCGTTTTACTATGCGCGACTCGTCATGTGCGCGAGCGAGGATGAGCGACTCATCGCTCGTTGGGCGCAGGCTGAGGCCGCCCGCGCCGAGCAACTGCTGATTCAAGACCAGAGCAACTTGCGTACGGTGGCCAACACGTACCTCTCTCAGGTGGAAGTCTCGGCTGCGACGTCAAACGTTCCTCTTCCCGGTTCGGGAGGCTCGCTGACCTCTTCCCGCCGCCCGGGGACGGATGAGTGGCGCGTTGGCCTTGCCGATTTTATCGAAATTTGTCCCAAAATTACTGGCCATCGCTGGCGCCTTCCCAACGTCGACGTTGACAACGGTTGGGTCAAACTCCACAATGAACGCCAATACGCTTCGTCGGCCAAGGTGGCGCGTTTGCTGCGGGAACGAATCAAAGCGGGCATTGAAGCGGAGGCTCTCGACAAAATGGCTGAGGTGACGACCGACCTTGCTGTGCGTCTTGCAGAACCCGTCGGAATGGTACGAAATTTGATGGCCAACAAGGCGAGCGAAGCCATCGCTCTGGTCGGTGCCGAAGAGACGGACTGGCCACCCTGCATGCAGAAGGTCATTGCTGACCTCTCAGGGGGAGTCAACGTCAACCACTTTGGCCGTTTGTTCTTAGCGTCCATGTCGGCCACATTGGCGTTGCCTGAGGAGTCGTGCGTGAATTTCTTCAGAGGTGCACCGGATTTCAGCGAATCCACCACATCGTATCAGGTTCAACACGTCTACCAGCATGAATACACGCCGGCGGGCTGCGGGAAACTCAAGGTGAATCACAACTGCCCAGTTCTTCCGGGAGACAATCGAACGTGCGATCAGTCGTGGATGGATCACCCTCTGAAATACATCCGTGCAACGCAGCGTTGGAAACGATTGACCGACCGCTCTTCAAGCACCGGCTCCCAGGGCGATGGCGACGACACCAAACCGGACGCATAACCTCCCAACGTAGGCATCTTCTCTAAATGAGGGCACGCAACCTCGCGCCCATGCAGCAGGCGGTTGGCGGTCCCACATTGTCTGCATCACCGCCGTTGGGATATCGTTTGGTTCGACGATTTTACCGATTTTTGACCAACGTGTGGTTCAGAGAAATCAACATCGTTGACGAAGAGAACATTCCGCCTGAAGGCGGGGTTTTGTTCATCACATGGCACCCGAGCGGACTCATTGACCCGATGTTGATGACCTCCATTGTCCCGGGAAAACTCACCACCGTCGCCAAACACACGCTCTTTCAGATTCCTTTGCTTGGACGGGTGCTCAAGGCGTCGGGCGTGGTTCCGATCGAGCGACCGCAGGACGCCAAGGATTCCGATGCGTCTCAGGAACGAAATCGAGCACAACTGAGCAAGGTCTCCTCAACCTTGGCCTCGGGGGGCAGCGTGTTGATTTTCCCTGAAGGCGTGTCTCACGCTGAATCAAGCGTTCGAAGGGTTCGTTCCGGAGCGGCTCGGATTCTTTTGAACGCTGCCCGTGAAGCGAACGATCGCGGGCTACCTCCGCCAAAAGTCGTCCCTGTGGGCTTGCACTATTCAGAATCGCAACGTTTCCGAGAGCGTGCGGCCGTGGTGATGGAGCGCGTCATGGACCTTCCTCCACTCCCGGAGCGCACGGACGATTCGAACCAAAACGATCGAAACGACCGAGCTTGGGTCGGCGAGGTCACGGACCATTTTGCGGTGGAGCTTCAACGAGCAAACCACTCGAAAACCTCCTGGTCGGAACGCACCATGATCTGGCGGGGACGCAGTTTGGTGTACGCTGAAAAGCAACGGCAAACCGGCGTGGAACTCAAGAAACCCTCCTTCGCAGCATCGGTCCTCGCTGCTCGTCGCCTTCGGGCCGGTTGGGAGTTTATGGCGGAACACCAGCCAGCCTCGACCAATGCTCTTGCCGAGCGTTGCGGGTCCCATTTTGACACCCTCGAACAACGCGGCATCACACCTTACGACGTGGACGCCCGGCCTGAGCGACTTTCCCTTCAGGGGTACATCAAGCATTTCGGGTTGTGGATTTGGGCCTTTTCTTGGATGTTTGGCCTGGTCACATGGAGCGCCGTCGCAGGTAACTACGTTCCCTACAAGGGCAATGGCTTGCTGAGCCGAGCCCTCAAACGACGCAGCATCGAAGCCTCGGCAGTGGGCACCATGAAGGTCGTTTCAGCCGTGGTGATGTTCCCGTTGTGGTGGGTGGCGGTTTCTGCTTTCATCACGTGGTCGTTGTTGAGCGCGCAAAGCCCGGTGAATGAACTCCTCCTTTCCCATTGGTTGCTCCTAGAAATCACCAGACTGCCCGCTCTTGGTGTCTTCGTAGTGTTCCTTTTCTGGTGGCCGATTTCTGCCCGACTTCACTTGAAACTCTACGCGAATTTGGTTCGGAGTTATCAGAATTTGAATCGGTGGAAAATATGGAAGGACGAATCCAAAGATTGGGCTTTACTGGTGGAGGAACAACGACGTTTGTCGATGGAACTTGTCAACCTCGGGGCCGGTTTGGTGCTCCCCGGTGACCCGGACTGGAAGGATCCACCCTCGGGCCAAGACGACGTTGCGTCCGTGCGGTTTCGTCAATCTCAAAACGCCGTTTGAGCCTCGACCCGAAACGGGTTTTTTGCAAAAGGGTTTGAAAGAAAGAACCGCGGTGGGCCTACCAAACGGGGGATGCTCATGACCAGAACGTTGGTGCTGACGGTTGACCGAGACAACGACCTCGGTTTGAAAACCTCGATACGTGGCCCTGTGGTTGGTCGCCGACAGGTGTTAACGGCGGCGCTCAAGCTTGGTATCGCCGACCCCGAGGAGAGCGACACCAACGCCATTCTTGGCGCCCTCAAGGCTCACGATAACCTAGCAGAGGGTAAATCCGAGGAAGACGACGTCGAAATCGCCATTCTGACCGGGGACGAAAAGGTGGGCGTTCGCTCAGATCGTGCCATCGCCGCTCAACTGGACGAAGTCGTGTCGGCGTTTCAACCCGATCAGGCCATTCTTATCACGGACGGTGCCGAAGATGAGAGCGTTCTTCCACTCATTTCTTCTCAGGTCCGCATCGATCACACGGAGAAAATCATCGTCAAGCAATCCAAAGGCATCGAAGGGACGTACTACTACATCGTCAAAGCCTTGGAGGACCCAAAGTGGCGCTCTCGATTCATGATTCCCTTCGGCGCCGTGTTGGCCATTCTGGGTTTGGGCATCATGCTGCCCAATGAGATCGGTGGCGTGGTCATCGGTGCTCTTCCGTTGGTCTTGGGCCTCTACATCTTCAGCAAAGGCGCTGGCATTGAATCAACGGTCAACCGTGTGATTCAGGAAATGCGTGAGAACGCCGATGCTGCGATGTTTTCGTCTCTGCTTTGGACGGCCACCCTCTTCAGCGCTATTTTTGCCGTCGCCGAAGGATGGCGAGCGTTTGGACTTGACGAAGGTGCAGCCAACTCACAGTCCGTTCTCTGGCTCACCGTGATCCACTCATCCTTGGCATGGACCGTCATTGCGTTCCTTACATCCACCGCCGGCTTCATGCTCCTACGATTGAAACGGGGGTCGTTTTCTGGGAGCCTCATCGTTCTCAGCGTCTTCGGCATGGTCGTGTATTCCTTCCTCAACGCTGCGTTGGACATCGCCATTCGTGTGTTGAGCGGGACGGCGTACGAATTCAGTGTCGAGATGATTCTCACCGATCTGACCACGCCGCTGCTGTGGGTGGTTGTCCTCTGGATGGTGACCACGGTGGTCCGAACGTTGCAAACACGTCAAGCCCAAGCCGATCGATATTGGGGCATCTGATCACAACAAAAAACGCGGCAACACCTTCGCAACGGTGCTGTGCCCAAGTTCACCAACGAGAACGCCTTCGTCGTCAACCACACTCAGCTGGTTGAGGTCATGGGTGAGCATCAACGCAACGGCTTTGAGCAGTGGAGTCGTTGGTCGAACCGAGAGCGGTGGACGGGTGAGGGCTTGCCGAGCTGGGATTGAATGCATCCACGCAATGTCTCTGTTGACCTTCTTTTTTGCCACCATCTTGAGAAGGTCCACGGCGTGGATCCTTCCCATCGGAACACCGTTCCCGTCCACGATGAACACGTGGTCCCAATCCCGCTTGGTCAACACGTCCAAAACGGTGGCCAGCGAATCGCTTGCCGACAGCGCGTTGGCGTGTCGCATCACCGAACCGCAGACCACGTCGCGCACACCGTTGCCTTTGGATGCCGGCTTGGGCGTTGCTCTGGAAAAGGGTCGACTGGCCATGGCGCTCAACCGGCTGCGGCGTCCCACCTTTTTTGAACCCTTCCGAAATACCCCTTGAGATTTCATGAATCCGGAAAACAAGCGGGTGTTTTTACGACGCTTGGACCCTCAACAAATATAGCGAGGTTTGCGCTGCTTGAAGCATGAGTCCTGTTCCAGACCACGAGTTGGAGGCCCTGCGTTCGATGACAGGCTACGACCAAACGATGGAGATGGACCGCCTCTGCCGCCTTTACGGCATTGACGAAGCGACTCTTCGAAAGGCCGTAACCTCGGGCAGGTCGGGTGTCCAAACCCCCCCAAGTCAATCCTGGGACACATCGTACAAGGACGTCCCTGGCTTGGACGACGCCTCGCCTGTCTCCGCACCCACCGTGGTGGACAAGGAGCGATTTCGGTTTGAGTACGACCCGACCCGCGAGGCGGCTCAGCGGCGCGAGCAGGTGAATCAAGCGATCCTCTGTTCTGCATGCGGGGTGCCGTTGGGTATTCCCGACATACGCCCGATCAAGGTGACGTGCCCGGCGTGTTTGTTCGAAACCACCTACACCCACTGAAAGCGAACTTGATGTACGACGCCCGAGGAGGGTTGGACATGCACGAGGGCTCACCACGACAATGGCACTACGCCTCAAGCAATTCTCCGCTTCCTCTGCCCGAACACCCCATCTTGTTCACGCAGCGTAAATTGACGCCCCTTGACGGGTTCCCGGGAGAAGTTACCGATGGCGTCCTCGAAGGGGAGGACCTCAAAACCTACTTTCGTCGATACGGCACCAAAGAAGCGTCCTTGGATGAGCTTCTGCGCGCCAACGAATCGCCGTCCATTGACGAGCGTCGACCGATTCTTCTTCAGGGTGAACTGGCCAACCCCTACCGACTTCAGGAAATGAACATCGGCCCATTGCCGTTGCTGAGCGTGCGCTTGGAGGGCCTCTGCCGAACATGGGCCGACGGATTGGACCCCCGCGACGCCTATCCTGGCGTCCATCACGTGACCTTGGCTCGTACCCCTGGGTGGTGGGAGCGGTCACACATCGGTTTGGCCACTCGGGACCAGCTGAAAATCATTCGAGACTGGTTGGACAACGGCGTGCGTTCAACGTGGCGACCTGTAAAACTCGCAGAGGGAAGCGTTCGGTTTGAGCACGACCCGTTCCTCATGCCCCCCGATGTTTCTGCTGTGGAGTGGGATGGAACCACGGAGTGTGTGACGGCACCTGCACCTGCGCCCACGGGACCGTGCATTTCGCTGGATGAATTGTTGGTGGTCGTTCACACGCGCCAGGGGTGTTACAACCACCGTGGACGTTTGGCTCGGTGTGTCCACATGCACCAGCGCGCGTTTCATGAGGGTCTGTTCCGAAAAGGATCGTCTCATCGGTGGAGCGACGTGCTTACCCTTCGCTAAACCGAGCGGAGGTAGTGTTCCACTCGCTCATCGCCCCAAACGTACTCGTGGGCCAAATCCAACCCCGCCGAAATCAGCACCTCTGCAGTGATACCTGACGGCACGGGCGACGCATGAACGGCCTCGGAATGAACCAAGAACAACTCATCGACCAGCCCCGCCTCGATGAAGCGGTGCACGGTTGTGGGGCCACCCTCCACCAGCACGCGTTGAATTTCTTGGTCGGCAAGTTTGTGCATCAACGATGACAGGCCTGCGAAGTTTTCCTGCATGAGCAGGGTTTCACCACCGTCGTGGAACAGTTGGGAGCCGGAGTCAACTCGACTGTTTGGGTCAAGGACCACGCGAAGGGGTTGCCGGGTTGATGGAATCAGTCGTACGTTGAGTTGCGGGTTGTCCCTGTTGACGGTGTTCACACCAACAAGCACCGCATCGCAGTCCCTTCGCAATTCGTGGACCTTCTCGAGACAACCCCGCGAGGTGAATCGTTGGGGATCGGACGAGCGATCGTCCACAGAGCCGTGGGCGTCGAGGGCGAGTTTGACCGTGACGAGAGGCTGGCGATGCTCGCACCAGTGCAAAAACGCAAGCATCTGTTCTCTCGCTTCAGCCTCCATAAGTCCGGTTCGCGTGGGGATGCCAGCATCTTCAAGCGCACGGCAACCGTTTCCTCGCACGGTTGGATTTGGGTCGTGATGTGCGATGACGACCTCCTTCACGCCCGCCCACATCAGCGCTTCCGTGCAGGGCGGTGTGCGGCCGAAGTGGTTGCACGGTTCGAGGGTCACGTACGCGACGGCGCCGTTGGGAGAGTGTCCCTTTTCTTCTGCGTCGTGGATGGCCATCTGCTCGGCGTGAAGACCACCGAGGTGGTCGTGCCAACCTTCTGCGATGACCGTGTTGTTCTTCACCAGAACACAACCGACGAGCGGATTCGGGCTGACCTTTCCGCGGCCTCGCTCAGCGAGCAGCAGTGCGTGTTCCATGAACGCACGATCGTCCTCGGTCCAATCATCGCTCACAGACCGTCCACGGACCCATTGTTCATCACTGCTTGCATGGGCTCCGGGGGTGGTAACAAGGGCAAATCCTCATTTTATTCAGATTGATTCATTATTTATTCATTATGCATTATTGCAAAACCGGGCCACAGGGAAAGCATTCAAGCGTGGAATCTCAGTCCAGCAAACATGGCGACCAAGCCCACAGAGGGGTTGAACGAACCGCTTGAGTTTGTGCCCGACGCATCAAGCAGGCGCAAGAAAGGCGCTTACAAGCCGGAATACGCTTCGGTGTTCATTGAGGACGGCGAGCTTCGAGACGGGTGCGCTCGGGTGCATTTGCTGGTCAATCCGTTTGCGGGGAAGAAAAACGGGCGGAAAATCGCCGCGCGAGTGATCCAACTCGTGGAAGAGGCTGGGGTTGAGATTTCCTGCTCCTACTCGTCCTACAGCGGCCACCTCGTGACGATGGCCTCGGCGTTGGTCGTGGAGGCCGGAGACGTCGTTGCTGTGGTTGGGGGCGACGGGTCGTTGTCGGAGGTCATCACCGGGCGACTGCTGTTGGGAAAGGACACCAAAGAGACGTTTGCCATCGTTCCCGCTGGTACCGGCAATTCACAAGCGCACGACCTGCGCATAGATTCGGTTGAAACCGCCGTAAACGCCATGCTGAGTGGCCGAACCCAAGCCTTGGATTTGGCTCGTGTTGAACTCACAGAAGGTCTGCCCGGTTCGACCGGCGATTCACTCGTCCGGTATTCGCACAATTTGGTGACCTGGGGTTTGGGGGTTGATTCCACCATACAAGCGGAGAAAATGCGGTGGATGGGACCGGCTCGGTACGACGTTGGTATTCTTCTGGCGATCCTCGCGAGCCGCCGACGGACGGCAACACTCACCCTTGACGACCGATGCATCACCGACGATTTCACGCTGTTTTTGGTTCAAAACAGCCAGACGGGGGGCTCCATGCTCCCTCTTGCTCCGGGTGCGTCGATGGACGACGGACTGATGGACATCGGTATCCTCAAGAAAATGAGCCGCAGAGACGTTCTGAAGGCGTTTGGTATGTTGAAAAGCGAGGGGAGGCACGTGTTCCACCCTCGGGTCGACTACCACCGTTTCAAGCAGCTCAGCATTCACACCGATGAGCCAACGGCGATCAACATCGATGGAGAAAACATCGGGTCGACCCCACTTACGATGGACGTGCTCAAGCACGCCGCATTCATCGTGCGACCAGCTTAGAACGAAAAGTCAGAGAACTCCTCGTCCTCTTCGTACCGTGGAGAAGGTTCAGGTGTTTGCTCAGCAGGTTCGGGAGAGGGTTTCACCTTCTTGACGGCCTTTCGTTTTCGAACGGGTGGTCTGGTTGGCTCTTCCCCACCAACGTTGCTGGGAGCACTGGACACGGTTGTCCTGCGCTGCTGACCTATGGACGAGGGAAGCGACGAGCCTGTCGATTCTTTCACGTTTATTCGATCCATCTCTTGCGCTGCGTCGGTGACCACGACCGAGCTCTTGCGCTCGGTGGGGCCGGAACCGGTAGGGCCGCCCATTGACGTTGATGCGAGCACGCTGTCGAGGTCGAAGCCACCCAATGCATCGTCGTCTTTTTTCTTCTTGGAGGGCGTGCTCTTCGGTGGACCGCGCTGTTTTGCTTCTTTTTTCTCGGTCTCTTTTCGCACGTCTTCAGAACGCTTTTGCCGCTGGGTGGGAGACTCCATGCCGGCTTTCTTGGCGGCTTTCGCGTCGGTCTTGACGCTGGCGGCTTTCTTCATGCCCTCGTCACCGATCAGGGTTCTCATCGATGATTTGGCTGCGCTCATCATCATTCGATTGGAGACGATGAAGAGGCCGACAGCGCCTCCAAAGCCGCCCGCAAGGAAAAACAGAACGAAGCCGGCTCGTCCCAGGAACGGAACGTTTCCAAACACCCACTCATCGTCCGATTCGCCGTTTGACGACACGGTTGCGCCTTCAAGCGTGATGCGGTTGACAAGGACCAGCGCATCCTCTCGGTTGTTGGTACCCACGGTCATCGAGCAGTCGTTGTCAGCGTTGTGCCACGTCGCTTTGTAGCCGTATCCACTGTTGCTTGAATTGGCGGCCTCCACCAAGTAGCCGTGAATCGTGACGGCTTGGTGCCACTCATTGAGCGATTTCATGCCGTCGAGCACGTGTTCTGTTGTTGGAATCAGCCCGAGTACGAACCATTCGGAATCGGACTCCGAGTCCACCTTGTCGAGATCAACGCTTCCCGCTCCGGTTTCGGGCTGGAGCGGTACGTTCCACTGAGACACGTCAATACGGGCTCCTTCACCGTCCACAACGGAAGCCGCCTGGTCGAAGCTCATGGATTGAATCGCCACGGCTGTGGTCACACCCTGCTGCAGTCCGCGGACGACGCTTTCGTCGTGGGCGTCGTAGAATTGGCTGGCCGCTAGGTAGCCCGTGAAACGGACAGGTTCGCCCGTGCTTGCTTCAAGTCCACCTCCGTCGGTTCCGGGCGTGCAACCAACGGGCTTCAGTCCTTCAACGGTCCGCGACTTGTCAGAAAGGGTGCTGACCACGGTCGTGTTTTCCATCGAAAAGTCAACGTCCACTGAACCGTCTCCCGTGCCCCAATCGGCCGATGAGGGGCCCAAGCAACCTGCGAGCACCATGCTGAACACGAGGCACATGGCAAGCAGACTCCTGCGCATGCACCGATGAGGGAGGGTGGAGTTTGAGAAGTCTTCCCTGCAGATTGGACGCAGGGGAGTGGCGCAGTCGGAGAGATTTGAACTCCCGAGTCACGGGGACACCGGATTTCAAATCCGGCGCAATACCAGGCTATGCGACGACTGCTTCACGCTGTGGGAGGCGCTCCGCTTTTTCTGCTTTCGCCCCTACGCCTCGTCCGAATTTTTGCGCGGTGGTGCAAGGATGACCGCAGCGGCCATCATCGCTGAGAGACTCAGCGTCATGGACAACGACGGGATGAACCCTCCTTCGTTGCCGGCCAGCTGCTCTTTTTCCAGCATTTCACGAACGTCGGCCGTGAATTCATCCACGCGCCAGTTGTCACCTGTCCAGGCCACCGTTGGCTCGAGATCGTCGTTCAGAATGTACGTGATGGTTGAGTGACCCACGTTGTAATCCTCGGTGGTTTCGGGCACACAGCTGAGCGGATCGTCGTCGCCCCACGTGTATCCTTCATCGCACATGCAATGTTTCGAAGCGCCGCTGCCCATCTCCCATCCGTGGCCGTTGCACGCGCTTTCATCGCTGGGGGCCTCAACGTTTGGGGACGGAATGGTTGAGACGTTGACGAAGGAGGGCGCCCAAGCGATGTGGCCCGGTTCAGCGTAGTCGTCCATGTCGAGGTTGGACGTCTCCCATGTTTCGTTGACGTTGTTCCACGAATAGAGATTCCAAAACCATTCAGCGTCGTCCGGGGCGACTTCGTCGTCCATGGCCGTCATGTAGTGCCCGTATTCCGTGTCTTCCACGGTGAGATTTACGTTGGCGGCCTCGAGGGCGCCTCGTGTGAGATGATAGGCGTTGAATTCCTCAATGGCCTGTTGGTCCACGCTGCCGTTGGGCCAAAGCACGCTCATGCTTGCATCCTGCTTCTCGTCGGGCGTGGGAAGTGAGGTTTGGTTTGCGTTGGAGGGCATCCATGCGAGATGCGGGGTCGCAAGCGCGTCAAGGCCTTCCACACCGTTTTGATGGTTCACCCATGCTTGTTCATCGGTGTTCCACACGCTCATCTCCCACGTCCACGAGTTGTTGGTTGGGGACTCAACACCGTTGATGGTCTTCAGAATCGACGTGGTTTCGTTGGTGGAGATGTTCAGACCCCATCCGGCTTCTTCGGCCAAGACCTGCACAGCGGTCCACCCGGACCAGTCGAACATGTGGTGGGCACTGACGTTGCTGGTGTTGACGATCGTCACCGACGCTTCTCCAGGTTGGTAATCCATAACGTGAACATCGATGACGTTCTGCTGAACCACGACGCCGAACATCGCCCAAATCGGCTCCAACTCCGTGAGGTTCCCTGTGAGGTGGGGCCAGTTGGCCCCCATCCGCTCCGTGTACTCGAGCAGCGTTGCTGGTGTGTCGTGTTCAGGGTCCACGGTGATTGAAACGAAGGTGACGTCCTGTCGTTCCCTCTCCGTCAATTCGTCCTCCACGGCGGTCAGCAGCAACGTGATGATCGGGCACACGTCAGGGCAACGTGTGAACATGAACGACACGACCACGACCCCGTCGGCATCCGAGCCAAAGGAAAAGGCATCGCCGTGCTGGTCGGTCAGCGTGAATTCATCCACCGGCCCTCGGGAGAGAACGCTTCCCGTGTAAGCCGCCACCGTTCCGCTCAGCATCAAGGCCGACAGGAGCAGCGCAAGGGTCCGCGTGCTTGGAGTCATGCTCATCGTTGGGCGGCAATGTCCCAGTTGGGTGTGCACCAATCGGGCAGACCTTGAACCGAGCCGGGGTTGGAAAGTCCGATGCCCCAGAGCATCAACAGCACAAACAAGACCGGGAACAACGCTGTGCGCGTGTAGATGCGTGGGTCGCCTCTCAAGTGCATGAAGTACGCAGCGATGCCGTAGCCTTTGATCACGCCCACACCGATCAGGATGGCCCAAACGGCGTACAACGTGATGTGAATGTCGGTGCCCGGAATGGTTTCGAAAAACACAGCGGCGACTTCAAAGAGCGTGAAGAACATCAGAACAACGAAGTTCCAAAAGTAGATGTCGTAGTTGCCAGGCAGTTTCTCAACGATTGATTCCAAGATTCCAGTGGTTTCGTGTTCTCCCATTCGTGTTCACCTCAATACAAGTAGAAGGCCGGGAAGATGACCACCCAAGCCAAATCGACAAAGTGCCAGTAGAGCCCGAAGTATTCGATGCCCTGACCGTTCCTCTCATCGTAGCCGACCGTGTCCGCCTTGAAGATGAGGTAGAGCATGACCAGCAATCCAACGAACACGTGAACCCCGTGAGCGCCGGTTGAGACGTAGAAGATGGAGCCTGCTTGGGTCCCAATGGTGAAGCCTTCCGCCACGAGGTGGCTCCACTCAACGAGCTTGAGGACGATGAACATCGAGCCCAGAAGGAAGGTGGCGATGAGGTAGTTTCGAACGGCGGACTTCTGGTCGGGCAGGAATTTGCCCATGAAGCCGGACGGGGCCTCCCAATCCTTGGCTTTGGCCGTCTTGAGCGCCAGCACGATCGTGTAGGACGAGATGATGAGCGCAAAGGTGTTGATGGCACCCGGCAGGAGGGTCATGAAGTCGCCCTGCCCACCGAGACCGTCCAACATGCCTCCGTTGGGTCGTAGGAAGTCCGATGCCGTCAGCATGTCGATCTCGTACAGGTAGTCACCGGCAGCGAGCGAGGCATCTGCTGTCGTTCCACCGGCGGCCAGGACGAAGTGCTCCGCCCCGCCGACGGATTCCGTGACACGACAGGCAGCGTTTTGATTGTCGACTTGCCAGCCCGTGCACCACTCCGTTCGCATTCGAAGGTAGGACGAAAAGAACGTGGCGAACACCATAATTTCGGACATGATGAAGACCCAGAGGCCTGCCTTGCGGATGTGTTGACCTTGGAAGGGATCGGACGTGGCGATTTGTTCGTGATTCCCGATGAAGGGGAGGTCTTCTCGCCACCAGTTGGCGACACCGGCGGTCAAGACGGTCAGCCCGAGCATGCTCAGGCCCAAATCTCCGATGCTGGCCTCAACGCCCGAGAGCATGTTTCCGAGGCTGCCTTGGAACGAGGGGAAGCCCATCAAGAACAGCATGACGCCGAGCGAGAAAACGATGGGGGAGCCGGAGCCGTGGTGCTCATGATCGTCGCCTCCGTAGCCGTGGTCGTCATGACTCACCTCGTCGGGGTAAATCGAATTGAGGAACCCACCCAAGCCAACGAACGCAGCGTAGGTGATGCACATCAGAAGAATGGTGATGCCCGCCGTCCGCCAAGTCAGGTACGAAAGGTGAGCCTCGACTTCGTGATGGTGCGCTTCTTCCTTTGCGGCCTTTAGTTCCGCAATTTCTGCATCCGTGGAGACGCCGTCGACTTTCGCATCCTCGTACGCATGCTTTGCTTCGTCGTACTCGACGATGGCCTCATCGTAAGCAACGTGCTTGACGTTAGCAACAGCAACGCCCATGGCGCCAAAGGCGAGAATGCCGATCGTGAGAAAGACGCCACCGATGAGAACGGCGCGCATCCAGATGCTGTTTTCAACGTGGGCTTCGCCGCCGCTCATTCTTCCGCCCCCTTTGTTTCAGCAGTCCAGAGCTTTTCCTTGAGTGTCGGACCGTCGTGCTTGTGGTGTCCAAACTCCTCGTTCTTGTCGATTTGCGTCGGGATGTCGTGGAAGGAAGGTGTTGGCGGAGGTGAGGTCGTGGACCATTCGAGCGACCAACCGCCCCACGGGTCTTTGCCAACCGGTTCGCCTCTTCGTGCAGAGTAGAGAATGTTCCAGACCAGCAGGAGTTGGCTGATGCCGAAGATGAAGGCGAAGGTCGAGACCGCCATGTTGTATTCTGCGAAGCCTGACTCAATGGTGTAGGTGTGGGTGCGTCGCGGCATGCCCATGATGCCAAGAGCGTGCATGGGCCAGAACGCTGCGTTGTAGGAGGCAAATCCGATGAGGAAGTGCCAGAGCCCGAGCGTTTCGTTGAGTTTGCGGCCGGTGGCCTTTGGGTACCAGTAGTACACGGCGGAGAACAGGGCGAAGACCGTACCGCCGATGAAGACGTAGTGGAAGTGGGCGACAACGAAGTACGAATCGTGGAAGTGAATGTCAAGACCCGCCACGGGGAAGAACATCCCCGAAATGCCGCCAAGCGTGAAGGTCACGAGGAATCCGAGGGACCACAGCGTATGGGTCTTCATCACCAGTGAGCCGCCCCAGAGCGTGGCCAGCCAGTTGAAGATCTTGGCACCGGTTGGAATTGCAACCAGCATGGTCATGATCATGAACAGCGCTCGCCAGAACGGATCCATTCCGGAGGTGAGCATGTGGTGGCCCCACACGATGAAGCCCACGATGCCGATGCCGGCCATGGCGAACACCATCGATTTGTAGCCGAAGATGGAACGTCGAGCCGACGTCGCCAGAACCTCGGAGACGATGCCAAACGCAGGGACGATGACCACGTACACTTCGGGGTGCCCGAAGAACCAGAACAGATGCTGGAAGAGCAGCGGGTCGCCACCGGCTACAAAGAAGGTGGTTCCAATGGTGTGGTCAAACAAGAGGAAGGCCACACCAACGATAAGAGCAGGTAGGGACATGAAGAGCATGAACACGCTGATGAAGACCGACCAGGTGAACAGGGGCATCTTCATCCAGGTAACACCCGGCGCGCGCATGGTGAACACCGTGGTGATGAAGTTCACGCCGCCCAGCGTTGAGGAGGCACCGAGCATGAGCATGCCCGAGATGAACGCCGTCGTTCCGGGATTGGCGCCGTAATCGGCCAGTGTGGAACCGAGGTTGGCCTCGGTAAGGGACGAATACGGCGGGTACATGACCCACGTGATGTCGGCGCCCTCGCCCGAGAAAATTCCCGTAAAGATGAGCGGGGCGGAGAAGACGAGCAACCAAAGTCCCATGGCGTTGATACGGGGGAAGGCCAGATCCTTTGCACCGATTTGCAGCGGCAGCACGTAATTCATGAAGCCCGCAATCATCGGCATCGCTGCAAGGAAAATCATGGTCGTCCCGTGAAGCGTGAAGAACGAGTTGTATTCGTCGTAGGTCAGGAAGTCGTTTTCCGGTAGCGCAAGCTGAAGACGGAAAAGAAGGGCCAACAATCCTCCGACAAGGAAGAAGAAGAACCCGAACAGGAAGTACATGATGCCGACTTGTTTGTGGTCCGTCGTGGTCAACCAGGGCTTGAGGAAGCCCCAGAAGCGTTCCATGGTGAACGTTTCAGGCGAACTGCGATAGAACACCCAAAGCACGCCGACGAAAATCAATCCCGCAGCCAAGCCGATCGACGTCACGAAGATGATCAGCGCACTGGCGCTTGCCGCCACAGCCCCCGCATTGATGCCGGGGATGGCAGCGGTCGCCATGTTCCAATGGTCGCCTCCCGCACCGTTGCCGCCGTTCACGGCGTTGCCGTAAACCGTCATCTCAACGTTGAGATCGTCGGCGGCTGGAGCGGTCCACTCGAAGGTCCACGAGCGAACCGTGTTGGCTTCCTCCGTGTGAGAGAGACCCGCATCTAGGATTTGGCCGTTCGACTCGGGAACAGCGCTGACCTCGCCGTGGGAGACGAGAATGCGGTAGCCACCAGCACGACCGTTCCAGTCCACTTCGTTGAGTTCCATCACATCGTTTTGAACCGTGACGGTGAACGTGTAGGTTTCGCTGGCGTTGTACGCTTCAGGAAGTCCGTCGACCAAAACGGTCGTGTCGGGCGATGCGCCGCCGTGGCAGGTGCATCCTTGGTTGCCCGCAGCACCGATACCGCCGGGGGCTGCTGTGAATTGCGGAGCTGCCATGAGTGCGACCAACAACACACCGAGCACCGTAGCGGCGCGCCAACGCATCAGTACTCACCTCCGGAATCACCGTCGGACGATTTCGTCACGCCGGTGTCCGTGTCGCAGTTGAGGCCGTCCTTGGCGACGATTTTGACTTGGCCGATCATCATCGAGTGCTGGTTGCCGCAGTATTCCGCGCAGCGAATGGGGAAAACGCCGGGTTCGTCGGCTTCGATGGTCATGTACGTACCGCCTTCGAGGCCGGGGACCAAGTCTTCCTTGACGCCCCATTCAGGCAGCCAGAACGAGTGTTGTACGCCGATGTAGTTTGGGTTGGAGTCATCGGATGGTGCCGAGTGCATCTCAAACACGACGTCCTCGTCGCAGGGGAGGATCATGTCCTCGCCCAGAGCCGAGGAAAATGTGTACCCGCGCGGTATGTGCATCCAGGTGTGGAGCACAGCGCCGTCGGCGTCGGTGACTTCAACCAAGCTGAACTGGTACGGGTCAAAGGTTTCTTCCGCCACGGCTTGCATGGTTACCGTGTCAATGGACGTGCTTGGGAGAGCATCGCTTCCCTTCTGAATGGAGACGTTGACCGCTGCTGCGGTTGAGCTGGTCACGGTCACGGTCAAGGTCGTCCCGCTCCAATCCACGTCGATGTACGTGATCGAGGGGTCGTCTTCCCACGTGAGCGAATCTTCGTATTCGTACTCCCAGAACCATTGCTTCCCGGTGATCTTCATGTTGTGCGCTTCGGAGTCCTCGGGAATGACCCACACTTGAGTGTTGGACGAGAGGGCGAGGACGATAAGCCAAGCAACGATGACGGTTGGCAGGACGTAGAAAAACACCTCGAGTTTGGTGTTGTGCCGATCGACGGGAAACGCCCCCACTTCGATGTGGTCGATGTGCGTGGTGTCCGGCTCAACGCCTTCTCGGTAGCGCAACATGGCCAAAAACAACCAGCCGAAGGTGAAGATGCCGACCAGAATGGACCAAAACATGAACTTATCATAGAGAACAGAGAATACCGTGTCTTCTGCTACCATGCAACCACCCTGTTTGACCGCCCGCTTAGCCCCTCCTTAAGCGTTCCTTGAGGGGGGTTAGAAGCGTGGTTTGTTTGAACTGCCGCATGGCGTAGCGGTGCGCGTTTTTTTCGCGATTTTTTAGCCTCGAAATTGAACGGTTTTTTCACCGGATTCATCCTCGCCAAAACCATCCGAGCGATGCTACTTGAACCCCCCGCGGGAAGTGTAATTTATGGGCGTTGGATTTTGTCTTTCTTCAACCCTCGACGGCTCGGTGATTCTGGACATCGAAGTTCAGCCCAATTCCACCCATCAAGGTCTGGTGGGCTTCAACCGCTGGCGCTCCCGTCTTAGGGTGGCTGTTCGGGCCGAAGCAAAGGACGGGCAGGCCAATCGAGCCGTCGTTCACGTGCTCGCAACGACTCTCAGACTGGATGCGGCTGCGCTCGTCATCACCAGCGGGCATCGCTCAAGGTTCAAATCCGTCCGAATCGAGCATGTAGCGGTGGACGAGATGATTCGACGAATTGAGGAGCGATTGGAGGATCTTCCATGACGACCGATTCCTTTCACGGAGTGGGAAGGGGTTCATCCAACGCCGAGGAACGCT
>VMHT01192130.1_pt1 | contig 18905 bp, 24 predicted proteins | sample 4693611 | NCBI WGS metagenome assembly VMHT01 (sample SAMN12280063, study PRJNA550983) | marine metagenome | isolation source: seawater sampled from same location over 5 years 0.02-0.2 micron viral filtrate | place: USA: collected off the coast of southern California halfway between the port... ...
ACCTGATGGTGTATAAGCTGCACCTGCTATTTTTTTTAATATAGGATTAGATATATCTTCATATAACTGCGCCCAGTTTAAACCACCATAAGCATCATTAGCAAATGTAGCAGCTCTTTGATTTATTTCAGCTATGCTTAAATCTTTAGTTTTTGGATTTTCTAATAACTGTAATCTTGCAGTTTGGAATGTATATAGTTTACCTTGATTAAATACATGATCCCAAGTTACATCATCAATAAACTTAAATGGTTTAACAACAAGTTTATCTATACCTTGACCTATTAAATATTTACCAAATGGTCCACCTACTTTATCACCTAGTCTTTGTGCATTGTTAAGTAGATCATAAAATCTATGATAACCAATATCATCAGGATGTGAAAACATTACACCAGCTTTTAAAGCTACTATGTAATCATCGCCATTACCGCCTTCTAACATTGTTTTTTTAGCTGATGTTTGTTTACCTCTAAAATAAGAGATAGGTACATTTAATGCTTTAGTAACTCCTACACCTGCAAAGATCATAGACTCCATAAGAGCTGCAGCATGAAAGAATGAGTAACCTACACTTAATCTTTTTTGTAAGAAGTTAAGATTTGATACTGCTCTTAGTAAACCTTTTTCTTCATTAGCATCTAATAAGAATTGTAAACTCTTAGCAGCAGGTTTAAATACATATGCTTTTTTTAAAAAACCATCTTTATATGCATCATCTATTAATTGTTTTCTTAATTTATATTTTTGATTTAATGGTATAGCAGATCTTTCAACTGTACCATTTATTTGGTTTATAGTTTTTTTATTTGCAGGTATTAAATCTATTAATAAGTCATGTTTTAAATCTATATATTCATTTGGTTCAATACCTGGTGGTTTTTTACCAAGATACATTAACTTTAATGGTTTACCAGTTTCAGTATTACGACCATTAATTTCAGCGTTCTGTAAATTTTTACCCAATTTTTTTTGTGCTACAGCTCTACCTATAGATTCAGTATATGCTTTTAAAATATCTGCAAGATTATCATATCTTGGTTCTAATCCCATAGCTTTACCTTCGTCATAACTAGGAATCTTTTTAGATTCTTCTGCAGCAAGTTTACCCTTCATAGACTTTGTTTTAGTTTCTTCAGTAAACATACTCATCATTTTATTAAGTACAGTACTTTCTGAATCTAATGTAGATTGTTTAAAGAAACCTGGTAAATATTGTTGTCTAAATGCAACATTAAATTCACTATCTTTTAAAAAACCATCATACATTCTTTTTAAGAAGTCTTGACCAGCTTTAGCTGCTTTTAATTCTGACTTACTTAAATCTGATGCTTTAGCTCTACCTTGTATATAATTAATAACTACATCATTTCTTTTTGGATCAATAGGAAACTCTTTCATAAACTTATGTTTAAGTTGATTTGCTAATACATTATTAACACCTACAATATTTTCAAAGTCTCTAACAATATAAACACCTACTGTTTTACCATAAGAGTCTAAGTATCTTTGTTGTTTACCTAAGATAGCTAAATCTTTATTTCTAACATTAGGATTAGTATAAAAATCAGGATCTGCTTTCATACCTACATCTTCAGGCTTGTAACCCATTTGTTTAAGTTGTTCTTTAAATCTATTAAAGGTAGGTTTAGAACTAACTTCTGTTCCTCTTTTTATATTATCTAATCTATCTATATATTTACTTAATGCTTTAAATGTACCAACACCACCTACTGCTACAGTACCAGCTAATATACCATCTTCTATTTCACCACCACCAATATAACCACCAACACCAAATACACTACCAGCTACAAAAGGTGCAGTACCTTCTTTAGCTATTGTTTTTAACACCGTTCTATTTGCAGCATCTGCTTGTAATGCATCAAATGCTTTTTTAACTTGTGGTTCTATTCTAGCACGTATAGCTTCAGCATTTACATTAGCTTCATCTAATGAGTCAGTTGCTTCTCTTATAAATATATCTTGTAATTCTTTTAAACCTTTTGGAATACCGCCAGATAAAGTTTGATTATCAAGTATCTCTTTTACTTTAGGATCTGTTTTAGCTAGTTCTTTCATTCTAGCTTGGACATCTAATTCTTTACCTATTATATTAACAGAACCACCCCATGCAGTTCCTAATGTTAATCCCATAGCACCACCTAATGCAGACTCAACTGCAAGACGATTAGTATCAAACTCACCACCTTCTCCTAGTTGCATGATAGCAGAGTATGCAGCACCTTCAGGTACAGCTATAGTACCAACTGCAGCACCTCTAGCTAGTCTTGGTGTCTTAGCTAAGATCTTATTAGCCTGATAGAATTTAGTTAATGCATTAGCTCCTAAGAACTGTGGTGTAAATATAAGATATGGATCTGCCATAAATGCATTTACTAACTCACCACCCATAGCACCTGGATTAGTTTTTACAGCTTCTCTTAAAGCATCTATACTAAATGGTTCTTCATTTAGAGTATAACTATATCTTTCTAATACAGCTTCTGCCTCTAGATATTCAGGGCTACCTCTTAGATTAGGATTTTGTTCTATAAAAGTTTGTGCTTTCTTAGCTTGTACTTCTTTAGTATTACCAGATAGACCTTGAAACAATGCAACAGGTAAACTTTCATATCGCATTAAGTCTAATGGATTTCTTAATGTTTCAAAAAATCCTTTAGGTTGTTGTATTTCAGGTAAATTTAAAGGTAAACTTAAAGATTCATCAGGTGTATTTAATTTAGCTTCTGGTAAATTTAATGAGCTTGATGGTAAAATCAAAGCCATTATCTAATAGTTACACCATCAGTTTGAGCTTGTTTTCTAATTGCTTCCTCTGATAAACCAGGATTTGCATCTTGTAATTGTTTTAATGTATAGCTTTTACTTACAGCAGCATTAGGATCAAACTCTAATTTTTTCTTAAAGAATCCTTTTTCTTTCAAAATACCACTTTGTTGTGCTTGTTGGAATGCAATAACAACAGCTTGGTTATAAGCTAAACCAGGTATTGATTGCATTAAAACTTTAGCATCACCTGCAATATAATTAGCAATGCTATCTACATCATCTTTATCTACTTTGCCACTTACTATACCTTTAGCAACTTCTATTTCACTTGTACTTGCAGCTTCAGGTTGTAAACTTTTAGCATAACTAGCTTCTAGTACTTTCATTTCTATAGCATTTTTATTAGATTGTAATAATGCTTTAGCTTGATCTTGATTAAATTTATTATTACCAAGTAATGCAGTAGCAAGATCTTGTGTTTGTGATCTACTATATAAATCAATACCACTCATCATTCTTCTATATGCTGCTGGATCATTCTCTTGCATATTAAATATTTTATCTATACCAGATTGTAGTTTATCCATAAAAGATTTACCTGTTAGTTTAGCATCAGGTAATAAAGATTGTCCTTTATCTGGTAATGTACTTTGTACTGTAGCACCACTTTCTGCAAATGCTTTTTCTTTATCAGCTATTACTTTTTTTTCTGCTTCTATTTCTTCACCTGATTTAGTTAAACTTGTAATTTTTTTTCCTGTAACATCTCTTGGTCCATACGGAGTCATAACAGTAGAAGTTTGATCTGTTAATGTTGGACTTAAATACATTGTATTAGGATCTTTAGTAGGATTATATGATTGTATCATACTTTGTTTAAATTGTTCTTGTGTCATTGTTTCAGGTTTTTGAAAAGGGTTAACCTGATATTGACTTAATAATCCGTTTGCCATAATAATCTCCTATCCTAATAATCCACCAAGACCGCCAAGGATTGCACCATATGTGCCACCCATACCACCGAATTGACTACCTAAATTATAACCTGCTTGTGCTGAACCTAATGCAGAACCAAATCTACTACCACCACCTGAGTATTCATAGCTTGGATCTCTAAATGCACCAATGCTTAAAATCGGTGACATAAATGCATTTAATCTATCGTATGGTGATCTTTGTTCAAACTCATATCTATTGATACGATCTTGTAAAGTTCTACCTGCAAGATCTTCATAAGCAGCACCAGTATCGGCAATAGCACCTATACCTGCAGCTCTACGTTGATCTATTAAATCTTGTACATTTGCTACGCCTGTTGCACCTGCACCCATTCTACCAAACATAGCTTCTCTGGCTTGTTGTTGTCTAGTAATGTCAGCTTGACTACCAGAATACAATCTATCTAAGGCTTCTCTACCACCTATAAACTGTCTACCAATAGCAGCTTCTCTTGCATCTAATTCTCTAGCTCTTTCTGCTTCTGCAGCACTTTGAGCTATAGGTGCATAGGCTTCAGTAAATCCTCTAGATACAGCTTGTTGTGCGCCTGGACTAGTTCCTGTTCTACCCATGCCACCAAATGAAGATTGAACATCACTCATAACATCACTAAGTATTCCAGATCTAACTCCAGAAAGATAATCGCCTTGTGGTTGTAATTCAGAATAAGCATTTCGCATTGGATCAGCAGAACCTAAACCCAAACCTAAACCTCTATTCATATAAGCATCACCTGCAGCTCCAGATGCTAAACCACCAAATGTAGTTGCTGCCATATCATAGAAAGGACTATCACCAGTCATTGCAAAACCTTGAGCTTGTTGTAAGTCTAAAGCAGATCTAGATTGTGGAGAAAAATCAACTACTGTAGATCCAGGATAGTAGTTTCTACCAACATCACTTCCATACAAACGAGCAGATTCTTGCATTATATCTGATATATACGGTTGCGCTTCTGAGTAAACGCCTCCTACTACCTGTGATACTTGTGGGTCATCAGATGATGCTGACATATATTATTCCTCCAATTTTCTTTCTAATAAGTAATGTGTTACTTTATAATTATGTTGTTTAAGTATGCGAGACCATCCTGGTCGAGCATATGTTTCTAAATGAGTACAACCTTGTTGCTTACCCCATTTCTCTATTACTTCTATTTTATTTTGCCATAACTTTCTATTTTTACCTGTTACAATAAACAGATTAAGAGATTTAGTATTAGGTCTAGTTATAACTTTAGATATAATACATCCTTGATATTTATCTTTTTTATCTTGATTCCATAATATCCAAAGTTGTGCTTTATTATCATATATTAAATCCATTACATCTTTTACATTGTAATGATTACCAGAATATTTTAATGCTTTGTCTATAGATTCAATAACAAAAGGTTCAGCTTCTTTAACATTTTCTGCAGGTATAAGTACAGGTACTGTCATGTAATTTCTAAATAACTTGTTATTACGTGTAGTCTATTTGCAGTTGCTGCTTGTGCTTTTAATATATCAGATTCTCCTAATACTAATGTAGCATTGTGTCCACCCATACCTTGTATAGTAGCTTTAGCTCCAATAGCTGCATCTTTTAAAAACTGAAATGTATCACTACCATTTACTATAGTTAATGAAATACTGTCATCATTATTACTATCTTCGCATATTATAATAGATTTTACAATAATAGTAGAGCCAGTAGCTACAGTAATTAATGCAGTTGCATTAGTTGTGGTTAAATCTATCTTCGAGTTTTTATAAGTATGTGCCATTAGTCTTTATGCATATTTAATTGTAGTAGTGATTTCCAAAATTCATCAAGTGGATTGTGTTCACAATTATCACATCTACAATATTCACATACACTATCTTTACCACAATGACAAACGTGATCGCAATTATTACATTTATCTATGCTAGAAACCATGCTGTTACCTCCTGATTTTCTACGTTATGATATCTTACTAATTGATTTACAACATCTTCAGATACAAGTTGAAACTCATATTGTGATAATAATACACCATCTAAAGTATAAGCAGGATAATTATAAACATATTCTAAATTTTGTTTACTAGCCATTAGAAGTTACCTTGACCATCTTTACCATAACCACGTCTATCTCCAATAGAACCACCAATAGGGCCTCCGGTAGAGCCTCCGCTATTTCCAGTGCTTCCACCAGATTGTTTTTGAGAATCACTTACACCACTAGATGTATTACTATTACTAGTGTTATTGTTACCACCATATTGACCACTTGCTCCATATGTTTGTCGATCATCATCTGCTTGACCAAATGTCTCTTTACTTGTTTGGTCTTTACCTTCTTGATCAGGATCTTTAAATATACCTTTAGTAATTTTATCAAAGAAAGATTCTTCTTCTTCATTAAACTGTTGTGTTCTATAATTTTCTCTAACTTGTTGAGTTAAAGAATTATAAGCATCTTCATTAACATTTTTCAGATCTTGCATCTTTTCATCATATGATTTATTTGCACCAGTTATATTATTTAATAATCCAGCTAGAGTATATGGATTTGTTACATAAGCATTTAAAGTGTTAGCTATCATAGCATCTATACCTTCTAATGATTCTACTTCACCAGTTTCTGTATTAATTCGATATGCTTGTCCATTAATAACTTCATGTGTAATATTTGAACTAGCTCCTTGGTCTTTATCTCTACCTTCTCTTTCACCACGTGATGATGTATCAGTAATTAAACCAGAATCTGTATCATCACTTACATCTTTATCTTTAGGTAAACCAGTTCTTGGATCTATATTACCTAAACCTGCATCATAAATATTTTCAAATGCACCTCGACCACCTGGATTAAAATCTGTTTTATCAGTTCTAAACAATCTATTATATTCAGGAGTGGTAATTTCTGTAGCACCTGTAATAGGATTTATACCTATAGTTTGTCTTTGACCACCTTCAGTAGCATCAATGCTTGTTAAGTTTAAACCACGACCAGATAAAAGATCTTCATACTCTGCTCTAGCTTCATTAAATTCTTTACTTAATACATCCTTACGCAGATCATTTCTTAACGTATCAAACTGTCTTTGAGCTGTAGTAGGATATTGTATATTTCTAAATCGTGCTAATGCTTCTTGGAAAAAGTCTCTTGCCATTATCTATAACCTTCTTTGATTGCTTCTATATCTATACCTTGTGCATCTGACCATGTAGTAGCTGCAGGTATAGTTAAGTTAAATTTAAAATATCTTGCTGATTTATGAAATGGTAGTGTGCCTGTGCTATGCATACTAGCCTGTGCAGTATTAGAAGCAGTATCAGCAACTCTATTTCTAAAACTTAATGTTCCTGTAGCAGCAGTAGTATCTACTATAGGTCTTACGTGTGTAACTAAAGATCTATTCATTGGAAATATTTCTGTTTCTCCAGTGCCTATTTCTGCTTCTAAAGAATCACCACCAAATGATCCTAGTTTATGATCAGTATTAAATGCACCTATAGATCTAAAACCACCAATAAATACAGCACTATCAAGTGATACTGTTATAGCATCTAAATCATTAGTACCTGCTGTAGGATAGTCATCTAAATCTTCTAATGTAAATCCAGGTGATAAATAATCAATAATAACTTCATGTTCTAATTCTACTATAGACCATCTATTACTAGCTATATGAAAGATTAATATCTTATCATTATGTGTATTAGAATTATTACCAGTAGCAGAAGGATAAGACCACATAACTAATTTATTTTCATGATCATATGAAGCTCTAACTCTTTCTCTTAATGCAAACTTAAGATCATTATAAAAAAAACGATCTACTTTATTTGCACCTATAGGTTTAGAACTAGAACCATCTGTTACATAAAAACCATCTTCAGATAAGTAATAAACCATATTACCTACTTGTATTATATTTTTGCCTTGTACAGCTCCTCTATTATCTTCTATTCTTCTAAAAGAAAATACAACATTACCACCACGATAATCCATTCTAGTAATACGATCTTCTTGAAATATTAATCCAAACTGTCCACCAGTTATTCCTGTAATAACACCACCTTCTGGTAGTGTTTCAGAGTCAGCTTGATTTACTCCTGTAGTCCAAGAAGTAGCACTATTGAAACTAGCCCATTGAACTTTGTTCTGTGCAGAAGTTTGAAAGCCTGTCACTAAAAAATTACCAATAACAGCAGCATGTCTAAAGGTAGGAGGTGATCCTGATAATGCAGCAAAATCTGATGATGAATCTAATGTCCATGCTTGTGGAGGATTAATTCCATTAAATGCAATTACTGTTTCACCAAATCTAACAAAATCCCAATAACCATTTGTGTCTGTAGCAAATGTAGTACCACCACTTTCATCAACAAAAGCATTAGCAGTAAGTTTGTATAATTTAGTAGCATCACCAGCAAAGATAGATACAATACCACTATCAGATTTAAATGCTTTACCACCTTGTGTTCTAGCATCAGTAGCATTACTTGAAGTAGCAGCTATATTATTAAATGGTCTATAACTATTTACAGCAGGAAATACATTCTTAGCTTGAGTTGCACCAGGATTAACATGATTTGGTAGATCTGGTAACCATTCTCCAAAAGGTAACTGCATTATCTTACGTTATCTAAATTGTTAATATTAATACCTGATCTTTGAATTAAAGGTGAGCCATTATATTTATCTAAATCATCTGCATCTTCTGCTTGTTTAATAGCAGCTTCATACTGACTTTTAAATTGTAATACAGTTTGTTGATCCATACCTCTAAGAAATGTTGATGCATAATACAATGCACCATATAAATATATATCAGGAAACTTTGTAAGAATAGTATTAGTTGTAGTTGTAGCATCAATACTATCAAAGGCTTTATAAAAAACTATTCTAGCTGTATATGTAGAATCAGGCACAGGACTAAATCTAAAATTAGATGCTTCAATAGAAAATGCTTTAGGTATTCCAGAGTTAGTATAGTCTTGTGTATCTGCTTGATGATAAGGAGTCATTAACTGTAATACTCTTTGTGGACTAGTACTAGTTAAAATAAAACTTCTTATTTGTAAAAATCCTGTAGGTAATGCTTCTGTTTCTGTATCAATAGTAAATGCACTATCAACAGTTTCCATAGCTCTTATTCTTAATCTACGATTAAAGTCTGCTTCAGTAAGATCTATGAAGTCATCAATCTCTGTTGTTAAGTCATCACGTGCTAAGAAATTAGCAATAGCTGTTTTTAAATTTGCATAATTGTTTAAAGCCATTATAATTTTTTACTTCCTACTCTAAAGTTTTGGAACTCATTACTATTAATCATCTTCTTAATAATATCTCTTTGATCATCTTTATGTAATTTATGATAGTTAGAATGACCAAATAGTTCTTTTGTTTTAATTTGTAATGCAATCAAAGGTATCTGTGCTATACGTTGAAACTCACCTTTTTGTTCTTGAGTATGGTTTCTAGATATTTTATTTTGTTTAAGTATAGACTGAGTATCTTGTGATTTTCTTACTACAAGTTTACTTGTTGTCTTATCTATATGTATATCCTGATTAGGATTATATATATCTGACATATTACAGCTCCGTTGTATCTACAGCATATGCATCAACTAAAACTCTCCAACCATATGTATCAGACATAAACACAAGTCCAATACCTGTATTTTCAGTTGTTAAAGTTAAGTCTGCAGTTAATCCTTGTATTTTTTTTCCGTTTCTAGCTACAGTTAAATTGTTATTATCAAATGATGCAGCACTATCTAATATATGTATTTCATCACCAACTGCAGGAGATGCAGGTAGTGTTACTGTAAATACTCCACCAGATGTATCAGCAAGTATTCTGTCTCCAGCTACTGCTGTAAAGTTTGCAGTATAAGCTGTCCATCTTTTAGCAAAACCATTAATAGCACCAGTGGTTGTAATAGTATCAATAAATGCATCTTTAAAGTACAAAGAAGAAGTACCTAAGTCTATATCTGAATCTGTAATTGGTGCAAGTACACCATTAGATATACTAACTTGTTCATCACCAGCAGCAACAAAAGCAAATGAATCAGATGCATGTTTATAAACAATACCGCCAGAGTTAGAAGCAGCATTATCTCCAAAGTCAATAAGACCTATGTTATTAGCACTACCAGCCATTTGAATACCTGGTCTATTATCATCTTCAAATACAGCACATTGAGTAGTTGCATATACTGGACTTGATGCTAGATCATTTACTACATGAAGTCTTAATGCAGGACTATCAAAGTTAATGCCTACTTTATCTTCGCTACCATCAATAAATAATAAATCTTGTTTAGTATTACCTTCAAATCTTGTGTCAACACTATCACCATCTTCATTGAATACAGTGCCTGTAAATAAATCTGTTACTGTTATTTTCTTAGTGGCAGTTGCACTGGTATCTACTATAGGTAATACGTCTGCAGCAGCAGCCGATGTCAATGCTGTTAATTCACTAATCTTACTGTCAGCCATGTTTGTTCCTCTTTCTTAATACTTTTGTTCTTTGTTTGTTCTTGGTTTGTTGCTTTGAGCTTTGCTCTTTAATTTCTAATACTTTTACTAATTCACTAAATTGCATTAGTTTTGAATTGGCGTAGCAGTTTCATAGGATACACCTACACCATCTTCACGTATGATGTTGTCTCCTGTTTCTAATAATAGGTATGTTAAATCTTCTAAGTTCAGGGCATCATTAGGTACATCTGTCCTACGATTACGATAACGGTCCTGACTTCGTAATGATATAAATGGTGGTCGCATTACTGACTTACTTCAGTTACTCTTGCAGTTCCTGTAGTAGAACCTACTCTAATCAATGCAACTTTACTTGCTGAGTCTACTCTAAAGTATTCTACAGTAAATGCAGGTAAGATTAAAGAAGATGAACTAGCAGTAGGAGCTGGATCAAATGCTACATAAGCATCTACAGTAGATACTATTCTAATCTCTCTAGTGTTAGCATCAAAAGCATTAGAAGCAGCAGAGGATGATCCTACAGCTACAGTCTGTGTTGCGCCTGGTCTAAATGTTGTTGGAGCTTTCATATTTTTTCCTTGTTTAAAAGAGGGAGCCGAAGCTCCCCCTAATTATTAATTACTCAGTAATATCAAGAATGATACCGTGAGCAGCTTCGTTTCTAACTTCTAGAGTAAATTCAACTAGTAGTTGTTTTTTCTCTGAGTCGCCAGTCTTAGCAAGATCATTCACTTGGAAATCTCTTAGGTAAGCGGCAGCAGCCATGTCTGTTTGTAGTAAGAAAAGAGTTTCTAAACCACCCATGACTCTGTTAGGTATGATCTGGATAGAACCAAAATCTGATACATACACATCAATTGCAGCATCAAAAGTTCTGTCACCAGCATTACTAAATCTAGGTGTAGATGTAGAAGCTGTGAATCCAGAGATTGTTTGTTTTACCTTCGGTGGTACAACAAGAACATCAGTGTCACCACCTGCTGCATATACTTCTTGTATAACAGTCTTAAGGATAGTTTCAGTTATTGCTCTGTTTGTTCCAGCACCAGGAGCATCAGTACCATCACCAGTTGATAATGTTCCAGAAGTTCCAGCGTCACCGTTAGTTTCAATCCAACATTGTAATCCACCTAAAGTTCTTGCAGCAGTTGCAGATCCAACCGCAGCTACTGTTGCAGAAGATAAAGAAAGTTCCATATCTTTTTTAAGTTCTTTAGATTTTTTAGCTATTTGGTAAGCCATTTCATCAGCTCTACCTGCAGCATCAACAGCAGATTGAGTTCCAGAAACAGCAATCACTTTGTCCATAATCTGTGTAAAGTTTTGTTTTCTAGCAGTTGCAGTCATTGCATCTGTAGTAGCTTCGTCACCTTCGATTACAGAGTTAGTAGCAGCAGCAGCTAATGAATCAATTTGCCACTCATGCTTAGTTTGTTTAGCAATCGTTCTTGGGATTGCAGAAAGTATAGGAGTATCTTCAGGAGATATATTGTAAATTACATCTACTAAATCTTCTCTAATACCAGTAGTATCGTACGTATCGTACAAGTTTGTTGGTTGTGCCATTTAAGACTCCTTATAGATAGTCCTTAAAAATAGAAGCTGCATCTTTAGCAGCACCTGTTTTCTTCAGACGATTTAGTTTATCTCGTCTAGCTTTTAGAGCGGCATCACCTTTATTCTTAGCAGTGCCTGGCTTTACAACTTTAGGAGCTGTAGCAACTTTCTTTGTAACTTTAGCATTAGATTTTTTTAAAGCATCATAAGCCATAGCATCTCTAATTAAGACAACTTGTCTTGCATCATAAATACTATTTATATCTTTTTCACCATAACCTAATTTAGATAAGTATTGTCTCATATCAGATTTTAGTTTAGTTGCTTTAGCAGGATCATTAAACTCAGGTACAAGTGTACTAACTTTATGTTGTTGTTCTTGTAAGTATTTCTGAAACTCTTGAGCTTGATTAGCTTTAGTTTCTTCCTGAATCATTGCCAGATTCTCAGCACGTTTACGCATCTTATGTTCTAATCGTGCAGCTTCTGCTGGATCTTCTTCGTAAAGTTTTTCAAAGTCTATTCTACTATACTCTTGTTGTAACTCTTGTTGAGCTACAGTTGTAAGTTCTTCAAGTTTAGACAATTTATTATTAATCTCAGATTGAGATTGTTGCATAAGATCATTGTACTTTGATTTCTCTAAAGATAGTTCTGATGTTTTGCGTGTGTAATCTGCTTCTCTTTGGTATCCCCGAAGTAGTTCATCAAGGGTCACCTCCATTTCACTACCGTCTACTTTAACAGTATATGAAGGCTCCTCTGAACTTTCGTCAATATCTTGTTCAGCATCATCTGTAGCTTCTTCAGCTACTGCAACACCTTCAATATCCTCTGCAGGTATATCTTCAGACGTTGGTTCTTCTACAACTTCTTCAGTTGTTTTTTCTTTTTCTTCTGTCTCAGCAGGTGCTGGTTCAGAATTTAAGCCTTGCATCAAACCTGATAGGGTTTTTGCTGCGCCTAATACATTAGTAGCTTCATCAGCCATATGTACACTCCTTTATGGTTAGTGTTATTTACAGCACTCCAAGATGGGTGGTGCTATTTTTTGCGTAACTCGTCTAGTTGTTTACTAGCAAGTTGACCAGTTTCCATAACAGTACGGAAATGGTTTTCAAACTTACCTAAAATTTGATATGCAAGGTAGATCTTTGTCCTTGCAAGTTCATCATTTGGTCCTGTTTGAAATATTGCATCAGTATAAGATTGTTTTAAAGTAGCTATTGCTTCTTCAAACAACTCATCTTCTAAAATTGTTTTTGCTCTTGAGCCTCTACTGCTCTCTAGTTGTAGGTCCGACATTAATTTCTACTTGTGTTTGTTGTTCTTCTGGTTGTAACAAATTCTTAGTAGCTGCGTCAAGCATTTGTTTATTGGTATCAGATATACCTTTCATCTCTAATGCTTCACGTCTAATAGCCTTCTCATCTATATCAGCGTTATATTTAAGTTCAAGCTCTTTAGCTTTAGCTTCAAACTCTAATATCATTTTTTGATATTTTAATTCCATCTCACGCAATCTATTCTCATAATTCATTTGCGCTTCTGCAGCTTTTTGTTGTGTTTGTATTTGCGATACTTTTTCAAACTCAGAAGGTGGTTTAGGTCTTGGTTGCATTTGTTGCATACCAAGTTCTGGGTTAGTAAAGTAAGAACCTACATCTTTTAATCCTGCGTTCTCAATAATACGAGCTAATGTATTGTATATGTTATTAAGATTAACAACTGGTCCTTGTGCAGATCCTTGAAGTTTAATTGCTTCTAGTTGTCTACCAAGTATAGCATTTAATATTTGTAGTTGTTGATCTCTTGATCCAGTACCTAATCCTACATGTATAGTAACATTACATCTATCTCTCCACTCCATAGGATTCATAGGTACAAAGTTATTATTAACTTTAATAATTCTTTCTTTATCTTGATACTTAACTACTAGTTCAAATATTTTTTTAAATATATCTTTAACACCTGTCTCAGCAAATACTCTAGCAATTAATTCTAATCGCATTTGTGATTGTGATAAAATAGTATTTATACCTGATGCAGTTTTATTAAGTGTATCAGTATCCATACCTTGATTGTATTTAGTAATACCACTACGTTCTTCTTTAACAGTATCTAAATATTCTAATAATGGAAATGCTTGATTAGTTAATGTTTGATTTTGTAATGGCATCATAACCTGACTAGGTGCAGATTTAGTTCTAACAATTCCACCAGGTCTATTAGTTAGTAAGTCATCAAGATTAACTTGACCATCCATTACTGCTACTCTGTTATTATTTGTTAAGTACATATTATCTAGTACTTGTCTCATAACAGTAGATTTAATTAATTGTATATCTTCTACTAGCTCTGATACTGATCTACCATAGAATCTATGTGGTACTATAATAGGTGTAATAGAACAGAATGGATGTGAATCTACAGGTACATTATCAAGAATAGTATAACCACCTTCACCTGCACTAGTAATTTTTCTAAGCTCTGCAATACCATCACCATCCATATCAATCTTAATATATGATTCATAAACAATAACTTCTTCAGTAGCAGAATCTCCTACTACTCTATCATAATCATCATCTATGTTTCTATATCTTACAGCTCTCTCAGAGTTATATCTTTCTTTATTTTCAATAGGTAATCCATAAACTTTATCATGATCAAATCCCATTTCAATTAATGTACTACGACTAGTAGGTACTTTGTGACAAATAAAGTTTGCATCTTTTAAAGACTTAGCTTGTCTTTCAATTAAAAATTCTTCAGGTGGTATTGGTTCTATTTTAACTCTACCAAATGTTTGTGTTCTAGAAATAACTACATCATGTAAATTAGGAGTAGGTATGCTATCAAGTTGTTCTTCTGCCATAGAAGCTCTTAATGAATCTGGATCTAATCCTAATTGTTCTCTAGCTTTCTCTTTTTCTTTCTCAAATGTTTCATCTTTGTACTCGGTATGTTCTAATACTTCAACACCATCTTCATCAACTAACATAGTAAACTCATCTTCAGAAAGTTTTTGATAAGTTTCTCGTTCTACTTTTTCTGAATCATCCCAATATACTTTTACAATACCATTCTTTTGCAATAGTGCATCTTTAAACATTGTGTACAAAGCAGTAAAGCCATCATTATCTTTATTGAAGATATGATTTAAATAATCTGTAGCTTGTTCTGCAATCTTAACATCTTCTTGTGTAACAGGTTCTACTCTTACAATGTTATCTGATGCAGTAAATATTCTTAATAGTGGTGGTAATATAGACTCAATAGTATCAGCAACATCAGTAGATACTACTTGTGATCTACCTTCTACTTCATTGCCAAACCCTTCGCCAAAGTAATATTCATTAGCTTTGCGTCTTGAGTCTGTTAGCTCTGATTCATAATATCCATAACTATTTTTGATATGATCACCAAGAATACCTTGTATATTATAATCGTCTAGTGGTTTACCTTTTGCCATATTGTTCCTTAAACTATATATCTAGTGTCTACATTCATAGGTTTAGTCCAGTCAGTTCTTGTTGGTCCATCAACAGAACAACCATATCTAAAAGCATCTGCTGCATGTGATGCCCAGTCATGTAGGGGTTTATTTTTAAATGTCTGCATTCTATCATCAAACTGTTTACGGTATTGTCGCAAACAATCAATACCATACTTACATTTATTTTTATCAAACCAACAGTTATCTAAGTTATTTCTTACAGCTTCAATACCATGATCAACTGCTAGTCGAGGACATACCTCAAAATCTAATCCTAGTTCATAAGCAACTTCTAATCTAGATTTGCCTGTGCCTAATTCTCTTGTAGTTATATCATGTGGTCCAACGTGACGACCATACTTATAACCTTTTTCTTCTAATGCATTTGCATAGTAAGCTAATGATTCTCCATCAGCTTCTAAGTAATCTATTAATCTAATCTCATTACCAATTCTTTGTGCAAACCAAATACTTGTTGAATCACCTATACCTAAATCCCACCAGGTTTCTACATCAATAGTAGGATCATATTCAATATCAGTAATTCTATTTTCTTTTTCTGCTTTCTGAATCTGTTTTCCGTAATAGGCTCCTGAGACTGCAGCTTGAAAGCTACATTCAAATTCCTGTTCGTATTGGTCGCTTGGCATTGTAAGCCTAGCTTCTTCTAATTCATAGTCAGGTATAATTTCTGTTTCAGATGCTCGGTATAATTTTCCATACCAGTCTCCACCTCTACGTATAGCTAGATCATATACATCCCAAAATTGATTATGACCCATAGGTGTACCAATAAATATAACATAACCTAGTTTGTCTGATACTGCAGGTCTTACAACCTCAGTCCATACTCTAGGTGACATAAGAGCGAACTCATCCATACATACACCATCAAAGCCTAAACCTCTAAGTGCATCTGGATTGTCCGAGCCGAAGATTTGTATACGTGATCCATTCCATAGATCAACCTTCAGTTCGGTTTCGTGACGTTTACCACCAAGTTTCATTAAGGGTTCTGTATATTCTTTTAAATAGTCGTAAGCGACTGCCTTACCCTGGCGATAGGTTGGTGCAATATACGCCAATCTTGCATTTTGTATTTCACATGCAGTCATAATTAAATGATTGATTGCGAATACAGTTTTGCCAAACCGCCTATGACAGCAGATGACATTAAATCTTTTTAATTCGTTATGAATCTTTTCCTGTAAAGGTCTAGGTTCATACGGTATGGTTACTTCCATTAATCCTTTTTCTTACGCCATCCTATTTGAACGGTAATTGGTTTATCATCATTCCCAGATACAGTCTGATTAACAGATGATAGCTTAGAATGTACAAATGGTGCAGCTTCTTTAGCAGCCCACATCTTTTTTTCTACAGATACTTGTGGGTTGTTCAATAAATTAAGCATATACTTTAAAGGAGTTGTTTGTCCTTTGCCTAATTTTGCATCAAGACGTTCTTGTTTTGTTCCTATCTTAACACCTTTTGGTCTACCTGCACCAGTTCTTTTTCCACCGTGAGTCATTTTATATTAATCCTGTAAAGTTAGCTAATAACATTCTTCTTAAGTCTAAAGGTTTAGTTTTTGCTTGTCCCATAGTATTATTACTTTGCATACCGCCAGTTATCTGTCCCATATTAGGTCTAGTCATAGGCATATTAGGTTTCATTTGTGGCATCATATACAATGATCCATCTGGTCTAATTTGTGTATCTCTAGTACCGCCTGATGTCATAGGTTGTGCTGGTATTTTCTTTGGCACTACCGTACCATCTGGTAAAATCATAGTATCTTCTACACCACCTGATGCTTTTGGTTGTTTCATTACATTGATACCAAAGATTTCCATAATATCTTGATCTGTTTTTACTTCACGACCATGAAATTTAGAATCAGGTCCAACAACTTTGTTATTTTCTAACTTAACTGTAACACCATCTGTGGTTTGATATAAACTTGACATATTATCTCCTTAACATTTCCATCTTTTTCTTGCCTGTCTTAATCTTGAGTTAGGATCTTTGGCAGCTTTAGGGAATTTTTTCATTTGTCCTGCGCTTCTTGCACAAAACGACTTTCTTCTTTTAGCATCTTTGCTTCCAGCTTTAACTTTACCAGTAACAGCAGTCTTTAACTTGCTTCCAGGATTAGCACGTCTGTATGCAGCTACACCTTTAGCTGTCATACCTGCTCCAGACTTAGTTGGTCTAAAGTTTTTCTTGTTTCTTGCTGGCATTTTGTCTGGTTTACGTGCCATTACCTGTATCTCCTAGTTTTCTTAGCAATATTCTTAGGTTGTTTAACGTGTTGCTTACCTTTTTTAGTACCTTTACGTTTAGCTCTGCTAGTTGCAGCATATTCAGCAGGGGTTAATGCTTTAATTGCAGCCGAAGGTAGATATCTTTCACCTGTCTTAGCAGAAGGTTTACCAGATTTGGTACGCCATTTCTGTTTAGTCCAACTTTTAAGACTTTTTTGTGACTTTTTTAGTGCCATGTTTTTTCTTTAATACCTCTTTAGCTTTTTTTGCAATCCTTGCTTGTTCTGGTTTCTTGCCATACTTACTGCGCTGTTCCATCACTGTAAGAATTTGTATCTTTCTAGCGTATGGTTTGTTAATTCTTTTAACTTTAGCTACAGTGGCTCTAGCATCTGCAGGTGTTGCGTACTTAATAGGTACAGTATCTTTAGGATTCTCATCAGTATATAGTCTACGACCACTACCTTTTGGTTTTTTTCCTGTTCCTACTCGTGGATCTTTTCTTTTTGATTTTGCTGCCATACTTTTTTACAAATTTCTTAGCTATATCAGGTTCATTAGCAAATAAATACTTCCGTTGTTTAACAGATTTAAATGGCATTAACGATAGCCACCACCTGCAGCCTTATAAGATTTAGCCAACATCTGCGCTTTACGTGCAGACCATTGACCAGCCTTACCACCTTTAGTACCAGCTTTGATTCTATTGAACATACGCTTACGCATACCAGGTTTAGTATAGTTACCTGCTTTATTTACTGTGCTTTTCTTAGCCATTATGCCATAAACTTTTTATTAGCTTCTTGTATTTTCATACCTGGCTTATCTTTTTTCTTAGATGCTAAGATCTTCTTTTTAAGTTCATCAGGTAAAGTTTTTTGTTTTGCAGTAAGCATTACTTCTTACCTTTTTTCTTAACTACTTTCTTTTTCTTTTTCATCATGTCTTTTTTCTTTTTCATACCGACAGTTTTTTTCATTCCTCGCATAGTAATCTCCTATATGTTTTGCGTTTGGTTACTGTGGATTCATAGTAGTCTTTATCCCAAGACTCATAGAATCCTATTTTTTCTAGACTAGCACTTGCTTGTTCTAGCTTTTCAAATGATTGTATTAGAACCATTAGAAACTCGTTGTCTGATTCCCAGTCTCCATTCTCAAGGAACTCAACTGGTTCTTCATAACCTTCTGGGTGAAATGCCATCAGGTATATATCTTGTGGTACGTACACATGGTTAAATGCATGTACATAATTATTTAACTCATCAGGTGTTATTGATAAATCAGGACAGGCAATAAT